>Ga0182742_1004991_pt1 | contig 11548 bp, 10 predicted proteins | sample eDN5th37CBELigMG_FD_128880 | JGI IMG/M metagenome (GOLD analysis project Ga0182742, IMG submission 128880) | Enriched Miracle-Growth compost microbial communities from Emeryville, California, USA - eDNA 5th pass 37_C BE-Lig MG (version 2)... ... | reverse complement strand
TTTGGAAAGTAAGATTGAGGTTCCCTGTCAGGTATCTCTATTTTACAACATGAAGTATCTGGGGTCTTTTTTTGTTTCCGGAAGGAAAAGATTATTCGACATTATTATCTATTACACCAGGCATTTTAGATAAAATACACGCTATATATTAAGCTCGTTTTTGAAGTTGAATACACAACTCGCGATAGGCATTTGATTCCTGAATCATTCCCTTTTCCTTAAATATTTTAGACAACCATTGTACAGGACTTGGATCATCAGGTTCTAACTCCATGTTCCAACTAAAGCATTCAATGGCTTTATCCAGCTGTCTAAATTCATAATACAACTTACCAAGTGTTTGCATTTCATCAAGATCATCACTAATCTGATGCATTGTATCTATCTTTTTAAATATCCGGGAATTCTCTTGATTTTCTATTAAAGGTTTTAGCCAATTTTCTATATAAGCTAAATCATATGTTTTTAGCAATAAAATGACGTATTTATTTAGAAACTTTTCTGCTTTCTCGGGGAACAAATGTATAACCTGTTTCAGCAATGTTTGAAGTGACTCTGGCTGTAACGAATAAGTTTCTAATTTCAAATATTCCAACATGTCTCCAATGGCATGAACTTGGGAGTTACTTAGCTTAAGATGATGGTTATTGAACATGTTGAGGACTCCATCGATATTATTGCTTTGTATATATTTGTTTAATAATTCTTGTTGTACAGGAAGAAAGGAAGGGATTTGATAGGACAATTCCTCTAAAATATACACCGAATCATTTTCGTTTATATGGTGTTCAAGCAGTTTAATGAGAGTGCTGAAGCAGTCAACCGAAGGCGTTACTTTTAACTTATAAATAAACAAAGCGATTAAATCAAACCAACGAGACTCTTTTTGCAAAAGGGCTGTAAGCTGCAAAAAGCATTGGTCATTCTCTTTATGGGAGGATAGTGTTTTTTCAGCAAAAATCAAATCCTTCGCAAACAGCTTATCAGATTTATCATTATACAGATCGACAAATTTATTGAACATATTGTCATTGGCAAGCTTCTTTACTGAACTTTGGTTTGGTGCGAAATCCATTAATATGCGGATAATCCGATAGCCTAAAAACATCTGTCCATTTCGGCGATATTCATAATAAATAGATATCATTTCATCTAAGAGTTGTTTTTTTGGAATGACTGATTCAAAAAAGGTTAGAATGAATGCCTTTTCTTGGGGAGTGTACAACTTATCTAGCTTTGTTAATAGTGGATTTAAACTAATAATGTGACAGGGATGATTCGAAGATAGCAATGAATTGATTAACGGATGAGGGGATTTAAAAACGATACCTTTTTTATATGCATGTTCAATGTAAGAATGGCGGCGGATTCTTATTGCCTTTTTCGCTGTAAGGAATCGGGATTTATAAAAGAACAAATAATAAATTTCTTGGTTCTCACTAATCGCTTCTATAATTTCTCCCTGTAAAAAGAATACAACATTTTCTGCTTGCAAACGGATCTCTTTTTGACGATCATACAGTAAAAACTGACCTTCCTTCATGTCAATACCCCCTAATATTTATACTATAACTATAACATAGGTAAGTTTAAAACTCATTCATCCAGCCGTTGCTTTGGCAGGATAGTCTTTTTCCATTTGTAAACCTGGTCCTTTGCAAACAGTGGTAAAAAACATGGCGAGGGTTGTAAATTAACATGACTTTAATCAAAGCGTAAATAAATGAGCCACAAGATCCTAATCTATAAGATTAGAATCTTGTGGTCTAGTTTAATGCGATTATTTCTTTAGCTCTTCTATTAATGCATTTTTCACACCATCTAATGCATTGGAATTTGAATTAAATATGAACACTTGATACTCAAGATTACTAAGTTCATCATTAATTGCTGCCTCTTGTTCGGGCGTAAATCCTGCTTGATTATCTTGCATGATATCTATAATTTTTTCTATACTTTCTATAATAGGAGGAAGACCACTAACTAATTTTTGATGATAGTTTTGGTATGCTGTATCATCAGGAGCAGCAAGGCCTTCCAACTGTTCTTGCAGTTGTTTTAAATTTGTTAGTATTTCATAAATTCCATCTGTTCCTTGAGGAGCTTCGTTCAAAGCGAGGTCTACTTGATTGGAAAGCACTTCGACAAATCTCCAATACTCCTTTTTATGTTCAATCAAGTCGTCTGTATTCTTCGTAACCTCTTGAATCTCTCTATCAGCCTGCTGTTTTTCAGTTGTTTGTTTGACTTCTTTGGTTTCGATATTTTCTATTTTCAATAAGTCTTCAAGGTCAACAATCGCTAATGTATCCACATTTAATAATGCTTCGTTTGGTTCTCCATCTTCAGCGTTTTCCCTGTATTCGATGCGAACTAAATTCTTGGAAGGTGTATTATCTCTTCCACCTTCATCGAATAAAACCGCTTCTGTATCCGTAATTTTCTGTGACTCATCTAGTAGTACATTGCCGTGTATGTCCACCAATTTGAAGTACTCTTCACCTTTAACAAAATATTTATCGCCATATACAGCTCCAACCATGTCTGTTACACTGAACACCTTTTTACCTGTGAAATCATAAAAGTCACCGCTATAACTAGGTATCTCACTTTCTGCATCACTTGAAAGCTCCCCTGCAAATATGAGGTTCTCGGCTAATCCTATTGTGAATCCATCAGGTGGAAACAGGATATTTAAATCAGAATCTGCGATGGCGTAACCTTCTCCTCCTACGATATCGCCTGCCAATAAAAACAAGTTATTCTTAATTAATTCCTCACCATTTTCAACTGTGAAATTCCCTGTCTTCTCAAAAGTTTGAATTGGAGAGCCATCCAGACTTTCAATACTAATAGCATTGTCTCCGTCTGTCTTGATTATTTTCTCATTCAAGACAATGAAATCACTGCCCCTTGTACTACGACTTTCTTCAGGATCTTCTTCATATACTTCTCTGTAGTTACCTTGCTTATCAAAGAAACCAAATGTTGTATATAGATAATCTCCTAAATAAGAGCCAAAAAAGCTTTCTCCATCATTTAAATCTAATTTATCTAGGCCCTCTTGGTCTAATTGGCCGACTTCCCTTCCGGCTGTGTCAATCACAATGGTTCGTGAATTACTTAAATCATCTCGATCTTCCTCAACAGTATTTACTACTGCTACCCCATTTGAAAACTTATTGGCATATCTGTAAACTGGCTTGATAACCCACTCGCCCTTTATATTTATGTAGCCGTACAATTTAGCATCAGGATCTTGTGCTAGTATCATTTCTCTTGTCTCGGGAATACTTGCTAAAGATAACCCGTCAATAAATTCCAAATCCTCGAATTTGTATTCATCTGTCGGTTCCATCAACCAGTTGAAGTTATCATCAATGGCAGCAACATACTCTGACCCATTCTTTTCAAGTGAAACAATATTAATATTTTCACCATAAGATAAGACAGTTTTTAGTTCATATCCTTGTTCTGCCAATGTCTTTGTTTCGGTTTGTGCAGTTTCGGTTTGCGCAGTTTCAGCCCTTGAAGATTCAGTAGTAGAATGACTTTCATTTTTATCCTCACACCCTGTTAATAACCCTCCAATAATCAATAGCACAGAAGCAGCGTACTTCCAATCATTAAAAATCATTGATGATCCTCCTTAATGTTTTTCTATTCCCACAAAAAAGCACGCTCCTAAACTCCCAAAAAGTCGGAAAACAGCTATTTCAAATAAAAAGAAAACAGTTCAATTTTACTACTATATAGAAAAACTATCCATTAGTTTTTTTGAAAATAACGCCAATTATAAGGATTTTTTCCTATGAACCTACTATTGGAATTCTTCCTTTTACTATACTTAATTATAATCCCGCTATATAATAAGAATGTATGTTCTTCTCATTGGAATAAGACACTTTTTAAAATATGGTTTTAGGAGGATATGAAAATGGAACAACGTATTAATTATTATGAAATCGCACCGGAAGCACTTAACATTATGTTGGAGATGGAGAAGTACACGAAAACGACAGCAATTGAACGAAAACTTCGTGAACTTATTAAAATTCGTGCTTCGCAAATTAACGGCTGTGCATATTGTTTGAATATGCATACGATAGATGCACGAAAAATGGGTGAAACGGAACAGCGAATATACTGTGTTAGCGCATGGAGGGAGTGCGATTTCTATACAGATGCTGAAAAAGTTGCTTTAGAGTTAGCCGAACATCTGACACTGGTTTCAGCTATGCGCGTACCTGATGATCTTTACAATCGAGTCCGTGAGCATTTTAGTGACAAAGAGTATGTAGATCTTGTTATTATGATCAATCAAATTAACAGCTGGAACCGCCTATCCATTTCAATGGGGAATTTTGCAACAATGGAAAAATGATGACTTTTTACCCTTCCCAACAAATCCTTATGGGGCAACCCTGAAATCTTATAGCATTGTCCCTGCTCCGAACAGATTACAATGTTTTACGGTGTATTTCGAACATTACCAAGAGCATAAAAAAAGAGGCTTCCCAAGAGTTTACACGACTCATGGAAAACCTCTATTTTTTTGTTCCTGATGTTACTCTTTCGTTACCCTAATAAAGTAGCATCAGGAAGTTCCTTGATATATCAAGGGATTAATGGCGTTATTACATCATGCCGCCCATACCGCCCATGCCGCCCATGTCAGGCATTCCTGCACCTGGTGGCTCTGGCTTGTCAGCAATTACTGCTTCTGTTGTTAAGAACATAGCAGCTACAGATGCAGCGTTTTGAAGTGCTGAACGAGTAACCTTAGTTGGGTCAACGATACCAGCGTCAACCATGTTTACCCATTCGCCAGTTGCAGCATTGAAGCCTGTTCCAACTTCTTCACGCTTTAAGCGCTCAACGATAACAGATCCTTCAAGGCCAGCATTGTGAGCGATTTGACGCATCGGTTCTTCCATTGCACGCAGAACAATGTTGATACCAGTAGCGATATCGCCTTCAGCTTGTAATTCAGCTACTTTGTTGTAAACGTTTAGAAGAGCTACGCCACCGCCGGAAACAATACCTTCTTCAACAGCAGCACGAGTTGCGTTTAAAGCATCCTCGATGCGAAGCTTGCGCTCTTTAAGTTCTGTTTCAGTAGCAGCACCAACTTTGATAACAGCTACACCGCCAGCTAATTTAGCAAGACGCTCTTGTAATTTTTCACGGTCAAATTCAGAAGTTGTTTCTTCCATTTGAACACGGATTTGGTTCACACGTGAAGCGATTTGTGCACTGTCTCCAGCACCTTCAACGATTGTTGTGTTTTCTTTTGAAACAACCACTTTAGAAGCACGGCCTAAAGCATCGATTGTTGTAGATTTAAGGTCACGGCCTAATTCTTCAGTGATAACTTCACCGCCAGTAAGGATGGCGATATCTTCAAGCATTGCTTTACGGCGGTCACCGAATCCAGGAGCTTTTACAGCTACTGCATTAAATGTTCCGCGAAGCTTGTTAAGAACTAATGTAGCAAGTGCTTCACCTTCTACATCTTCAGCAATTAGCAATAATGGCTTGCCTTGCTGTACCACTTGCTCAAGAACTGGAAGGATTTCTTGAATGCTGGCAATCTTCTTATCAGTGATTAAGATGTAAGGATTGTCTAGAACTGCTTCCATTTTATCAGAATCAGTTACCATGTATGGTGATGCATATCCGCGGTCGAACTGCATACCTTCAACCACATCAAGCTCTGTAGTGAATCCTTTAGATTCTTCAATTGTGATAACACCATCGTTGCCAACGCGCTCCATAGCTTCAGCGATTAATTGGCCAACTTCTTTGTCATCAGAAGAAATAGAAGCAACCTGTGCAATAGACTCTTTTCCTTCAATTGGCTTAGAGATAGCTTTTAATCCTTCAACAGCTGTTACAACAGCTTTTTCGATTCCTTTGCGGATACCCATTGGGTTCGCGCCAGCTGTTACGTTTTTAAGGCCTTCTCTGATCATGGCTTGAGCAAGAACAGTCGCCGTAGTTGTACCGTCACCAGCTACATCGTTTGTTTTGCTTGCAACTTCAGCTACTAGCTTTGCACCCATGTTTTCGAAAGCATCTTCTAATTCAATTTCTTTTGCGATGGTTACACCATCATTTGTAATAAGAGGTGAACCAAATTTTTTCTCAAGAACCACGTTGCGTCCTTTAGGTCCAAGAGTTACTTTTACTGCATCCGCTAGAGCATCAACACCGCGAAGCATCGCGCGGCGGGCATCTTCACTAAATTTAATGTCTTTAGCCATTTGTAAAAACCTCCTCAAAAATAGTAAGAAATTTATCTTCTAAATACATTCATCGCTATTTATTAACAGATAGGATATTAACTTGTAAGCTATTAGCCGACAATAGCAAGAATATCATTTTCACGCAGAATTAAATATTCTTTGCCTTCATACTTCACTTCAGTACCGGCATACTTTGAGAAGATAATACGATCGCCTTGGGCAACTTCAAGTGCAACACGTTCGCCATTATCAAGAACACGGCCAGTTCCTACAGCAACAACTCTGCCTTCTTGAGGCTTTTCCTTTGCAGTATCCGGCAACACAATACCGCTTGCAGTTTTTTCTTCTGTTTCAACAAGCTCGATAATAATTCGATCACCTAGTGGCTTTAACAAGTGAAACTACCTCCTCAATAAAATATGTAAATTTTATTTATTAGCACTCTCCTCTGATGAGTGCTAACACAATTATTATATTAATGAATTTCAAATCTATTTGCAAGAGAGAAGCTTTATTTTTTGCAAAAAAAATCATCATCATATAAATTCTGATCACTGAACCTTAGCACCTCAAATAGTTTATCCTTATTCCTGCTGTTAAAAACACCTACAATTTGAAAAAAGCTCCTCTTTATTAGTAAAATGGAAAGGTATCATTATGAATCAGCAAATTTAAGGAGACAATAGATTGAAAAAGGAATATTGGTTCATTCTTATTGCTTATATTGTCATGCAATTCTCAAGTATTGCCGGTGTGCCCCTTGTTGTATTCGCGGCTTCTTTATTTGAGAAGCCCCCCGAGGATATAGAAATATTTGCTGTAGCAGCCTGGATTATGATCAGCTTTACCATCACGCTTATCATCACCCTTGCGCTTTTGCGAAAAGAAATGAAAAATAATCCGATGAGGAGTGCATCCTCACCAATTACTGCTGCTGCATGGGCGATTGGCGGTGTCTTTCTCGCCTTATTTGCCCAGTCATTTGCCGCAAATATCGAAAGACTTATCGGAATAGAAATGGGCTCAGAAAATACGCAAAGCATTATGCGTCTGATAGAAGCTTTTCCATTTGTCATCCTGATAAGTTCCATTATTGGGCCAATTCTTGAGGAAATCGTTTTTCGAAAAATTATCTTTGGCGCCCTGCATCAGAGGCTTAATTTTATTTTATCGGCACTAATAAGTTCAGTTATTTTTGCATTGGCACATGCAGAGCCTGAACACGTCCTGTTATATTCAGCCATGGGCTTTACCTTTGCCTTTCTATATGTAAGAACAAAGCGGATTATCGTTCCGATCTTTGCCCATGTTTCGATGAATACCTTAGTCGCAATCCTGCAGCTTAATCAGGAAAGTATTGAAAATTGGCTGCAGCAAATGGAAAAAATGCAAGCCATTATTGGAGGTTTATTATGAGGGGGTCCTTGTTTTCTGGGATCGTTTACATTATTCTCGGAATTCTTTTCACATCCATTGCCATAGAAAATGTTCAAAGGGAACAAACATGGGGGATTTTCACTTACTTCCTAATTCTTATTGCAACCTTCGATTTAGGAAGCGGTCTGAGGATGATTGCTTTTCATTTTAAATTTAAGAAAGCACAGAACAAAAAATGAGCCACTTCAATTTTGGCTCATTTTTTTAATCCTCTTCCGTATCAATCGGATAATTCTTCAAGAAGTAGATGAGCGATTGCAGCTCTACAGCTAAGTCAATATGGTGAATTCTGATGGTTGAAGGAAGGTTTAATCTTGCTGGAGTAAAGTTCAAGATCCCTTTCACATCACTATGAACAAGCCGATCGGCAATGGCCTGCGCTGCAGGGGCCGGAACAGTCAAAATGGCGACTCGGATCTGCTGCTCTCTGAGAACTTTTTCGAGATTGTCCATATGAAAAACAGGAACCTCTCCAATCTTTGTGCCAATTTTGCCTGCATCCACATCAAAGGCTACTTCAATTTTCGTATTGTTATTTTTGAGAAAATTATAGTTGAGGAACGCGGTTCCTAAATTCCCTACACCAATAAGGGCAACTTTTGTGAGCTCATCCTGATCCAGGGTTTTCCGAAAAAAGTTCAATAAATAATTGACATTATATCCATAGCCCTTTTTCCCTAAAGCCCCAAAATAGGAAAAGTCCCTTCGAATAGTTGCAGAATCCACTTTAACAGCTTCGCTTAACTCCGCAGATGAAACCCTTTGTTTGCCCGAGGAGTGTAAATTCTTTATAAATCTGTAGTATAAAGGGAGCCGTTTTGCAGTTGCCTGCGGTATTTTCATTGATTCATTCGGCATTGATGTCCCTCCCTTTCTTAAATAATAAAATGCTAAATGGATTCTCTTTTGAAATCTCCGTTTTTTCCGCCTGTTTTTTCTACTAAATAAGTTTCCCCTATTACCATTCCTTTATCGATAGCTTTGCACATATCATAGACTGTTAATGCGCAGACAGATGCAGCCGTTAGCGCTTCCATTTCAACACCGGTATTGCCCTTGGTTTTTACAGATGCATCGATTAATAATATGTACTGTTCTTTTTCCTCTTTCCATGCAAAGGATAGATCCACTCCGGTTAAAGAAATTGGATGGCACATCGGGACAATATCCCATGTTTTTTTGGCTGCCATGATTCCAGCTACCTGTGCAACGGCCAGGACATCGCCTTTTTTCATTTTATTAGCAGTTATTTTTTCATATATTTCATGGCTAACTGTAATGCTTGATCGTGCAATTGCTGTCCGGGCTGTCTCAGGCTTATCGCTTACATCTACCATTTTCGCCCTGCCCTCTTGATTAAAATGAGTGAAATCTGCCATTTTAAATAAACACCTCACATTCAAATCATACACTATTTTTTTTAAGCTGTGTATTTCTTGTGGTAATTTTCACAATTTTCCGCACCCATTTTTCAAGATACGAATGTCTATAGCTATGCTTCCTTTGTTGCCCGCCTAATTCGAATAGGTTACACTATTTCTAGAGTATAGAGGTGAAAGAAATGATTCTACTGCAGGTAAATCAGCTAGAAAAAAACTTTGGTGCTGATACCATTTTATCGAATATAAAGCTTGAAGTACAAACTAGAGACCGGATTGCCTTAGTCGGGCGAAATGGGGCTGGCAAATCCACGCTGCTAAAAATAATTGCCGGTCAAATGTCCTATGATTCCGGAGATATTATTAAGCCGAAAGGGATTGAAATCGGCTATCTTGCCCAAAACACCGGTCTAGAATCCGACCGGTCTATATGGGATGAAATGCTAACTGTATTTGAGGATTTGCAAAAGCAGGAAAAGGATTTACGCCGCCTGGAGGAAAAAATGGCGGATCCCGATCTTATTGCCAATCCCGATGAGTATGAACGTATTTTAAAAGAATATGATCTGCTGCAGGTTCAATTTAAGGAGCAAGGCGGCTATCAGTATGAATCGGATATTCGCTCCGTTCTTCACGGGTTAAACTTTCATTCCTTCAGCTACGAAACAAAGATTTCCACGTTAAGCGGGGGCCAAAAAACAAGGCTCGCTTTAGGAAAGCTATTATTGACCAAACCCGATATTTTAATCCTGGACGAGCCGACGAACCATCTAGATATTGAAACACTGTCATGGCTTGAGCAATACTTGCAGAGTTATGATGGAGCCATTTTAATCGTTTCTCACGACCGGTATTTTCTTGATAAGGTAGTTACCTTAGTTTATGAATTATCGAGAAAACAAACCCGAAAGTACACAGGGAACTATAGCTCTTACCTTGACCAAAAAGCAGCTAATTTTGAAAGGGAAATGAAGCTGTTTGAAAAACAGCAGGAAGAAGTTGCGAAGCTGCAGGATTTTATTCAGCGAAATCTGGCTCGTGCCTCCACCACCAAAAGGGCACAAAGCCGCAGAAAACAGCTAGATCGCATGGAGCTGATGGATCGTCCTTTAGGGGATGAAAAGTCTGCCTCCTTTGGCTTTGATATAGAAAGGCAATCAGGCAATGAGGTATTAAAAGCTGATTCCATATCAGTCGGATATAAGGATGCAGAAATTTCAAAGGGGATTTCATTCCGGATCACGCGAGGCGAAAGCATTGCCCTGGTAGGACCAAATGGAATCGGAAAGTCTACTCTTTTAAAAACCATTGTTGAAAAGCAGCCCGCCTTATCGGGAAACTTTCAAAAGGGCTCTAATGTCATGATTGGCTACTATGATCAGGAACAGGCGGATCTGTCATCTAATAAACGAGTATTAAATGAACTTTGGGATGACTTCCCTCTGAAACCTGAAAAAGAAATCCGCACCATTCTTGGGAACTTTCTATTCTCAGGCGACGATGTTTTAAAGATTGTCAACACTTTGAGCGGCGGCGAAAAAGCTCGGCTTGCTCTCGCTAAACTTATGATGCAAAAAGCTAATTTCTTAATTCTTGATGAGCCAACCAACCATCTTGATCTAGACAGCAAGGAAATATTGGAGAATGCTCTAATCGATTATCCTGGCACGATTTTCTTTGTCTCCCATGACCGGTATTTTATCAACAGGATCGCCACAAAGGTATTTGAACTTAGTAAAGATGGAATAACTGAATATCTTGGGGATTATGATTACTATATTGAGAAAAAACGGGAACAGGAAGAAATAGAGGCCATTGAATCCTCCGAAAGCCCACAGCCTGCTGCTGCTGCAAAAGAAAAGCCGAATTATCAGCAGGATAAAGAAGCCAAGCGGGCCCAAAGACAGCGGCAGAGAAGATTGGAAGAAGTCGAAAGGCAAATTGAGGAAGCGGAGAATGCAATCTCTGAATACGAGCAGCTGCTTTGTGAGCCAGATGTCTACCAAGACCATGAGAAAGTCTTGGACATTACACAGAAAAACAACGAATGCAAAGCAACGCTTGAAAAATTAATGGAAGAATGGACCGAGCTTGCTGACGAATAAGATTTTTTATGACTTTATGCGATAGTCCCTTTGCAGATGATGGCATTGAAGGACATTTATTTTGCAAAATCGGCAGAGTTTGTCCTTCATTGCCCTAATGAAGGACTTTTCTTTTGAAAAATCGGCGGAGCTTGTCCATCATAAACTCCTGCAAGAACACCTTCCTAAAAATTCAGTTAATTTGTCCTATCCGCTTCAACAAAATTAGGGTATTTATTCACAGTAATATTCACAGCCTACATATTGAAATAAAAGCTTTACACAGACTTTTCCACATTATCCACAGAAATAGTTGGAGTTATCCACAAAATCCACATGAAATCTTGAATTAATCAACATATACACAAAAAAGCCCTCATCTTTTGATGAGGGCTAATAA
>Ga0182742_1004990_pt1 | contig 11551 bp, 2 predicted proteins | sample eDN5th37CBELigMG_FD_128880 | JGI IMG/M metagenome (GOLD analysis project Ga0182742, IMG submission 128880) | Enriched Miracle-Growth compost microbial communities from Emeryville, California, USA - eDNA 5th pass 37_C BE-Lig MG (version 2)... ... | reverse complement strand
ATAACGAACTCAAACCTGAAGCACAAAAAGAAGGTGCGCAACAACCTGCTGAAAACAAACAAGAGAAAAAGGAAGAAGTTGAAGGAGAAAAGAAAGAAGGCGAAAATAAACCAAAAGAAGAAGCCAAAGATCAAGAAGATGCAGTTATCAAAGAAGTTCCTCAAAAACAAGAAGAAGGATTAAAAGCAGAAGCAGAAGCTGAAGCTTCAATTGCGAGAAAACGTTCCGTTTCACCACAAAGACCTCAAGATGAAGGAAAGCAAGGTGGAGATGAGAGCAAAGAAGTTCCAAAGAAAGAAGAGGAACCAAAACCCGCTGAAGAGAAAGAAGGAGAACCAAAGGCAGCAGAAGAAAAGCAGGAGGAAAGTAAGCCTGTGGAAGAGAAAGAAAAAGAAGTTAAAGAAAAGGAGAAAGGTGATGTGAAGGAAAAGAAAGCCCCATTGAAAAAGGAACTGAAGAAAGAGCCAAGAAAGAAGAAGGATAACAAGAAGGTTCAAGGTAAAAGTTACTATATCAAAGAAAATTTTATTCATTACGTAATAGAGAATGAAAATGAACAAACACTCAAACTTTGTGAATTCCTTTTGTATGAATTTGATATCACTGATACAAAAGGACTTGATTTCATTGATCAAAGTGAAGTTTATGACAAAGAACTCATCCAAGAGCTTTATGAAAGCTTCAATGGCTATTTCACTTTCAATGAATGTGCTAGAGCATTGAGTTATAACAAAGATGATATTCAAGTAAAACTTCTAAATTCTTTGCCCTGATCATTTAACTTAGAACGCTGCTCAATGGCTTGTTGATGAAGGAGATCGTGAAAGAAGTAAGATGACAGTTTTGGTTAGAAACACTACTCTTCTCGCTCAAGCTGAGGTATTGAATCTCAGTACATGTTTATACTTACTTTACAATTAGGTCACTTCTGATATATCAACCAAAAATCTCAAGAACAATGTTGAGCTCATCACAAAAGAAGATTCTGTTATATTCCCAACTAATGTCTCAGCCAACATTTGGACAATGGACAAAACTCATGTTGCTTTGTATTCTGATACTGGAGTCAAAGTTTTCTCAAAAGATCCAAAGGATGTCCGCCCTTTGAGCGATTATGTACACCCCAAAGATGCAGACAAAAATAATACATTTGAACTTCAACTCAAACCCGCTGCATTCCCTGGAAAGTCTGTAGAAAAAGGAGGTGGTTTCCTAAACCAGCAGCTTGGAAATTTTGGATCTTTTGGCGGTGCAGCACCCTTTGGAGGCGGCTCCGGCTTTGGTACCACTAACTCATACTTCCCTCCTGCGAATGAAACTAATAATAACGTCAGTTATGGCATGTTTGGGTCGACAACCTCAAGCACAGGAGGAGGTCTCTTTGGCAGTCAATCATTATTTGGAGGTACCAGCAGCGCCCAACCAGGATCAGGTCTTTCAAATCCTTATTTGAAAGGTAAAAATTATTGTTTTAAATGATTGTAATAAGTTTCAGCTCCTGCAAAAGCAAATGCCGATCAAGCAAGCGCAGAAGAAGCTTGGATCCCCAAAGAAACACTAAATTCAAATGACTTGTTCAAAAAACCTGCACAAAACCAACTTGGAACTTCTGAAGATGCAAAACTTGTAGATCTTGCAGATAGTAAGGAAATTTTATATATAAACGTTAACTAGTTTTAATAGAAGCTCCTAATAAGACTTATTCGTACACTTCATATACTCAAGCAAAACCCAACAGTGAAAGTCTTTCATTTTTGAAAGGAAACGATGTTTTCAAATCTGGCACCAATGAAAAACCAGCGACCAAAGAAGTTGCACCTGCAGCCACGACTGCAAAACAAGAAAAGAAATTAAATATTGAGCTCAAGGGAACTTATGTCAAGACTTTTGAAAGAAACAAGGCGTTCCATTCTCATAATAATTTCCATATTTGTTATGATCCCTATAACAAGAGATTCTACACATTCACATGGATTTGGGATTCTCATACTAACATTTTCCCATCAGTTATTACAATGACATACGATCCTCAAAGATATCAAACAAGTCACTTGCACCAAGTCACTTTAGCTCCTCAGAAAACCTTGGAAGGTTCAACTTTGGAAGACTATGCCAATAAAATCTTAAAAGAAGTTATCTCTTTACAAAAATACAGATTCTATCTTCCTTCAAGACTAAGAAACTGGGATTATCTCTATGGATGGGCTTTACTTGATATCCATAATAGAAAAGGTCTTTTAGGACCAGCAAATGAAGAAGAAAAGAAAAAGACTGCGGCACAAAAGGCAAAACTTCTTCAAAGACTTTCAAAGGTTCAAAGTAGTGAAAGAGTAGTTCCAAAGAAAGACCCAGAATTTAAGCCTCTTATTAAGAAGAACTTTGTTGAATTGAAAAAAGAATACGCATTTAGTGTGGATGGATCTTTAACTACAGTTCAGGCAATAGCTTCTCTTCTGAAATCCAAAGAGAATAAAATCTACCAAGGCTTTAACGAACTTGACATAGAACAGTTAACTGACACAAATATCTTCACATACATTAGCCTTCTCTTTTATTGGGTCAAACATGCTGATATTCTAGCTAATTACCAAGACAAAGAACCTGCAGACCTTACCTATCTTGAAGGACTTCTTTATAATATTTTGTCTCATGACATTAACAGTTTCGAAAATTTCAAAAAGCATCCAAATCTCCAGAAATTCAATTTGTTGTGCTGGAGAATTGTCATTAATGGATGGGAAGTTTTTGTGAGAACCTCCCAGAGACAATTTAAATGGATTCAGTTAATTCTTCAAAGCGTTGGTAAATATAAATTAGTCGATCAAAAGGATGATCTTACCTTAACTTCTGAATGCTTGAATAAAGATGGTTATTCTCCATTGATCTACTTCTATCTCAAGTATGCTCATTTCCCTGATAGTGTTGTTCCTGAATTCCCTCTTAAAAATTACCAGATTCAATCATTAAAGCCTGAGGATGAAGTCGCCAATCCAGATGATAAGGGCATTAAGAATATTACTAAAAGAAGTCAACTTGTTAAAGTGAAGGAGAATGACTTTGTTGAGCCTTATGGACGCTTGTTGATTGAAGACTTGAGTTACTTGGAATATGTCAAAGCTGAAAGGAATCAATTTGAAGACCTTTATAACACTTATTTTGTTAATGAGAATCAACAAGCTTTGAAAATTGAGAAACCAGTGGAGGAAAAACAAGACAAGACTGATAAAAATAAGGAGAAACAAAAACCAAAGGACAAATCTAAAGGTAAGAAGAAAGAGACAAAGACTATCATTGAAGAGAAATTTACAAAGAAGAAGAAGGAAGAGAAAGAACAACTTAAGGCAAAAAAAGATGAAGAGCCTCAGGATCCTGAGAAACTAAAGAGGATCAAAATTGACAAAGAAATCTTTGCTGCTCATGAAGAATCTTGCAAAAAATTGTTTGAAGCGCTTGAAAGATCTCTTTGCAATGTTATAAATCAACCCACAAACGAAAATATCCTTCTTTGGAAGATTTGGATTAAACTATTAAGTGATAGTTACAATGAATACGAGAAAATTGAAGAAGGAGATCTAGAATGGAAGTTTAAACTGGCCTTTGTGGAAAGGATATTGAATTTCATTGATAGGATTTTCGATCATTATTCACAAAAGTTCAATAATGTTTTAGAAAAATCACCAAATCTTGCTGCTAAAATAATTGAACAAATCTCCTCGATGGTGACTTCAATCTCTTACCTCACTTATCAATCTTCTGTGACAAAGAACTTTGGTTGTGAAGAAATAGCATACACTCTGATAAGAATCTACGCTAAGCTTAAAAAGTTCTTAGATTTCCAAGATGAAAAAGGTCAGAGAACAAACATTCTGGAACATTTAATTACCCAAAATGATGAAGGTATTGATTGCTTGAACGAAAAAGTCCTTGAAACCAATCACCCATATGAAAAAGGTCGTGCTATCAATTTCGATCCTTTGATTTTCCCTGGCGCTATAGCTCTTTGTGTTGAGTTCGATAAGAAATGTCAAAGTGATATCACTCATGATTTCCTTTCTTTATCTTCTGGATTTGACTCCTCATTCTCTAATATTGGCTATTTCATGAATCACAGAGAACACTTTGGTACAAGCTTCAGAATTTCCGGAAAGCCTGGCTTGAAAAAACCTCTTGTTATGCTTGGTAATTGTCTCCAAGCCGACTTCTCTTCTTCTGGTCAAGTCAAGTAAAAATTTTCTTTTATATTAGTTTAATATTTCGTTAGAGATGAACACAGTTTAAATAGATGGGGTTTCAGATTGAAAATTAGACCAATTTATGGTTTCGGAAATTACATCCTTAAAGATGGAGCATATGTAAGATAATTATTTTTTGTTCTGTCTAATTTTTTTTTTTATAGAATAACGCTCTGAATTCATTACAATCAAAACTCGGAGGAGAAAAGCTTTTTACTGATTTTGTAACATCTCTTGCTGTCCTGAACTTGTTCACTATTGAAATCATTGAACTTCACGTTAAGGGAGTTCTTCTATCTGATAATGAAAAGAAATTGAAAAAATATTTGAAATGGAATCTCTTCAAAGGAGGCTTTGCAGCTGTCGAACTTTCTCAATTACTTGGAACAAAGAATGATAAATACTTTATCAAGATGGAAAAAGAGTATCAAGACCTTGATAATTACGGTTTTGAATGTAGATTTGACGCTTTGAAAGAGGAAATCTATGGTAGAATTGCAAAGTGCAGCATTAAGAAAGATAATAAAGAAATTGATGAAAAGATTACCAGAGACCTCTTTAATGCCAAAGATCCCATCCTCTTATCTTTTATCAATGACATTAAGGAACAAAAAGGAGAATTTATTCAACTTATTAATCAACTCAGAACAATGGTTCCAATCCCAATGATCCTCAAAGCAGAAAAAATGAGAAAAACCTTCTTGGATCAATACAAGATTATGTGGGAACAAGCAGAAGGATATCTTATATTAGCTTCCTTACATCACACTGGACTTCTTAGATTCTTGGTTAATGACAAAAATAAGATTGAAGTTCCAATGGAACCTTATATTAGAGATCAATTAGGTCAAATTGGTCAGAAAAGAAATGAGGTACTTAGCTGGATGTTAAATCAAATCCAATGCGAAAGAGAATGGCAACATACCCTTGAAGAAATCTCCGAATTTAGAAATAAATATATTGATGAAAAGAGAAAAGTCGAAGAACAAGAAAAAGAAAAGAAACAGGAAAAAGAAGGAGAAAAGAAGCAAGAGAAAAAGGACGAGAAGCCATCAGACTTAGCAGAAGAAAAACCATCAGCAAAGTCAACCATCTCTCTTCCAGCTGTCAAAGGAAGTAAGATTTCTGTCAGGCCTTCAAGTAGAGGCGGAAGTGATTTCTGGAAAACATCTAAAGCTAAACCTAAGACAAGAACTAAATTCTCTGAAGATCCTGTTGAAAGACGTAAAGAAAAAGCCCGACCTGGAGTCGAAAAAGAGGAAGAGAAATCTTATACTGAAGATGAAGAGGAAGAAAAGTCTGATATTGAAGTAAAACCAGTCAAAGATACTTTAGACTTTGAAGAGAAATTGGATGAAATTATTTTGAAAGAGCTTTCCGTTAGATTTGAAGGTCATTCTGATGCCTTAAATATGGTCTGCTCCCTGAAATATATTGACTTGAACAAAGATAGTAGTCAATTGTTAAGAGACTTATATGAAATATGTAAATCAAACTTAAGAAAGTTCAAGAAAGATCAAAAGACAAATCACTTTATTCTTGAGTTCAAGAGTCCTTATGAATTGGTTGCTCAAAATGTTATCGAAACCTGCGAATTCTTGGTTAAGCTAAATTCTCCTTTCAAGAAAGATGAAGTCAGTGATCCTGAAAGTCCTTCATCAAAGCCAGAACAAGGCTCAATCGCCGATCTTTCAATTGGAGAAGAAGAGGAAGAAGAAGCTCCACTTCAGCGTCCTCCTACACATCGTTCATTCTCTAGTGCACAAGAATCTCAAATCTCAGATATCACTGCTAAAGTGAGACTTAAGAACCTTAGAGAGTTAGTTGATGCTTATCAAAAGTGGAAAGAATGGCATAAGAAAGATGTGAAAGAATCTGATGATTATTATTTCCTTGAAAGTGCATCTCCAGTTAAGTCTGTTGTTAGTTTGATCACAGCAAAACTTTCTTCGGATAAATTAGCCTTGTGTTTGAAGAATCATGTTACTAGAGCTTCCCAGAGAATTGTTGGATTGCAAATGGTTTCTATTCTCTTTGAGCATATTATCAATACTCCATTTGAAAGATATATATTTGGACTTCTGACTCAAACATTCACAGAGGATTATCTTTCAAATGTTAATTGTTCTCCTAGAGAATTTGGACAAGTTATTGAAACTTATTCAACTCAACTCTTTGATAAATTCCTCATTTCCTTTAATAATAAAATGGAAGCTATTAAATCTATCAAACTTTCTCACCTTAATGCGTTGATTAGCAGAACTAAAGGAACTTCAAGTGGGTTGTTAAAATGGAAGAGTATCATCCAACAATCTCTTTCAGGGTTATCTTGTAATCTTAGAGATATTATTGCTATTGTTTCCAATGCTAAGCTCTTTAAGAAGTTACTTAATGATCAAGATTCAGGTCGCTTGGAAATTTTAAAGAGTTTCTTTGAAAACACTTTCCTTCTAACCTTGCTTTGTAAGAGTCTCACTTACCTTTCCCTTGCGTGTGAACACTTGATTATTATCTCAAATAACTGTGTCCAACTTGTTATTTACCTTCTTTCATTGATTCAAAAACTTAACCATACAAGAACAAATAACACCCTCCTGGAAATTATCACAGACCTCTTCAAGAAGGAACTTGGCTTAAAGAAAGAAGGAGCTTCAACACAGTATCAACTTAATGCAAGAGTGCTCCAAAGAATTCAAGATATCCTTGTCATAGAAAGAATTAACGCTTTATTGACAACCTCTACTAATCTCATTGAAAAGACTGATATTACCAAGGTCAGCAAATACCTCCTCAATGAATTGGCCTTCCTTAACTTCACTTTAATTTTCCATCATAATGCACCCTCTGTTGTAAAACCTTCAAAGAGACTTGCCCAAATACTTAGTCCTCATGTTGACTTTGTTAATCTCCCAACACCTTATGATATTTCATACTATTATTATCAATTTGGTGATTATGATAACATGCAAAAATCAGCAAAGACTCAAGCTCCATATAAGTTTGATACAAATGAATTGATTTACAAGACTATTGAAGTTCCTAAGCTCAATTCTTCTATTAGTGACTTGAGCTTTAATAATGGTTTGACCTTAATTGAGAAGATTGGTGATAAGATTCTTATGAATAGATCTGAAGGAATCCAATTGAAGAATATTGTTGATAATAATTTATTAAAGAATGATATTGAGAAGGCTAAAAATTACTCAGTCGTGGTTCATCTCTCTAATGAAGAGGATTTGAGCTTCTTGATCAAAGTTTTATACTATTGGGAAGAGAAATATCCAACTTTCACGTTAAAGCATCCAAAGACTGTTGAAGAATATTTGAAATATAAAGAGAACGTATCCAAGAAAGAGGCCGACAAAACTAAAGGAAGCGCTGATAAGAGCCTCTCTGGAGCCGGATTAGGAGCTTCCACATCAACTGATACTTCCTTAAAAGACAATGAGAAAATCTTTGTTAATTTACCTCATTATAACCTCATTTCTAAGGATGAAGATGAACTTCCAATTGCTTGGATGTTTAATATGCTTGGAACTTATTCAGATTGTAAACCAGGAAGATTTGAACTCAAGAAAGCCAAGACAAGAAAGACAGTTAGAAAAGTTTGGACTAATGCTAATCTCAATAAGCTTGAGAAAAAGATGGAAGAAGCTAATAAGACTCTCGAAGAATTCAAGGAAGAAGACACTGAAGAAGTAAAATTACAAGTTGTCAAAGCTCGTTGCTTTGTTTGGAGATTACAACAACACTTGAAGGAAGCTTTATATATTGCTGCTATGCTTAACATCTTTGGATTCTCTCCTGTGTTGGATTCAATGCCTTTCGAAAAAGCATCTGAGTTAGCAAATCTCATTAACTTAGGCTTAAAAAAGAAACTCAAGAACATTCCAGTCAGTCAATTCGAGAAAGAAGAAGTGAGAAAGAAACTCGATCCCCATAGCTTACAAGGAGCTACACAACCTCCAGGCGGTAAAAACAAGCTTCCTGTTGAACCTGAAAAAGACCAGAAATCTGAAATAGTCATTTCATTTGTTGATAATAGACACCTTCCATTCTTTGAAACCGATATGGACTATATTACTGGTCTCAATGTTCCAAAGGAATCTCTTTATGTTGACTGTAACAAGATTCCAGCAATTCACAACTCTATCTTACAAGGTTCTTCAACGACAATGTTAATTGATGAATTGATTAACTATGTCAGATCATTGTTGCAAATCGAAAGCGTAAAGAGCACAATTCTCCCACAGATCCAAAGAGTTATCGATGTTGTCTCTGCAAAACAATATGAAGACCTTGCGTCCTTGGAAAAGAGTCTATTTGTCGGTATCACTGCTATTATTGGAGGATGGACAGATACTTTGAAAGTTGGTCCTAATATTGTAATGGAAGGAGCAGAAAACTCCTCTTTATTAATGACTCAAGGTGGATATCTTTCTGGTAAGAAGACTTGCAACATTATTTCAAAGGATGAATCGAGCTTCGTTGTGCAAACAGTTCCTATCGAAAGGGTCCATCCACAACTTGAAACTCAACTACCAGAATCAATCACTGTTCATCCCAAGACTATCATCAATTGCTTCAAATTGTTACATGACACCTTTGATAAACAAAAGGACAAATCTCCTGAAAAGAATGTTGAAATATCTATCTTGCTTAGAGCTATTTTAAGAGTCAGCAAGGCTCTTGACTGGTGCAATCTTATTCAAGAATCAGAAGTTAATAAAGAAGACTTGGGTCATTTCTTGAATTTCCTTTTAAGATTGGCTGCTCATGTCCCTGCCGATAAGAGTCAGGAGCATTATGAAGGTTTATTCGGAAGAGCTTGGGAGCATCTTATTGATAAGAAAGAACTTAAAGGGCATATTTTCTTCTTCCCAACAGAGTTTTCAACCGAAAAGACTGGATTTGAAATTGAAGACGCTTCACCTCAGTTAGAGAATTTGAAGAAGAGAGAATCTCAAGGACCTATCGTTGTTGAAAACTTATTGCCAAACTCTAATTATATAAGTTCCCTTCCAGAATACAAACCTCTCGTTTCTGAATACAAGATGCTTAAATATTGGGAAAAGCACATTATTCCAAAGATTCAAGATTTTGTGAGAAGTTCATACAAGCCATACGAGTTCGAAGAATTCTTTGAACAACTCCGTCAACCACTCAGAAAAGGAGACCAAGCAAAAGCCGCAGAAATCGCCTACATTCTCTGTGATCAAAGATTACCAAATGGATGTGTGTTACCCGACGCTAACCATGATTGGTCAACTGTTAGTGTGGAAGAAATCGTTTTAGGAACTTGGGCTACTGTTAGTATCACCAACAAGCAAAATAAACCGGTTTCTCCTTTCTTCCAATATCTACAAAGAATTGGCAATAAAGAAGCTTGCGTTTATCTTATAGCAGTTGATGTCAAGTCTTCTTCTGTTTTAGTTAATTACTATGATCATCTTAATCTCCAAATGGCAACGGTCTGGGTTCCTGTTAGCTCTTTGAAGTTACCCGAAATTAGTTTGGATCCTCCTGCAGCATCTTTCCCAATGACTAAGATCCTGGAAGGCTTTAGAACTTCTGTAGTTAACAGCATGGCCTTCCTTTCCAGAGGAACTATCCTAAAGTTCTTTAGCTTTAGCTCTAACCAAAGCGAACAATTTAAGAAGGAAGCTGATCTGATGAGATCCTATACCTTTAGTACTGTCAATCTTATTAAATGGTCCGTCCTTGAAGAATTAGCAGATGATCCTCTTGAAGGATGGTTGAAGATTAATGAGTGGGAAATTGAGTTAAATGGACAAAGAAAGAAAGGATTTGCCCAAAATGCTGCTGAATTGATCCAAGAAGCTACACAGGAAGAACTTGTTAGCAAAGCTCCAAAACTCCAAGCCTTGAAAGGTCTTTTGAAATATTTATCAGAAGCTGACGCTCATCACGAAATCGATGACGTTCTCAATTGGTTGAGTGATAGTTTCTTGAAACTTGTCGACTTTATCAATATGAATGCTGCTCAATTCGACCTTCAAAGACCTTATCCCGAAGCTGTTGTCCCTCCTCAGGGTAACAACAATCAGCCTATTTACTATCTTAATAATTGCTTACCTGATGTTACTAGTGATGATACTATTGCTGCTTTAACTGTTTCCTTTAAGAAGGAGTCTTCCTTGTGTATGAATTCTGGAATAAAGTTCTATGACAACCCTAAAGGTATCAACCTTATCCAGCATTTACCTGCAGGTAACGAAACCAGAACAAAATTACCTTCTTTGATGTTCAAACAAAGTAAAATCTGGTTCTCTTACTATTTCAACTCAGAAGCACTTCCTCCATATCTCCAAAGCCAATGTAATAGTACTCTCCAAGCTGTTGTTCATGCTATTCCAAGCAGATGGAGTGTATGTTTATGGACTGCTGATGCTCTTTCTACTATTTTCCTTCAAGCAAGCACTCCAAAGGCTTATGAGCAAATGAGAAGACTTGTTACAATTGTTGTGGAAGCTCTTCAACAATTCAAAGGACCTCTTAGTGTTAAGAACTTTATTTTCAAGTTTTTGAATAGATGTGCTAGAAAAATGAGATATTTGATAAATTCTCTTCCAGAATTAAAGCCACAAATTGATATTAAAGATTCTGATCTTGTTGCTAAAGAAAGCTTTAGACTTTTACATGTTGATACAAAATGGCTCAAGGCATTAATTGAAGAAATAAAAGGACTTAAAGAGTTCCAATCTACTGAGGTTGTTGTTCTTTATTCATCTTACACACAAGAACTCATCGAATATGTCATAAATTGTTTATTGCCAGTTAGTTTCTTTGAAAAGACAAGTATCGGAGGTTCTGCTGCAGTAAATGAATTGAACTTGCCTGACTGGTTAAGATGTGTTATTGACACAGCTCTCTTCCTCCAATTCTTTAAGGGAGAAAGTGATCTAACAGAAGATCTTTTACGTGATACTATGAGTAGCATGAAATTAGATTCACAATGGGATAGATTTATCTATATTGAGAATTTACCCGTAGAATGCAGCAGAAACGAAATCATCGAAAAAGTCAAGGAAATTATCCTCAATAATAAGGGAAGAATTTTGGATCCAAAGAATGACATTTTCCTTCCAAGTATCAAAAATGAAGATGGAACCGAACGTCACCTTGGAAAATGTCTGGTTTTATTAGACGGCTGGTCTACTTTTGAACTTGAGGACGAAGAAGAAAAGGAAGTAGAAGCAGAAGTTGTTGAAGAAGAGGAACCTGCTGAACCAGAACTCTGGAATTGTCCTACTTGTACATTAGAAAATGCAAGAGAATCTGCTTTCTGTGATGCTTGT
>Ga0182742_1004989_pt1 | contig 11553 bp, 11 predicted proteins | sample eDN5th37CBELigMG_FD_128880 | JGI IMG/M metagenome (GOLD analysis project Ga0182742, IMG submission 128880) | Enriched Miracle-Growth compost microbial communities from Emeryville, California, USA - eDNA 5th pass 37_C BE-Lig MG (version 2)... ... | reverse complement strand
TAAGTCTATATCCAGTTGGTCTAAGGGCTGGGACACCGGTGAGGGCCTTTTTGCAAACGGGGCAGATGGGGCGAGAAGCTCTCTTCTTTATGTGTTGGGCGACCAATTTGCCACCTAAAATGGGTAAAAAGATGACTCACCATTGAAAATGTACCAGGAGTTCTGACGGTTCTGATCTTGTTGGATCTGGTGTTCCAGGCAGTGGTTCTTCTGTAGGTGATTCTTGGTGCCATTTATTAATTGCTAATGATTTTATTAATCTTTATTAAGCAGTGGTAATTTAATTTCATATTAATATAAGACATATCTTCAATGTTCAATAGTCTCTTTTTACAGAATAGTTTACCACCTTGTAAAATGTCCAGAAAGGTTACAAGACAAGTTTTTTAACATTTATTCATACAAATAATGAATATAAATCAATTGGACTATTTTCCTCCCACAAAAGACATTATTATTTTTTTCTTTGTTTTTTACTTTTCTTCCTCTATTTTGTTGCCTTTAGTTAACAAGGCCTGGTAATCTGCTTCAGGGATTAAACTCTTCAAATATCTATCAACCTTCAGGCCTGAATTAATTATCGCAATGTATCCCTTTGATTCAGGCTAAAAAATCAATTAATATCCGATTTAACTATTTGTGAAATCTCAATGCATTTAAAAAGAATGAAAGAACCAAGAGAAATTTTTTACTGAATTTAATAGAATATTAGGATCTTCTAATACAGCTTCATTAATCTCTATAACATGACCATCCACAAGAGCGAATATTGGGAAAACTCTTCCATCTTCGGCATGAATCTCACACATTTTATTCCCTGTTTTTACTTTGATTCCTCCCTCTTAAAAAACATTATAATCTACTTACAAAATTCCCTTATATTGTTACATAAAATCTAACAAAGTTTCTTACCTTACTTTTCTTCTTTCCTTTTACCGCTAAAGCGTTCCCATCTCCATGGGTTCCAAAAGTAATCTTCTTTATTCTAATATTTTGGGTTACAAGTTCATGTTCCTTTGCGATTCCGACCATAAATAGCCTTGGGGATTTATTAGAACATTTATTCTCGTTTATGCTGTTACTTATTCGTATGCATAAAAGCATATTGGTTATTAGGTAATCCTGAATTGTGCGGACTGGGGAAAGTTTGGTAGAATTTTAAGAAATAACGATCAACAAAAGGTCTAAGCTTGACAAGCGAATGGAGTGGCATGAGGAATTCAAACTCCTTTGCGTCTGCTTCGAGCTCGATCTGATCTTCGTTTTTTAATTCGGTACTATCTTCTATTATTTCCATAGATAAAGTTAATAAAGAACAAATCTCACTATACTTTTTTAGGCTTTTTTATATGAATTTTGATGAACCTCTCCACTTTTTTTATAACCCAAAAAAGATCCGTGATGACCTTACAACCAGCAAACGAGCCCTTGTTCTCCATACTCTGTAATGTCGCTTCCTTTGCTATCTTATCATGCCTTAGAAACAATTCAACCAATGAACCCTCCAGCAAAAATCTGTTTATCCCTTTTGTACAGGAACGGGATCATCTTGGACGCTTACTCAAAGTAAAAACACCTTTGATGGATAATTTTGGTTATAATGGACATAGAGTTTCGTTGATAACACTTCAGGCAGCTATAGGAATCCAATCCTTAGTAGCAAATCATCTCCATATTCTCCTAAAACCCTCGCTAAAAGCAGCCCTACTCTACATGAAAAAGTACCTTTTGTTATGGGGGACCTAATTAGAAAATAGCTTCCACCTATCAATCAACATGGGAGTAAAAGTCTTTTTAAGCTTGTAGAGAAGAACTTATATAATGATTCAAAAGAAACATTGAATTCTCCAACTTATAAACAAATTGATTATGACAACATATCGTCAAATCTTTACTTTATTAAGCCTGGAGGAAATAATACACTCGAAGTCGAGCATTCTACTACAAGGACTAATAAGAATTCTTCAGGAATCCTAGTGGAACCTAAAGGAAGACATCACAGTACAGCTTTCAAATTGAAAGTTATCTTTAATATTCAGGCCTGGAGATTGAAACCTCCGCCCAAATCGATTACGAGACTCAAAATCACAGGACTGTTGCTTCGGAAAGTTATCAATACCCTTCCTTAATATTTATTTAAAAAGGACTTCCTCCTCTTAATGTTCATACTGTCCAAGAAGGCTTTGAATTGCCTATGAGCCTCACTGTAAAAAGCTTCGAAAATCTCAGTACATTTTTTGTCTTCATTTCCTCAGGTTTTAGCAACGCCTGTTGAACTAGCGAGTGCATATGCAAGTGCGTTAGGTTTAACAAGCGATACAAGCGCGTTATTGAATCCTACTGTTTGGAGATATGAAGCTGATCAGATATCTCAGAATAAAGAGGTTCAAAAGATGTTGAAAAAAGAGCCTAAAAAATCAAAGACGAGAACTCGTATAGATAAACTCAATATTCAAGAGGTTTCTTGTTCTATATATTCAAGATATTAAGCCATGATAATAGAGGTATGGAGAAGGTCCTTCAAGCGCGTCATATCAACCTTCAATTGATGCGGTTAAGTCTCGTGTTAAGAATTGTATTATCCAACCTTTACCTTTAACAAAACTCCAAATTCAAAAACTTAAACAGGCGAAAATAGATGAATTGGAAATTCAGAAAATGAAGAATGCAACTCAAAGAATTCAAGAGAAAGAAGAAGAATTCAGACAGGAGCAAAATTATTATAATGGTCTGTTTAAAGACATGTTAAAAGAAGCTCATGCAAGTTGATAAATTAGCTTAATTTTCTTGTTAATTTCCTTATAGAGCAAAAGAAAAATAAGAAGCTTGATCAGCAAAAATCTTTGCAAGCTAAAAAGCTTGATTATATTTTACTTGATGATTTCAAGAGGTTTCCGACCGATTTCGAGAGCAAGTTAAATAAGATGAAAATTCAGCTTCGCAGTATGAAGGATAAGTTATATTCAAATAAGGAATCAAATGAAGCTAATGAGAAGCGTTTCTAAGCGCCTGGGCCCGAGTCTTTATATTTTCTTTAATATTCTGCTGATAGTTTTTTACTTTTTATATATGTCGTTTGATTTTTGTTCGTTTGATTAGTTTATAAGCAGTTTTTTTTAGCAAAAATTTAGCGTATTTCCTCGCATTAAAAATTTTTTATTAATCCTTTATATGGAAAAAAAATTAATGTATTTTCTCTTTAAAAAAATCGGAAAGAAAGTAAAATTGAGTGTAAAAAGGTGGTGATTTTGCATAAAATAGTTGACTCCATAACTCTTTATGAATTGAGCATTACTGATATGAAAACTAAATTACAAAATATAAAGGGGTGGATGCTCATTGTCAACTGTCCAAAAGCCAAAGTAAAATCGGCAAAGAATATAAGAACAATTAATTCAGCCAGATTATTTTCCATAACCTGTCTTTTTCCATTATTTCACCTCTCCCATTTTTCCATTCAATATGCTTGAATCACGACTCATCTCTTTATTTAATTGAGGAAAGTCGTCTCCAAACCCTCCATCAAGGTGAGTATCTTCATGTTGTTTCTCGTATGTATCAAGTCTTTCTTCTATTAAATTTAACCAAAAGCTTTAAAGGAATTTCCTTACTTAATATATTGAAGTCTATATGGAAGTCATTTCCAAATTCCTTTAAGTCAAGTAAATTAGACTAAAAAACATTAATAAGATAATTTGGAGAAAGAAAATTACTCTGAGAGTCTTTAACATGATTAGGACTTTATCCTTATAGTCGGATTGCATATCAGGACTGGCGAGTCTAATAGCTGTTTCAATTCTCATAGTAAGCTTCTGTGCCATTTCTTTTTCCAAGGAATATTTCTCTTGTAAAATCTTGCACATTTTCAAGCAGATCTTCTTTCTTAAGCTTGGATTTACCACTATTTCCTTAGGTTGCCCAAGCTTTGCTGTTTCGAGACTTGTATTATAAATGGGTTTTTTTGTTGAGGTTGTTCCCATTGTATTTTTATCAGCCACTTTCTTCTTTTCATTTTCATAACGATAATCCTCGAAATCTATTCATTTTTTAGATTAAAATAAGAGACCAGTTTTACTGATTTGTAGAGTTTTTTCTTTAACTTCTTCTTCCTCCATTCTGGCAGAACCATTTCCCTTCTCTTCTTCCATTGTATCTGAGTTTGTTTTTGAAGCATCTTTCGTCTTTTGAGTTCCAACGTCTTCAGATCTTTTTTCTTCGAGTCTCCTTAGCCAATAGGAACAATATTCGCCATTCTCAATATACTAAATAAACATTAACTAACTCCTTCCACCAATAAACTTACATGGAACACAAGCCTATTCTTTATAGCATCAAGGAAATTTATTAATTTATCTTTGATACCAGACAACTAGAAGGTTATTAAAACTCTTTTCAACTCAATAATAATATACCTCAGACTCAATGTTCATTCCTGATTTAGGAACAGAACTGGAGAGCTCGTCAAGAAGCACCAATAGTGTGTGTATATTTTTACCCAAATCGTTTTCCAAAATTTCAGAGATACTAACAGCCTCTGGATTTATCTTTGAGATGACATTCTCTATGCTCTTTTCAAGGATAGGTCCGGAAACTGCAGATGTCCCGTAATTTATGATTTTTTCGATTATGAGCTCATGTAACGCATCAAACTCTTTTGTTCTGTTTTGAATAAGTCCGCCGTTATTATTTAGAGGACTAATATTAGTATTGATTGAAACGCCGTTGGTGAGAGTTGTGGCGGTATCTGTTATAGCATGGTTTGTGCTGTTAGTATTAGTATTAGAAGCTTGGGATTGCTTTGAAGCTTGTCTTAAAAGCTTTCCGTTAAAATCTTCAAGGCGTTTTGGCTCTGATTTAGATGCCTCGTCTATTCAAAATTAATTAGATTCGAAAATTCCAGAACACAAAAATTAAAACTTAAATTAGGAAGTTAAACACCAAATAAACTTTAATTAAAAAACTTAATTAGCCAATAGAATTTAAAGGTCAGTTTACCTATAAACTGGTCTGTTTTCAAAGCTTTCATAGGCTTCAACTCTTCAAATTCTCCCGATTCAGCGTCTAATTCTCGTTTTCCATTCAATGACTTGGGAGCCTAGAACGTTAATACAACGTTTTCTCTATAGATTCTAGTACCTTATTCACAATAGGACTCTTTTCTGATTCTAAGCTGTTTTGAGACTTTGAAAAACTCAACTTTCTCTTGCTTTCTTTCTTCTCAACAGTCTTCTGCTTCTTTTTTGTTTCTTAGATATAAGTAACTATTCAAAGTAACTAATTACTGTCAATTGGAGACATTATATCGTTCTCATGCACTGAAGATTGGTCGGATTCGTATTGACCGAGTCTAGAGTCATTCTCATTGCTCTGAGACTTGTCTTCTGACTTGCCGTTTTTACCCTTTTGAGCGTTAGAAGAGTTTATCGGTTTTGGTTTCGGTTTTTGTTCGATAAGGGAGTTTTTATACTCATTCTTAAGCTTTTCACTCTCATCTAAGGAACATGGGACTTGTAAATGGCTATACATACCTTCAAAAGTGGTTTCTCCACGAATAATTTTATTAGCAATCTCAATTGATTCCAGCAATTTCTTTTTCTTCATTTTAGCAAACTCATTATACTTTTCTTGGAACTTTGCGACCTTTTCCAATGATAACTGAGCGCTATGACACTTAAGATCAAGAAATGGAAATAGCTTTACTGGGAGTTTTCTCCGATGAAGTTAACCAAAACTTCGATAGAGTTTTGTGAAGCGCCCTTTTCTTCTATAACTTTGGCTATCTATTTATGACTTAGTTTCGGGTTAGGTAAGAGAGAAATTATTACTACTCCAGGCCACCAGGGAAAGCCTTTGATTTTTGCCCAAACGACCTCGCCTTTTGTATACATACACAGTAGTAGTTATTCGGAATTTAGAAATTAAAATATTTAAAACTCTTAATCTTGATTCATTCCATAGAACTTAATCTGAATACAAATTTTTTGCTGCTAAGTTTTAATTTCAAACTTAAAATCAAATCATCGAATGGTTTTTCACCGTGATAAACCATGTCACATTCTTCTTTATATCAGACCAAAACCCTCTTTTTTAGGTCAAATGGTATCCCTCTCTCCCTTTATTTGTATTTCATAGATAGTTTATCATTAATCTACCTACTCGATACATAGGTAGAGGCTTGTTAAGATGCTTTGTGGTTTTTAGATACATCAGGTCTTTGTTAAAGATAAATAAGACATAAGTTTTTTGAGGAATTTTGAGGTTCATAAAATGATCAAATTATTCTGGATAAATTATAGTTGGAAAAGCAACTGACTTGTTCAATCTAATTTTCCCGACTCTGATTAAAGAATTAAACTTGATCGTTAATTTTTTTTCCTTGGGATCAATAAATATTTTTCATCATTTATTAGTCGTTTACGAGGCTAAAGTAAGCCTTTTTTCCTTTTATTGTTACTTCTTTCTTAGATAGAACAGCTTTTTGTCTGACAATACCTTCATATTTTCCTTTACAAGGGGACTTTTTATCCTTGATATATTATTGTGCTATTTACTTGGTTAATCTGGGCTTGAAAAGCCCTCGAAGTGGAGGAATTCCTTATATAACATCGTGGGCTTGTGAAAAATGTGTTTATTTAAGAGTGGTTAATGTTATGATTTAATTCCAGACAACGGTAAGCTGATTAAGAAATTTAGCAAATTTGGTGATTTAATGACTGTAATCTAGAGAAAATTGGTTAAACCCTCCAAAAGACCCCTCTTATTTGTTTATCCAGGGTCCAGCAGCACTTGTCCCTCGGTTAAATTAATGATTCTTTTCTTTGAGGAATTGCCAGTAATTTAAAGCAAATATTTTCATTAAATTATTTGAGGATAAAGGACATGACTCATCATTTTTTTATTTATTTCAACCTCTCCTTAAAAAATCATCAAAGACTTCCTTGTGTTCTTGGGAAGTGTTTACATTTCAATTTTTGTGTATCTTTTCTTTTTATAAATAATTCGCTTTGGAAGAATTTAAGTTCTTCTTCACTTTTTTCCTCAAACATTTTACTTGCAATTTTCTAAGCATTCGTTCAATTTAGCAATTTTGTGAAAGAAATCATAACATTTCCTTAACAAAGGCTTTTAATAAAGCAAGTTATGGACTGAACCTCAACGAGTCCAAATTATATGATATCATATCTGAATACATCTTTGATAAAGAAATTTTCTCATGTCAACAAAATCCACAGCAAAACGACCAAATTTATCCTGAAAGCTTATACGACGTCCTTTAAATTTTCAATAGATAGTAATTTATTGACATGAATTATCTTCAAGTTCTCCAATTACAATAAAGGTCCATTTGGAGGATATTTGAGGGGTGATGTTGGGAAGAGTATCGCTTGGAAATGAGGGCTGGGTAGCAAATTCATGATAAAAAGGAAGTATAATATTGTTGCAAATTTGTGAAAAACTCTGTTATTTAATACACTGTTTAAAATAGGCCTCGAAATTTCATTCTGACTCATACACTGGAAATTAAACTTAAAGTCAAAGGTTTTTGCATCAGAATATAATTATATAAACGTTTAACTCTCTCTTCAGATAAAAGTTTAAGTGGTCAGAAAATTCATTCCTAAGGGTTCCCATTGTCTTTGTGGCCAAGATTTTATAATTCACGTCACTTCTCATTTTATTGAAATTTTTAGGTGATTTTATAAAAGAAGTATTTTTTTCTTTATTTTTTTATTTAGGTATAAAACACTTTTTAACAGTAAAATTATAGTTAAATGAAGGGAAGAGATATTATTGAAATACCACCTGACCTATTGTTACCAATATATAGCCCTTACTAGAGTTTTCTATCTACATAGAAATATAAGGCATATAAAGGATTCAATTTCAAAAGAAATAATTTATTTATTTATTTCCTGTAAAACCCTTAAGTTTCTTATTAATCTGTTCAAACTCCTTCGCCTTCTCTTCAGTAGTCTCGTTGTAAACCTCCATAGCGTTATGGATCTCTTTCTTTGCCTCTTCATGTACATTTGTATCTCCAAGCAATATAGAGCAATAAATCGAAACTGCTTTATCTTCAAAATTCAAGCCCAAATAAAACCCTTGCTCCAAGCCCAACAATACCAAAATATAATAAAATTGCAACTTTGGGTCATATTTCACTCCTTGAAGGTCTTCCTTTGTGTAGTATCTTTGAGCATAAATAAAGTTCTTCTCTCCCTTTTTATCTAAGTTTATGGGTTTAATTCCCAAGTCCAAAGCATTCTTCTGTAAAAACTCACAGGCTTCATGAACTTTCTTTTGTGCGACCAATTCGTTAAGTTGCTTCATTAATTTCTGTAAATCTTTTGGAAGCATTTCTATAGCAGAAAGTAAAGCTTCGGAGGATTTAAACATAGGAGGCTCTTCTAGACGAATTCTCTTGGGATCAGAAATTTCTTGCTCTTTCTTTTCTTCGGTACTTTTATTGAGAAGAGTTGGTGGAACTTGTAGAGAATATTTCCTACAATAAAGGAAAATCATATTTTCTACGATAGGTCTAATGTAAATAGCAACTTTATTTCTAGCATAAGCTATATCAACGTTCGTATTCTTAGCTCCTATATTTTCAAGAGCCTTGTCAATAAAAGAGACTGTATTAATTCTTTCCTCAAGTTTGCTTTGAATTTCATTAATAAGCTCACTGGACATGTTCTTCTTGTTTTCAAAGAGTTCCATCTTGATAACGTTGTAGAGCTTCTGTAATCTTTCCTTAAGGAACTTGAATAAAGCGTCTTCAAGGTCAGGATCATAATCAGTTGTCAAGAGTTTTCTTTCCCTCAAATGTTTGATAACTTCATCCTTACTAAATAGTTCATTATCATCTCCCTTTTTCTTTTTTCCTTTTCCTTTCTTTTTAGTGTCCTCTTCTTCAGTTTTCTCCAAGAGCTTTTGAGGAGCTTTGTAAATGTGCTCAACGATTTTATCCTTGAAAGCAGTAGCGCATTTATCTAGATAAGAGTTGCTTAAAATCAAAGTTCCACTTAATTCAAATCCTTGCAATCCCAAGTGTTCATTAATGAGAGATTCAATTTCATCTTCACCTAGGATACTTGGTAATAGATTTGTGACATCAATAGCTCCTTCGGTATTAAGAGTCTCAAGGATCTGTTCTCTGGTATGTTCGAGCGATTCTTTACTAAAGCAACAAGATTGTAAGAAGATACAATCATCTTTGAAAAGTTGAGATAAAAGTTCCTTAGGTTTTTGAACATAAAGGTTTTTCTGTAAAAAGTCATATTCAATGTAAGTGTTTTGTTTATAGAATTTTGTGATGATCTTTTCTTGATCCTTCAAAAATCTTGTTGAAATGAAAGCTCCTTGTCTTATTGTTCCATCAATTTCTTGACCAGCAATCAATTCTTCTATAACATTATTAATTGTAGACTCATCAATCCCGGTGATTTTCTTTATTTGTATAATAGCAATTGGTCTCACACAACCTCTCAAAACTCCTCTCAATTGTGATTTTATCGTATTTTGGTAACTCTTTGTGATAAGGAAATTATTCTGGATATTTCCTTGGATAATCGTGTCAAGTCTCACCGAAAGAGCTCGAAGAAGGAACTCATGAGGCAAATTGTATTTCAAAGCAACATCACTCAAGGGAATTTTATGCCTCTGCTGTAAATCCTCATTGACTTCCTCACAAATCTCATCCAAGTAACGATTTGTTAATAATTGTCCATTCATGTTGACTACTTCAGCGCCTCTTTTAGACATTGCGTCCACTCTTGGCTCAATTCTTTCGATCCCCACATTAAGCACTTTAGGAAGCTCCACGATATTTATTCTTCCATATTGAAGAACAACTTCCTTGATTTGTTTTTCAAGATGTTCTGAAGTGAGATATTCTCTTCCATCAACAGTATAAATCAGTTTGAAGTCGTAACTTTTTGTTAAAGTGTCAATAATTTCGACAATGTTTCTATCAGAAAGACGAGCAGTCTGAGTCTGTTCTTGCACGGCGGCAAGTTGTTTTTGTAGGGCGAGAATAGCCTCCATTATGAGTAATTTATTAAAAACGTGTTATAGATTAATTTATTTTTTACCTAGGAAATTGCCTCACCTAAATACAAAGAGTCTTAATCGCAATGAGGAAAATCATTTAATTTGTCAAATTAGAATATTTATTGCCAAAGCAGCTATATAGAAAGAAACTCTTATTAATACGTAAACTTTCTTATATAAAAGAAGTTTTTCTCCATATTTTTTTATTCTCTCTTTCTATGTTTTTATTCGATTTTTAAGCGTCCAATCACATCTTCGACATTAATTCCAGCATTTCTAGCAGCTTCGAGCCCAGTTCTCAATCTTTCTCTATCCAATATTTCAGGGAAATCATCTGCGGTTCCAGTCAAAGTTCTTTCTCTAAACAAAAATCTGTATAAAACTTTACTTTGAATCGAATCCCAAGCCTTTCTAACTTCGTGTTTAAGAGTTCCAAAAATTTTTCCGCTTTCAATCATATCATTAAAATGTCTCTCAGCTTCAGTATCATGTTTAGGGCGAACAACTCCCTTCTCATCATTTTCATATTCATTAATTTCCCATCCACTATACTTCACATACTCAGGTCCAGGTCTTTCGAATTTTTGTCCAAGTTGTTTCAATATTCCCTCCCAAAGGGCTTTGTCCTCAAAGTACTTAACACTAGAAAGGAGACTAGTAAGTTCAATAAGGTTATGCAAACTTGCATATGCGAGTTTCTCCTTAATAACTGGGAAAAGGAACTTCTCATAAAGGGGAATATTTGACTTGTTAGTAGCTTCAAAAGCGTATAAGGCTTTAATAGCGTGGTTAACTGGGAGGTTTGTGATACCTGAATTGAATAATGATTCTAGTTTATCAACATGCTGAGAAACGAGTCTATTCCCTTCATCAGCCTCTCTTGTGAGACTTTCTCTATATTCAGCAAGTTCTGAAGCTGGTTGGGCACTGGACTTTTCTTCTAATTGTTGAAGGAGTCTTCTGTTTACTTCATTTTTTCTGGCGAGATGATAAGAGACCAGAGAAAGCTGGAAAATGTCTCCTGAAGGTGCACTTTCGTTAAGATAGTAGAAGGCGGGATTTTGGATGCCGAATCTTTGGGTGAGGATGTAAGTTTTGGTTTGGCTGTTAAGGGTGGCCTGACTAATAACCTTACTAAAGCTTTTGAACAATGACATGTTGTGAAATAATATTTTTTAATTCTATTGAATTATTTTGAACCTAAGGAAAATCCGTGACAAGAAAATTATATAAACATAAAAAAGTGATTTTTCTTAAAAAGAATGTTTAAAAAAATACTGAAATTTTTTTTTACAAAGCTACAAATCACTAATTATTACTCTACAGAATATGAAGCTTCCTTTTATCGGCTGGAGAAGACTATTCAGCAAAGGGACCACTCGATACCCTTGCTGAAGATTATTTATCTCTATTGCATACCAACCCATCCTTTCTCTTTTTATTACATCGTCATGATAAGCTGTAAACACCAGCATACAAAAATCCGGTGCATGGATATAAAAC
>Ga0182742_1004988_pt1 | contig 11554 bp, 9 predicted proteins | sample eDN5th37CBELigMG_FD_128880 | JGI IMG/M metagenome (GOLD analysis project Ga0182742, IMG submission 128880) | Enriched Miracle-Growth compost microbial communities from Emeryville, California, USA - eDNA 5th pass 37_C BE-Lig MG (version 2)... ... | reverse complement strand
CACGCTGGTCGTCGGCGACGGCGCCCGCGGCCTCCCGGACACCGCCCCGTTCGACGCGATCAACGTCGCCGCGGCGGCGGGCGACGACGTGCCCCGGGCGCTCGAGGACCAGCTCGCCCCGGGGGGCCGGCTCGTCGTCCCGGTCGAGACGGGCGATCAGCGCCTGTTCGTGGTCGAGCGCACGCCGAGCGGCTTCAAGCGCACGGGCCTGGAGCGTGTGCGCTTCGTGCCGCTGGTCACGCAGGGCTGAGGGGCGTGGCATCGGACCTGCAGGCACACCGTCAAGGTACGGGCCACGGAGACAGTGGGACATCCGCGCGCTCTCTCGGGCCGTTCCTGCCCTTCTCGATATATCGACCGAGGGGGGTGCGGCTCTGCGCTTTCCCCAGGGTGAAGCGCAGAGGGGCACCCCCATCCACGCGCCAACTCGAACGCGCGAAGGTGTTACGAGAAGGGCCACAACGGTCCCGAGCCATCACAAACGATCACCCACTTTCTCCGTGGCCCGTAACTTGACGGTATCTCGGCACGGCCGCCTTGTACACGGGCGCGGGCAAGGGGTGCACGGAGGCTCGAGCGAGCGATCCAAGCGCCGCTCCCCCTCCCTTATCGCCCTGGTGTTCAGTCGAAGCAGCCGCCGCGCACGACGGCGCCGCCGACCGACGCCACGGCGCTCGACCGAGCCCGCCACGCGAGTGTCGAGAAGCCCACCCCTGAGGTAAGGAACTCGACACTCGCGTGGCGGGGCCTTACCGGACGACCTCGAGGCGCGGATTCGGCCTGTACTCGCGCCCCACCTTGGCCACCGGCCGGCCCTCGTTGAGCACGACGTCGGCGGTGAAGTCGTTCGAGCCGCGCAGCAGCGAGGAGCCGACGCCGTAGGAGTCCACGGGCACGCCCGCCTCCTCGAAGGCGTTGATGCGCTCGGCGGTGAAGCCGCCGGAGGCGACGATCTTGACGCGATCGAAGCCCGCGCGGTCGAGCTCCGAGCGCACGAGCTCGACCAGCTCGGCCGCGACGCCCTTGGGGGCGTCGTCGCCGTAGCGGCGGCGCAGGGACTCGTCGGCGAGCTTGTCGGAGGTGTCCAGCCGCACGCCCCAGAGGTCGTCGCCCAGCGCCTCGGCGACCTCGAGCGCGGTGCGCACGGAGTCGTTGACGAAGTCGACGAGCACGGTGACGTTCATGTCGCGCGCGAAGCGGTCGGCGAACTTGCGCGCGGCCAGCGCGGTGTCCCCGCCGTAGGCGGCGATCAGGCCGTGCGGGACGGTGCCGACGCCGCGGCCGCCCCACCAGGAGGCCTGCGCGTCGGTGGAGACGCCGATCGCGCCCGCGATGTGCGCCGACCAGCCGTCGCCGGTCTGCACGAGCCAGTGGTCGTGGCGGGCGGGGAAGAACAGGATCGGCTTGCCGCGGGCGGCGGTGACGACCTCGCGCACGTTGCGCATCACGAGCGTCCGGCGCGCCATGCAGCCGAGGTAGACCGTCTCGAGGTGGGCGAACTCGGCGTAGTCGCCCTCGATCGTCATGACCGTCTCCCAGGGGGAGATCTCGTCGCCCTCGTAGAGGGCCTTGACCTCGAGGTTCTCCCAGCCGTTGACCCAGGTCTCGCCCTCGTAGTGGCCCGCGCACTGCTTCAGGACGGCGATCGCCTCGTCGATCCCGCCGAGGATCGAGTCGTGGCGCTGGAAGACCTGCATCAGCACCCGCGGGTGGTGGTTGTCGGACTCCAGCAGCGTCTTCGTGTGGTTGAAGTACGCGTCGGAGTAGTAACCGTCGCGGATCTTCTCCACGGGCAGCCGGAAGACGGACGGCGCCATGCGGACGCGCTCGCGCGGAAGGGTCATGTGACCGGAAAACCTTACGAGATGGCGCCGGCGGCGGTGAGCGCCAGCACGAGCGAGCCGAGCGCGACGCGATAGACGACGAACACCATCGTCGAATGCGAGGTCAGCCACCGCAGCAGCCACGCGATCGAGGCGTAGCCGACGATGAACGCCGCCAGCGTGGCCAGCGCGGTCTCGAAGAAGCCGACCGCCCCCTCGCCGCCGATCTTGCGCAGCTCGAACAGGCCGGAGGCGACGACCGCCGGCACCGAGAGCAGGAACGAGTAGCGGGCGGCCGCGGCCCGGTCGAAGCCCGAGAACAGCCCGAAGGTGATCGTCGCGCCCGAGCGCGAGACGCCCGGGATCAGCGCCAGCGCCTGCGCGAAGCCGATCACGGCCGCGTCACGGCCGTTGATGTCCTCGATCGAGCGGGTGCGCTTGCCGACCTTCTCGGCCACGAGTAGCAGCAGGCCGAGCACGATCAGCGTGCTGCCGATCAGGTACAGCGACCGCGCGCTCTCCTCGATCTGGTCGCGGAAGACGAACCCGAAGACGCCGATCGGGATCGTGCCCAGGCCGATGTACCAGCCCATCCGCGCGTCGAGCTCGCCGCGCAACGACGGGTCGCGCAGCGACTTGAACCACGTGCGCAGGATCGTCCACAGGTCCTTGCGGAAATACAGCAGCACGGCGGCCATCGTCCCCATCTGGGTGACCGCGGTGAACGCGGCGCCGGGGTCCTCCCAGCCCACGAAGGCGGGGACGATCCGGAGGTGCCCGGTGCTGGAGATCGGCAGGAACTCGGTCAGCCCCTGCACGATGCCGAGCACGATCGCCTGGAATGCGTCCACGGCGGCGGCACTGTAGTACACGGCATGGCGGCGCCACCCGTACTAGCGTGCAGGCCATGCCTACCCAGACGATCGAGAGCCGGTCACCGCAGGATCAGTCCGACGTGGTGGTGTCCGCGCCGGCCGCGGATCGCGAGGCGGTCGCTGCAGCGTTCACACGGGCGCGCGAGGCGCAGAAGGCGTGGTCGCGCAGCGCCGTGGCCCGCGCGGACGCCCTGGCGGCGGCGGCGGAGGCCCTGGCCGCGGCCAAGGACGAGGTCGTCGAGCTGATGGTGCGCGAGGTCGGCAAGCCGCTGACCGAGTCGGTGATGGAGCACGGCCGCGCCGTGCGCATCCTGCGCTACCAGGCGCAGTCCGGGCTGGACCCCGACGGCGACACCTACCCGGCCGCGCCGCCCGCCGACATGCGCACGCTGCTGTTCAGCCGCCGCCGCCCGCGCGGCGTCGCCGGGCTGATCACGCCCTGGAACTTCCCGTTCGCGATCCCGCTCTGGAAGGCCGCGCCCGCGCTGGCCTACGGCAACGCGGTCGTGCTCAAGCCCGCCAGCGACGCGATCGGCTGCGCGCTGCTGCTCGAGGAGATCCTCAACCGGCACCTGCCCGAGGGCGTGTTCAACGTCGTCCCCGGCCCCGGCGCCGCCGGCGAGGCCGTCGTCGAGTTCGCCGACGTCGTCTCCTTCACGGGCTCGACCGCGGTCGGCCTCGGGGTCGCGCAGGCCGCGACCGCGCGCGGGATCGCCAGCCAGGCCGAGATGGGCGGCCTGAACGCCTCGATCGTCCTCCCCGACGCCGACATCGAGTCGGCGGCGAAGATGATCGCGGGCGCGGCGATGGGCTACGCCGGCCAGAAGTGCACGGCCACGGGGCGCGTGATCGTGCTCGGCGACCGCGCGGAGTTCACCGACGCGCTGGCCGCGGCGGTGGAGGCGCTCCCGAGCGGCGACCCCGCCGACGAGCGCACGATCGTCGGGCCGGTGATCAACCCGCCGGCGCGCGACGAGCTCGTCGCGGCGGCCGAGCAGGCGCCCGCCGACGGCGGCCGCGTCGTGACCGGCGGCAAGGCGCTCGACGGCCCCGGGCTGTTCTTCGCGCCGACCGTCGTCGACGGCCAGGACCCGTCCGCCAAGCTCGCGCAGGAGGAGGTGTTCGGCCCGATCGTCACGGTGCTGAAGGCGTCGAGCGCCGAGCAGGCCGTGGAGATCTCCAACGCCGTCAGCTACGGGCTGGTGACGTCGGTGTTCACGACCGACCTCGACAGCGCGCTGACCGTCGTCGACGGCCTCGAAACCGGCATGATCCGCGTCAACATGCCGACCTCCGGCGTCGACTTCCACGCCCCCTTCGGCGGCGAGAAGCACTCGTCGTTCGGCCCGCGCGAGCAGGGCAAGGCCGCGCGCGAGCTGTACACGACCACGCACACGATCACCGTCGGGCCCGCGAGCTGATGGCGATCTGGCGCGTCCGCACGGCGGAGGGCGAGCGGCTCGCGCGCGGGCCGCTCGACGGCGGCCCGGTCGAGCTGCTGGAGGGGACGCTGGACGGGTTGCTGGCGGCGGGCTCGCTCGACGCGCCCGCGGCCGGCCGGGTGCCGGACGGCGCGGTCGTGCTCGCGCCGGTCGAGGGCCAGGAGGTGTGGGCCGCGGGCGTCACCTACGCCGCCAGCCGCAGCGCGCGCAACGACGAGTCCAAGGGCGCGCACGACTTCTACGACCTCGTCTACGACGCCGAGCGGCCCGAGCTGTTCTTCAAGGCCGCGCCCGGGCGCGTGCGCGGGCCGGGCGAGCCGATCGGCATCCGCGCCGACTCGGGCTGGGACGTGCCCGAGCCCGAGCTCGCGCTCGTCCTGAGCGCCAAGGGCGAGATCGTCGGCTACACGATCGGCAATGACGTCTCCTCGCGCTCGATCGAGGGCGAGAACCCGCTCTACCTGCCGCAGGCCAAGATCTACCGCGGCTCCTGCGCCCTGGGCCCGGCGATCGTGCCCGTCGCCGAGGCGCCGCCCGCGGACGAGCTGGAGATCTCGCTGACGATCACGCGCGACGGTGCGCAGCTGTTCGCGGGCACGACGCAGACCGCGCTGCTCAAGCGCGGGCTCGACGAGCTCGCGGGGTGGCTGTTCAAGGCGCTGGACTTCCCGGCGGGCGCCGTGCTGCTGACCGGCACGTCGGTGGTGCCGGAGTCGACGCTGAAGGCCGGCGACGAGGTGACGATCGCGATCACGGGGCTGGGCGAGCTGACCAACACGGTGGAGGTCGTGTGAAGGCGCTCGTCTGGGACGGGCCGGACGCGATGCACGTCGGCGACGTGCCCGATCCCTCCGAGCCCGGCCCGGACGAGCTGATCCTGCGTCCCGAGGCCGTCGGCATCTGCGGCTCGGAGATCGAGGGCTACCTGGGGCGCATGGGCAACCGGACGCCGCCGCTGGTCATGGGGCACGAGTTCGCCGGCACCGTGGTCGCCGGCTCGCTGGCGGGCCGGCGTGTCGCGGTCAACCCGCTGTCGGGGTGCGGCGAGTGCCGGCTGTGCCGGTCCGGGCACGCGAACCTGTGCCGCGACCGCGTGCTCGTCGGCGTGCACGTGCCGGGGGCGTTCGCCGAGTACGTCAAGGTGCGCGCCGCGGATGCGCGCGTGCTGCCCGACGGCGTGAACGCCCGCGTCGGCGCGCTGATGGAGCCGCTGGCCAACGGCGTGCACGCCGTGCGGCTGGCCGGCGCGGGCGTCGAGCGCGCGGTCGTGATCGGCGCGGGGACGATCGGGCTGGTCACGCTGCAGGCCGCGCTGCTGCACGGGATCCCCGCGGTGGGGGTGGTCGAGCGCCACGAGGGGCGGCGGGCGCGGGCGCTGTCCCTGGGCGCGGTCGAGCACGTCGAGGAGCCGGACCTGGTGCTCGACGCGGTCGGCGCGCAGGCCACGCGCGCGCTCGGCCTGGAGCTGCTGCGGCCGGGCGGGACGCTGGTGTGCATCGGCCTCGCGGACGACGCGACGACGCTCGGCTTCCACGACGTGGTGCGCAGCCAGCACCGCATCCAGGGCTCCTACGCGTACACGATGGAGGACTTCGACGTGGCGCACGAGTGGCTCGTGAGCGGGAAGGCGTCGCTGGGCGACGATCTCCCGCAGGTGCGGCCGCTGGAGGAGGGCCCCGAGCAGTTCGCGCGGCTCGCGTCCGGGACGCCGTCCGAGTTCAAGGTGTTCCTGGCGCCATGAGCCGCACGGTCGTGGTCGTCGGCGCCTCGTCGGGCATCGGGCTGGCGACCGCGCGGGCGTTCGCGGAGGCGGGCGACACCGTGCACGCCGCGGCGCGGCGGGAGATCGGCGAGCCCGGCGTGATCGCGCACCGGCTCGACTTCACGGACCGCGACGCGGTGGCCGCGTTCGCGTCCGGGTTCGACGCCGTCGACGCGCTGATCATCGCCGCGGGCACCAACATCAAGGCGCGGCGGCTGCACGAGCTCACGCCCGAGTCGTGGGACCACGTCATCGACGCCAACCTGAACGGCCCGTTCTACGTGCTGCAGGCGTTCTACGACGCGCTGCTGGCCGCGCGCGGGACCGTGATCGTCATCGGCAGCGTCTCCGGCGTCTACACGGACCGCTCCGGCCCCGCCTACCAGGCGGCCAAGGCGGGCGTGCTGGCGCTCATGCACGGCGCGGGCTTCGAGGCCGGCGGCGCGATCCGCTGCACCGCGATCCTGCCCGGCGTCGTCGACACCGAGATCCTCGACAACCGCCCCGAGCCGCCGGACGCCGAGACCCGCGCGCGGATGCTCCAGGCCGAGGACGTCGCGGCCTGCTGCCGCTTCGTCGTCGACCTGCCGCCGCGCGCCTTCGTCCCCGACCTCACCATCCTCCCGACGGAGTTGCAGGCGATCGGCAAGACCATGTAGGTTCCGCCGGTCGCTCAGCGATCGCTGAGCAGGGGTCTCGAGAGCAAGGATGCCGGGCTTGATGTGGAGAGCGTTGCGCTGGTCGCTGGTCGCGGTGGCGCTGTGGGCGGCGCCCGCCGGCGCCGACTGGAGCGCGCCGGGCGTCGTCGAGCGCGCCCGCGGCGACTTCCTGCGGCTGCCCGAGCTCGCCGTGGGCCCGTCGGGCGCCCTGGCCGCGGCGTGGGCGTCCCAGGACCGCAACAACCAGCAGTGGGTGCGCGTCTCCTACCGGCCGCCGGGCGGGCGCTGGACGCCACCCAGGACGATCTCGGGGCCGCTGTGGAGCGTCGAGACGATCGCGCTCGCGCTCGACGGCGGGGACCGCTTGACCGTGGTCTGGCAGGCCCTGTCGAGTCCGCAGACCCGGCGCGTGCAGGCCGTCAGCGGACCCTGGGAGGAGCCGGTGACGCTCTCGGACGGCGGCTCGGGGCCGGTCGTGGCCGTCGACGACGAGGGCGTGGTCACGGTCATGTTCACCGACGGGGGGCGGATCCAGGTGGCGTCGCGGCCGCCGGACGGCGGTTGGAGCGCGGCCGAGACGTTCAGCGCGTCGGGACGCTCGCCGCGGCTGGTGAACCGTCCCGGCCGCGGCCTGACCGCGGTCTGGTGGGAGGGCAGCGCGCTGCGCTCGTCCGACCTGGGAGACGGCTGGTCGGCGCCGGCGACGATCAGCGCGACGGCCGGCGAGGCCGACCTGCGGGTCAACGCCGACGGTGATCTGCTCGCCGCCTGGCACGGCCCGGGCGGCGTCCAGGCCGCGCTGCGCCCGGCCGGCGCGGACTGGGGCGCGCCCGCGACGCTGGCCGCGATCCCGCAGGCCGACAGCGTGCACGCGGCGCTCAACACGCGGGGTGAGGCGGTCGTGGCCTGGACCTCGGGCTTCCGCGCCCACGGGGCGTACCGGCTGCCGACCGGCGCCTGGACGCCGGCCGAGCCGGTCTCGCCCGCCGCCGACGTCCGCCGGGTCAAGGTCGTGGTCGACGCCGGCGGCACCGCGACCGCGCTGCTGACCGGTCTGGACGCCGAGGGCATCCGGCGGACGACGCGCTCGCCGGCCGGCGTCTGGGCGAGCCCGGTCGCGCTGACGCGGCCGTGGTCCTACGACCAGCGCTCGACCGCGGTGGCCACGGACTCCGGCGGCGCGGCCCACCTCGCCTGGCTGTCCGGCGACGCGACCGTGGAGCACGCGGGCGACCGGCTGCTGTGGGCGACCACGGGCGCCGCGAACCTCAGCGAGACGGAGATCCTGTCCGGGCCGGCCGACGGGTCGTTCACGAGCGCCTCCGAGGTGACGTTCACGTTTAACGGCGGCAGCGACTCCCACGCCTGCACCGGACCGGGCGGGTGGTGCCGGTCGCCGCACACCATGTGGCTGCCCCGCGACGGCGCGCACACGTTCGGCGTCGCCGTGGGCGACGACGCCACCGGCGTCTCGCGCACGATCCACCGCGACACCGTCCCGCCCCGGATCACCGGCTTCAAGGTCGACGGCGAGTACCGCAACCGGTTCGCGTTCGGCGAGCGCGCGCTCGTCACGCTCGAGGTCACCGACGACGGCGCGGGCGTGCACAGCTTCGACGCGCCGCGGGCGCTGGACACGAGCACGCCCGGCTGGCGCACCCACGTCGGCCGCGCGCGCGACAACGTGGGCAACGAGGGCGAGGCCCAGTTCGGCTACTACGTCGACCCGCCGCCCGTCGACCCCCCGCCGCCGCCCGTCGCCGGCGACCCGGCGCCGTTCGAGGAGCCCGAGGAGGAGGACGACCCCAACCAGCCGTGGGAGGACCTGACCGACGACGACGAGCCCGACCCGCTCGAGGAGGCCGAGCAGCACGCCCGCGCGACGATGCCGAAACGGTTGTCCGGGCCGCGCCCGACGATCGCCGCGCTGCTCCGCCGCGGCGTCGTCCTGCGCTACCGGGCGACCACCACCGGCCGCCTCGCGCTCACCTGGCGCCTCGGGCGCGCCGTCGTCGCGCGCGGCGCGCGCACGATCAAGCGCCCGGGGACGTTCACGCTGCGCCTCCGGGCCACGGGGGCGGGCCGCAAGCGGCTCGCGCGCCGCACGTCGGTCCGGGTGGGGGAGACGACCGTCTTCCGCACCGGCGGCGCGAGCGCGACCAACAAGGCCTCGCTCACGCTCAAGCGCGGGCGGTCCTAGGTCGCGGGCTCAGGCTGGTTGCGCATCAGCCAGCGGTCGACCACGTAGCCACCGAACGGCAGCACCGCGCCGAGCAGCACCAGCGCCGTCGTGCGCGCGTCCCACCCCTGGTCCGGCCGCACCCCCAGCGCGATCAAGACATAGGCGACGAACAGGATCCCGTGGATCGGGCCGAGGATCGTGACGAGGATCTCGGCATCAGCCGTGCGCTTGAGGACGGCGGCAACCAGGAGCAGCAGGAAGCTCGTCGCCTCGGCGAGGGCGACGACGCGGAAGGTCTTGAGCGAGTACACGCGATCAGGATGACGCGTCGCGTTGCGCGGCCACGGTCAGAGCCTGATGACGCGCAGCTTCTCCGTCGCGCGCACGATGCCGTCGGCAGTCTCTTCGGCGAGGCCGAGGTCACGCAGCTCGGACACGAGCGCGAAGACGGCCCGGGGGTCCTCCAGCGCGCGCGCCCGCCCGCGTACGTCGTCGCTGTCGAGCGAGTCGGCCAGCGCGGTGACATGGGCGACCAGCCGCTCCTGGAGCTGCGCCGCCGGGATCCCGTCCGGGTGCTCGCGCAACACGACCGCGAGGTCATGGGCGCGCGGCGGCAGCTCGCCCACCGTGACCACGCGCAGCGGGCCGGTCGCGTCGCGCACCGCCTCGTACAGGCGGACCGTGCGGACCAGCGGACGGTTGGCGGGATTCCGGACGTCGATCTTGACCCGCTCGCCGAGCACGTCGAGCTCCTTGTGGTGATAGCCGGTGTCGCCGACCGCCGTGGGACGGAGTCTGCGCAACTCCTCCTCCACGCGGGCACGCAGGGCATCGGCGTCGACCTCGCCCTCCTCCAGCAGGGAGTAGACCGGCTCGTACGGGTAGGCGTGAAAGACGTACTCGTCGCCGTCGATGAGCTGGCGTTCCACGCTAGGCCTTCGGCTTCATGACCACTTGCACGATCTGCTCGTCCGGCGGGAGCTTCTTCTCGATGTCGACGAACTCCTGCACCTTGACGTCGAGCTCGACGCCACCGTAGAGCTCCTGGACGCGCCGGTACGTCCACGTCTTCTTGGCGGCATCCTCCGGCGACGCACCTTTCCTGCGCTCCGCCAGGTAACTCTCGAGGTTCTTCGACATCGCCGGGCGGCTCCCGCTCTTGGTCGCATACCACGATGCGGTGTACCACTCGCCCACGACCGCCTCGTACTGCGACTGGAAGTGGGCCGCGGCGATCCGCATCATCTCGGAGCCGACGCCCCTGATCCCGGCCTGCTCGACGCTTTCGGGAACCAGGAAGTCGAGGCCGAGGACCTTGACCGGATTGTCACCGCTGGAATCAGCGTTGACGACCTTGACATAGCCCATCCCGACCGGGGTCGGGTTGTTCGGGGCGCGCGTCACGGCCCCGACCTTCGGGAAGTTGTTCTGGAAGTGGTGGAGCCCGAAGTAGGTGATGTCGAGCACCCGCCCGTAGACCCGGTCCTCGCGCTCCTGCGTCCGGAGCTCGTAGCCGCCCTTGAGGTTGTGCTTGACGATCCGGCGCAGCACGTCGAGCGCGCGTCCGGGCTTGAGCCGTTTGCCGCGGACGGAGTCGAGCACGTACGCGATCGGGCCGGCGCCGGCGAGCGCACGAGCCCCTTCGAGCGCTGAGCGGCGCTCGTCGAGTGAGGTCGCGCCGTCGTCGAGCAGCGCCAGCTCGGGGTCCTCTTCCGCGGGCACGCTGGCCTCGCCGACCTTGTCCGTCGGGCTGGCGGTGGCGTACACGTCGTAGGTACCCGGCTCGCCCTTGCTCGCCACCGCGCGCATGTCCTTCAGGCCCTTCGGGCGCAGGTCGCTGAGGATGCCCGCGACGATCTCGCGCAGCGCGTCGACGCTCGCCAGCGGCCCGGCGGCGCGCTTGCGCAGCTCGATCCCGGCCTGGCGCTTGACGTCCTTGCCCTCGTCGGACGACGAGGCGGCGTCATCGCCCTTGTCCTTGTCCTTGCCCGTGAAGCGGTCCTTGACGGATCGAGCCTTGTCCTTGGCCCAGTTCTTGCCCTTCTCGTACTTGTCCTTGGCCCATTGCTTGCCTTTGCGGAGCTTGTCCTTGATCCACTTCTTGGGCTTGGCGAAGAGCTTGCGGGCGCGTTTGACGACGCCGGTGATGACCTTGTCGATGGCGCGGGTGACGGGGGCGCGGACTTTGTCGATGACCGAGCGGACCTTGTCGGCGACGCCGCCGAGGCCGAGCAGTGAGGCGAGGAAGCTGATGGCGAGCGGGAGGGCCTTGGCCAAGCTCTGTTCGATGCGCTCGGCCATCGCGCCGATGTTGCCTTTGACGACGGCGGCGATCGAGTCCAGCACCGAGTTGACGAAGCTCATGATCTCGGCGCCACGCTCGATGATGAACATGACGATGTCGTAGATCATCTTGCACGCCTTGATGAAGGCGGCGGCCGGGTTCATGAAGGCGATCAGCCACGTGATGCCGGCCTTGATGACCCGTTCGATGATGAAGGTCTTGATCTCGCCGAGGACGGTGTTCTCGAGGTCGCCGATCTTGTCCTTGACGAAGCCGAACAGGCCGGGGATGCCCTCGCTGATGAGGACCTTGAAGAAGTCGACGGTCTTCTCCATCCGGCTCATCGCCGGCTCGCCGACCTGCTTGACCACCCGCGCGCGGATGTTCTGGTAGGTCACGCCGAGGATCTGCACGACCAGGCCGAAGATGCCCTTGGCGTCCAGGCTCTTGGGCATCTCCAATCCGGCCTTGCCCAGCGTGCCGGTCAGCCAGCCCATCAAGCCGGCCTGCAAATGCCCGGCGATGTT
>Ga0182742_1004987_pt1 | contig 11557 bp, 10 predicted proteins | sample eDN5th37CBELigMG_FD_128880 | JGI IMG/M metagenome (GOLD analysis project Ga0182742, IMG submission 128880) | Enriched Miracle-Growth compost microbial communities from Emeryville, California, USA - eDNA 5th pass 37_C BE-Lig MG (version 2)... ... | reverse complement strand
TATTTATTATTATAACCATTTTCGCATTCAAACGAAACTAAACAACCAGTCCCCAATTGAATTTCGGAGACTGGTTGCATAGAAGGTGTTTTGATCCCTGTCTCAAAAACGGGGGTCAGTCCCCTAAAGGATGGGGCTTTTTTATGTTTAATAGGTTTTAACTACTTTTTGCAATGCTACTTATAAACATAGGGTTATTATGCAAAGAAGAGTGGGTTACCTATAGATTAATAACCTCTCCATCCTCAGGTATTGCAGCAATATGCTCTAATCCACGTTCTTTCAAAAAGGCTCGGAGATGCGTTCTTTTAAAAGTGCAGTGACTAATGGCATCCATGTGTACGGCAATTAGTTTTGTTGCTGGTGATAGCTCTGCAATACGTACAATATCTTCCCCAGTCATTGTAATAATCGTTCCTAAGAGCATCTGTGCACGGGGGGTATTTAATATAGCGGTATTAGGTTGATATTTTTTAAAGGCCAATTCGATAGCAGGGGTGTAAATACAATCGCCGACGATGTAAATGGAACCTTCAGTTGGCGTGCTAACAATAAAACCGCATACTGGACCAAGAAGCTTAGCTGTATAACCTAATGCATGCTGACCTTTAATACGAGTAATTTGAATGCCGCACCATTCATAAGAATGTTTAATAGCATAAACTTGATTAAATCCAGCTGTTTGCAAGAAGGTATAATCTGATGGCTGACAAAAGATAGGAATATTTTTATTGAGTATAGCTAAAGCTTTCTTATCTAGATGATCAAAATGTCGATGAGTTAGTAATATGGCATCCATCTGTTCAAAGTAATGAAGCGGAACAGGTAAAGGTGTTAAAGGGTTACGGCGTAGAGTTCGAGTGAACGGAACAGGTGGAAGCTCTCCTGTATCACTCAACATGGGATCAATTAATATTTTTTTCCCGTTTATCGTTAATACCGATGTTGCACTCCTTATATGTTGAAATGACATACTCATTGATTAATCTTCCTTTCATTTTTAATACCGACCGGTCTCTTTTTAAAATATCACACGATAAAGTAATAATCAAGAAAAAAATTCCAAAAATGGATTGAGTACAGGTGGAAAGTATGATAGTTTAAGACCAAACGGTATTATTTATTTGAGGGGGTTGCTATGAGAAAGGGACAGATGACTAAAGAGCAAATTATACGTCAATCCGCTGGTCTATTTAATACGAAAGGCTACGCAGGAACATCATTATCAGAGATTATAGAAAGAACAAATATTCGTAAGGGAGGCATATACAATCATTTTGAAAGTAAAGATGACATTGCATTAAGTGCCTTTGACTATATGTTTAGTCACTTAAAAATGATATTGGCAGAGGCAATGTTGAAGTACTCTCAGCCAATAGACAAGCTATTTGCTTTATGTGATGTTTACATTAAATTGATTGAAGAGAATATGCTAGAAGGTGGTTGCCCGATATTAAATACCGCTGTTGAGAATGATGATGGACATCTTCTATTAAAACAAAGGGCTCAAAATGCAATGGATGAGCTTATGAAAAGCTTAGGAGAGATAATCAAGGACGGCATAAAGCAAAAGCAGCTTAGAAGTGAGATTGAGATAGACACCGCATGTAGTGTTATAATAGCAACAATCGAAGGTGGCGTTATGCTAAGTAAGTTGTTTAACGACTCTAAATATATTCGTCATTGTACAGCTCAAGTAAAGTATTATATTCAAAAGGAATTAGCAGTATAAAGTAAACGGCTGTTCTTTTTCGTACAATGTCACAAAACACCCCCGTCCATAAAGGGCGGGGGTGTTTTGTTGTTTATTTATACATTAATTTATTTTTTCTTCGTTCTGTAAAAGCTTTTTAATATCTGCAAATTGAGTATGCGTCATTTTCTGTGCTTCAGCAATAACATGAAGCTGCTGCTCTATTTTCTTTAATCGTGCTTGAGTTTCTTGCTGTACAAGTTCAGCTTTCTTTTGAGTTTTAGAGCTATCCATTACGACTAATATGGTAAGGCCAGCACTAAATATAGTTAGTCCTCTAGCGATTTGATTGAGATCCATTTTTTTAATCGAGATGATGCAATCAGCAACGCCTGCTCCTATTAAAAGACCACCTATAATAAAGACGCCATTCCATTTCCACTTGTTCATAAGATTAACTAGAGCTTGATTCATATTTGTTCTCCTTCACCATGAATAAAAACTATTTTATTAAACACAAGCGTTTTATTATCTCAAATTAATATTAATTATAATTTATATGCAAATTGTAAAATTTACAATAATTATTGAGATTATTGTTCAAAGTATTGTTCAAATATTTATCAAATCAGTGTTATATAATGATAGTATCATTCATATTCTACATAAGTTATAGCAGAGGAGAAGTCATACTAATGAGGTACTTGGTTAAGAAATCAGAGCAAATCATGGCAAAATTGAATTACAGTAAAAAGTTTCTATTTATAAGTTGTTTGTTTTTAGTACCAATATTAATTTTGGGTGTTTTTTGGACCATCGATAGGTATGAAGAAATCTCGCAAGTTCAAAGTGAGTTAAAGGGAACTGAGGAAATATCAAAAATATATCCACTAATATTAGATGTACAATCACATCGTGGTTTAGTTAATGGTTATAAAAATGGTGATAATTCTGCTAATGATCGTATTAAAGCAAAGCAATCTGAAATTGATGAGAAATTTAAAGTGCTAATCAAGCATATCCAAGATGAAAAATTAATGGATACCTATAATGTGTTACAAGCAGCATATGAGCAGTGGGGAGCTTTACTAGCACAAGTTAACAATTTAGATGCCGCAGCGAGCTTTAATGTACATACACAAATTGTAAATGAGTTACTAGCGGCGATCGAGACAATATCAGATGAAACCTCAATGAGCTTAGATACTGATTTAGAAACGTTTAATATGATAAATATGTATACGAAGGAGCTACCTCACTTAATCGAATCAGTTGCTGCTGTTCGTGGTAAAGGTAATGGATTATTAGCTAAAGGCAGTGCAAGTGAGACGGAGTTAATAGAATTACATACTGCTGTTTATAGCTATAACTTAATGCTATCCAACTTAGAAAAATCATTTAGCCAATTTAATAATGTATTTAAACAAAATAAAGATCATATCCAAACGATTGAAGAGGTAAATAAAGCTAAACTTGCTATAGAATCATTTAATGATATGACGACAAGAGCTTTATTAATCTCAACATCATATTCTATGGACCCTGCCTCTTATTTTGATGAAGGGACAAATGTTATCTCAGATATTATGAATGCGGTGGAGCTGTTACAGTATTCTTTAGAAAAAGAATTAAACTCAAGATATTTATCAAATATCACTATTACAAATTCAATCTTAGGTCTAGTATGTTTTATTTTAGTCGCTATTACATTTCTATACTTGGGCTTTTATAAAAACGTAATAAGTACAGTTAAATCATTGCAAAATGCAACAGAGCAAATGGCACATGGAGATTTTTCACAACCCGTTATGATAGAAACGAAGGATGAGTTAATGCATGTGGGTGTTGCAATGGAGAAAATGAGACAGTCAGTTAGTGAGATTATGGTGTACAATCAAGAAATTTCTGAGCAGACATTACAGTCTTCTAATCAATTGTCTTTAATAGCGGATGAAACAGTTTTAACTATGAAACAGTTGGCTGAATCCGTTCAGTTAGTATCAGATGGTAATGCAGGACAATCTCGTACTATTTCAGAGTCAAGCACGGCTATGGATGAAATGGCTAAAGGCATTAATCGTATTGCTGAAGCTGCCTCAGAAATTGCTGAGGCTGTTCAGTCTACAACGGAAAATGCGAATAGTGGTGGAGAGCAGCTTAGCTCAACGCTTGAACAAATGAATAACATTAAGCATACACAAGATGAGAGTGTGAAAATAGTAAAACAGCTTGCTAATAACTCTTCAGAAATTAATAAAGTTATTAAAGTCATTGTAGATATCGCTTCACAAACTAAGCTGCTTGCACTAAATGCAAATATTGAGGCTGCTCGTGCAGGTGAAGCGGGTAGGGGGTTTGCGGTAGTTGCCCAAGAAGTAGGTCATCTTGCAGAGCAGACCACTGCTTCTGGCAAGATGATATCAGAGCATCTCAATGAGATATTAGACTTAATCAGCAAAAATGTTAATGCTATGAATAAAATGAGTCATGAAACTGAATTAGGACTAGAATCCATTTACCGAACTAAATTAACCGTCGATACTATTATTGAAGAGGTATGCTCTGTATCCGAGCAAATTCAAGAGGTATCAGCAACAACTGAGCAAATGTCCGCTGAAGTAGAGGAAGTGTCAGCGACAATGAGTGAGGTTAATACAATAGCATTACGTAATAATGAGGAAGCTGAAATGATGGCTGCTGCAACTGAGGAGCAACTTGCATCGATGGAGATGATGAACCGTTCAGCTCAACAATTAAGAAAACTTGCTAAAAATCTTGAGGAGCAATTAAGTAAATTTACTTTATAATTCAAATAAATCCCCTTATCTGTAGTAGATAGGGGGATTATGTTTTAAAACAGCAAAGAGTGGCCTTGAAACAGATAGTGCTCTTAAAGAATATTAAACAATTAAAAGTAGCTAAGCTTAATGCTGTCCACTTACAACAAAAGCACCATCCGTATAATGATGGTGCTTTTGTTGTATATTAAATTAAAGCTAGTCATGTAATTCAGATGGAGGAGATACATGGATCATAGTCAATTTAATGAAGGTGAGGAGCCATTAATTACGGTGCTTAATATGGATGGTCAAAAGCTGACACCATGCTTGCTCCATCGTGCTTGGCGTGAAGTTGAGCGCTCCCGAGCTGTTTGGCTAAATGAGCAAACAATACAATTGCTTTACAATCCGTTCTTATTTCGCACTTATCGTAAAGCCGCATTGAAGCGGGACCGTTATACGTGTTTATGGTGTGGTAATCATGCTACTACCGTTGATCATATTATTCCTTCAAGTAAGGGTGGTTCAGATTTGCCACAAAACCTACTTGCTTCATGTAGTGAATGTAATACTAGGCGAGGGAATCGGTCTGCTTTTTCCTATCTTAAAGAAAAAATACAGTTTGTACCTAATCCTATAAAGCTCTGTTGGCGTATTGTTAGAGCTAAATATAAATCCTGAGTTTTCAGCAAAAACCACCATCTATATGAGATGGGGGTTTTTGCGTTATAAAGTGTTTGGTGTGAGCGACTTAATATTACTTTGTAGCTACTAGTGTTTATTAACCAGTTAGACATGATTATAAAATGTAAGCGTTTGTGTAACAAAACTGTCAAATTACTTTGTGAAATATTTCACATAATAATATATCGTGCCATGTTACGATTTAATCACAGAACGAAACAAATTAAATTTACCTAGGAGAGTGAGCGAAATGGCAGTTAAAAATGAAGCTGTTAAGGACATCAAGCAGAGTGCTGAGCAGTATATCCAGACTTTGATTGACAAATCTCTAAAGGCACAAGAAAAATTTATGGAAATGAATCAAGAGCAAATTGACAACATTGTAAAGGAAATGGCTCTGGCTGGTCTCGACAAGCATATGTATCTTGCTAAACTTGCAGTAGAAGAAACAGGACGCGGTGTATACGAAGATAAAATTACTAAAAACATGTTTTCCACAGAATATATTTATCACAGTATTAAATATGAAAAAACAGTAGGTGTAATCGAGGATAACCCTTATGAAAGCTATCAGAAGATTGCTGAGCCTGTAGGGATTATAATGGGGATTACTCCAGTAACTAACCCAACCTCTACTACTATGTTCAAGGCTCTGATTTCCATTAAAACTCGAAATCCAATTATTTTTGGCTTCCATCCATCTGCACAAAATTGTAGCCGAGAAGCAGCAAAAATTTTACTTGAAGCAGCGGTTAAGAATGGTGCACCAGAAGACTGTATCCAATGGATCGAGCTACCATCTATGGAGAAAACAAATGCACTAATGAATCATCCAGATGTAGCATTAATATTAGCAACAGGTGGTTCTGGAATGGTGAGAGCAGCTTATAGCTGTGGTAAGCCAGCACTTGGGGTAGGTCCTGGTAACGTGCCTTGCTTCATTGAGAAGAGTGCGGACATTGATCAAGCGGTAACGGACTTAATTTTATCTAAATCATTTGATAACGGTATGATTTGTGCATCTGAGCAATCTGTTATTATTGAAGAACCAATATACGATCAAGTGAAGAAAAAAATGATGGCAAACGGTTGCTACTTCTTAAATAAAGAAGAAACAGCAAAACTGTCTGCTACGGCAATCAACTCTGAAAAATGTGCTGTTAATCCAGCTATAGTAGGTCAATCTGCAATGAAGATTGCTCAAATGGCAGGTATAAATGCACCTGAAGGAACAAAAATTTTAGTGGCAGAGCTTGAAGGAGTAGGGACTAAATATCCATTGTCTGCTGAAAAATTAAGTCCTGTGCTTGCATGCTTCAAGGTTAAAAATGCTGAGCAAGGCATTGAACGTGCAGCTGAAGTTGTAGCCTTTGATGGTATGGGACACTCTTCTGTTATTCATTCTCATAATGAAGAGGTTATCCAAAAATTCTCTGATCGATTACAAACAGGACGTATTATCGTGAATTCACCTTCTACACATGGTGCAATTGGTGATATCTATAACACGAATCTCCCTTCTTTAACACTTGGATGTGGCTCTTATGGACGTAACTCTACTTCTTCTAACGTCACAGCCGTTAACTTAATTAACGTAAAAAGGGTGGCACGTCGTACTGTGAATATGCAATGGTTTAAGATTCCTAACAAAATCTATTTTGAAAAGGGCTCTACTCAATATTTAGCTAAAATGCCGGATATTAACCGTATCGCCATTATAACTGACCCTATGATGGTAAAACTTGGCTATGTTGAAAGAGTCGAGCATTATCTACGTCAACGTCAAACACCAGTCGTAATCGAGGTTTTCTCTGAGGTAGAGCCTGATCCATCTACAACAACAGTTGTACGTGGTACAGAAATGATGAACAGATTCCAACCTGACTGTATCATTGCCTTAGGTGGTGGATCACCGATGGATGCTGCTAAAGCAATGTGGTTGTTCTATGAGTACCCTGATACTGAGTTTGAAGGATTAAAACAAAAGTTTATGGATATTCGTAAACGTATTTACAAATACCCACGTCTTGGACAAAAGGCTAAATTTGTAGCAATTCCAACCACTTCTGGTACAGGTTCTGAGGTTACGTCTTTCGCAGTTATTACTGATAAAAATCTAGGTAATACAAAGTATCCTTTAGCCGACTATGAGTTGACGCCAGATGTAGCCATCGTTGACCCAGAATTCGTATATTCATTACCTAAAGTAGCAGTTGCTGATACAGGTATGGACGTACTAACACATGCTATAGAAGCATATGTATCTGTTATGGCAAATGATTACACTGATGGTTTAGCAATTAAGGCTATTCAGCTCGTATTCAAATATCTTGAAAAATCAGCGATTGAAGGCGATCCTGTAGCACGTGAGAAGATGCATAATGCGTCTACGATTGCAGGTATGGCGTTTGCGAATGCCTTCCTTGGTATTAACCATAGCTTAGCTCATAAATGGGGCGGACAATATCATACAGCACATGGACGAACAAATGCAATCCTTATGCCACACGTTATTCGCTACAATGCGAAGAAGCCAAGCAAATTTGCTTCCTTCCCTAAATACTCTCATTTTGTAGCAGATGAGCGCTATGCTGAAATTGCACAAATTTTAGGCTTACCAGCTCGCACAACTGAAGAGGGGGTCAATAGCTTAATAAACGCTATCCGTAAGCTAAATAAAGCACTTGGTATTGAAGAATCATTCCAAGCTCTGGGCTTTGATGCTAAAGATTTTGAATCTCGCGTCGATTACTTGGCAGATCGTGCTTTTGAGGATCAATGTACAACTGCGAATCCCAAATTACCACTTGTTTCTGAATTAGCAGAAGTTTACCGTGATGCCTTCTACGGTCGCTTCTAAGTGTATTATAGAAATTAGCAATAAAAAACGGATGAAACCTAGCTCAGGTTTCATCCGTTTTTTGTTCTCGTCATTTTTTGTAATGATAGTGAAAAGAATTAAAAAATAGAATACAGTTAATATAAAGCACATCCATATTTTAGGTTGTAGAGTCATATAAGAAAGCATACATAAAAGATGTTGTAAATTACCTTTGAACCTTTTTAATAAATCGAGCCAATATAGTATGTAACACCTAATTGGAGGCCGGTCCTATGAAAAATACTGATTGGAGCCCTTGGCTTATCCGGATGAGTCAGGGTGATAAAGAAGCATTTCAAACCATCTATGAACAAACAAAAGACCATACTTATCGATTAATCTACTACCTTTCTTCTAGCAAGGAGGATGTGGCGGATATTGTGAGTGAGGTTTATATTGAGCTGCTAAAAAGTGCACATAAGTATAAGCCTGAGCAACCGTTTTCTTCTTGGTTTAATGGATTAATCGTGAGACAAGTGAGGAGCTGGAAACGAAAAAACTGGAGACTCTATCGAATAGTTGAAAAGGTCAAGCTTTTTACAGATCTAACAGTCGATAGACGAGCAGAAATTGAGCTTTCATCTGTTAGTAATCAAATGGAGCTTTATCCAATCTTAAGAAAGCTGCCTCTTAAAGCACGAGAAATTATTGTATTAAAGTATTATCAGGATTATACATTTGAAGACATTGCCGTCTTATTAGATATTCCTTTAGGGACGGTTAAATCACGACACTTTTATGCCCTGAAGCAGATGAGGCGACAATTCGAACTTATCGATGATAGAAAGGAGAGCGAAAATTATGTCTATTGAAAAGCAATTGAATGAAGCATTTAAGCATAATGAGTCTTCCTTACAATGCCCTCCTTCTTTGGATAGCCGAATTATTGCAGAATATGATAAGGCGGTAATGGCAAGGAGGAGAAGTGTAACAATGTTTAAAAAGAGACCTTTACCGAAGGTGGTAATGATTGCTTTAGTGTTTGTGTTACTTTGTGGGTTTGCTTATGGTAGTAAATTATTAATGTCGGATTCCACTTCTAAGCTATCGTATGAAATATATTCAAATAAAGCCTTCCATTTTAGTGATGAAACGATAGAGATGGCTAGATCTAAGCTTAGTGAAGTGAAGTCGAGGCTGGAATTAGGTGAAACAGCAGTGGTTTATCTTCCAGAGTTAAGTAAGGACTATCCACTCTTTGCTGTTGAAAATCCAACTTATGTTGATGATTTGCAGCAATGGCAGTCAATAATAGCTGAGCAAGGGGTAATAGAAAACGTACCAAGAACAATTTTTAATGGCCTTTATCATTTTAAGGGAGGTACAGAAGGAAACCCCTTCTATGCTTCTATTAATATAAGTCAAAAAGAGCTAATTGAGGAGATGAAGGCAGAAAGTAAAAATAATACTAACAATGAACCTGTTTGGAGAATAGTAAATGATGCTAAAATTCCAGACGTGTCCTTGTACAGTCAAGTTTATCAAGCTGAAAATGGTGAAACTATACATTTATCCTGGCAAATCTACTCTGATTGGACTTTCAAAGTCGAGTCATACCTTTCTTCTGAAGAACAATATGAGGAAGTAAATGTGGAAGGTAAGAAAGCTCATTATATAAAAAATAATCAAGCGTTGTTAGCTAAGGATGGGCTACTGCAAATTCTAACTTGGATGGTTGAAAAAAATGGTGACTCCATAATCTATTCATTAGAATCAGACTCACCAGGCATCACAAAAGAGAGATTAGTTGAAATATTTAAGAGCATGAATTAATACTGATAAATTCAATTTAGAATACTGAATATACTGCTCACGGAATAACATCAATCCGTGGGCAGTATGTTTTAAAATTACACTTGGAAAACGATCTAATGTAAATGAAAAGGACTAGTTAACCTAAGCTAAATTATTTATTAGTACTGTGCTGCTTACTCGGTAATTTGTGGCCACTATGGGATTTTCCATTTCTTTGTTTGCTCTTATTGTTTTTTTCTTGTTGCTCGTGTAAATCCTTTACAAACTCTTGTGTACTATCCATATTTATGTCAATCCTCCTTTGTAAATAGTTATTTTATTATGACCTGATTTGAGTAATTTATGTGATATTAACTACTGGACATTTTAATCATGCCACGTTGGCTTACACAACAAAAAAAACAGTCCCTCTCAAGGAGATGGACTGTTTTTTTGTTAATTCCATTGAAAACCTGAATTTCGATAATTCTATATGAGTTATAGTTTTGGATTTGCATGGCATTTTCGGCAAACAGGATAATAGCTATTATTGCCTCCGATTTTTATTTGTTCTCCATGATAAATCGGTTTACCATCCTCAACTCTAAGATTCATTGTCGCTTTTCTTTCGCAAAACCAACAAATCGTTTTAATTTCTTCAATTTTATCAGCATAAATGAGTAACTGATTACTACCTTCAAACAATTGATTTTGAAAGTCATTTTTTAAGCCAAATGCCATAACCGGAACATGACAAATATCAACGATCTTAACGAGCTGCTGAATATGACGACGCGATAAAAATTGACATTCATCAACGAGTATACAGTAAAGCTTTTCTTTAGATTGCTTTACAATTTCAAACATATCGGTTTCTTCGTAAACAGGGATAGCCTCTCTACGCATCCCAATCCGTGAGGAAACAGCACCTATACTATCACGATTGTCTAATGCTGAGGTGAAAATAATAACGGGTTTATTTTGCTCCTCGTAATTATGAGCTACCTTTAAAATCTCTATTGATTTTCCACTGTTCATTGTCCCGTATTTGAAAAAAAGCTGTGCCAATCCTATGCAGTCCTTCCTAATCTGAATTAATACAAAAATGTAATATCGCCATTTTGGACAAGCTGTATGTATACAAATATGCTCTTAGGCTTATTCTAAATTTATCGAATAATTGAATATTGTACAACCTCTTTTTTTAACTTCAACTTCATTTTATGCAGTAAAGAATAATAGCATCGATGCTATACAAATGATAGATGACAATAAAAAGCCTTACTATCATCATAATAGTAAGGCTAAAGATTAGATTATTTTTTTATTACTTCCTCTAGCTTTTGGGTTAATATTGTTAATTTTGCAATGCTCTCAACCATATCATTTACTCGGCTTTGTTGAACCTCTGCACTTGCAAGCACTTCTTCAACTGAGGCAGCAGATTGTTGAGTAATAGAAGCTATATTTTTCATTTCATCTGAAACTTGGTCAGAAGAGGCTGATAAATGCTCATTCATAGAGCGTAGGCCTTCTGCTTGTTCCATCACATTTGTTGTATTGGTATTAATACGATCAAATAAGTCGACAACCCCTTCAACCGTAGCACTTCCAGCTTTAACGGCTTGCATGCCTTCACTAGACATTTCAGTTGCTTGTTCAATCTTGCTTTTTATTTCATGCATACTTTCAGTAACCTGCTTAGATGCTTCCTGTACATTTAGTGCTAATTTTCTTATTTCTGACGCTACAACAGCAAAGCCTCTACCATGTTCGCCTGCCTGT
>Ga0182742_1004986_pt1 | contig 11560 bp, 10 predicted proteins | sample eDN5th37CBELigMG_FD_128880 | JGI IMG/M metagenome (GOLD analysis project Ga0182742, IMG submission 128880) | Enriched Miracle-Growth compost microbial communities from Emeryville, California, USA - eDNA 5th pass 37_C BE-Lig MG (version 2)... ... | reverse complement strand
TGGAACGAAGAGATCTTGTTTTATCACTAATGGAAAAAGAAGGATATATTACGGAAGCGGAACGAAAACAAGCAAAGGAACAGCCAATCGTTCTAGAAGGGAAAAAGATCGATGGATATAAAGGGAAGTACCCTTTTTATGTCGACCATATCATTGCAGAAGCGATCGAACAATATGAACTAACCGAGAACGAGATTTTGTCAGGTGGTTTGAGAATTTATACAGAACTAAATCCAGTCATTCAGAACGCGGCCGAGGAAGTGTATAACGATAATAGTTTATTTCCTGAAAGTACGTCTGATCAGTTGCTTCAAAGTGGCGCAGCTTTTATTGACCCAGCGACTGGAGGAATTACGGCCCTTGTGGGAGGCCGAGGGGAACATGTATTTAGAGGGTTTAACCGTGCGACTCAATTGGAGCGTCAGCCAGGCTCTACGATGAAACCATTAGCTGCGTATACCCCTGCCCTTGAACAAGTATATGACATATTTGATAAGCTTCAAGATCGTCCGATCGATATTAATGGATATCAGCCATTGAATTATGACAAACGATTCCGTGGAGAGGTAACGATGTATGATGCCTTGGTTCACTCCTATAATGTGCCACCCGTCTGGCTTTTGCAGAAAATGGGGGTGGAATATGGGGTAAATGCCGTAGAACGCTTTGGTATACCATTGACGGAAGAAGACCAAACAGCTGGTATGACTCTGGGCGGCTTACACAAAGGGGTCTCCCCTTTAACCATGGCACAGGCCTATTCTACATTCGCTAACAAAGGGGTACGAATAAATGCCCATTCAATTACCCGTATTGAAGATGCAGAAGGAAAAGTGATCGCACAATGGAAAAATCATGCGATCAAGGTGACGGACCCTGAGGTTTCTGAGAAAATGACGTATATGTTAAAAGGGGTCGTTGAAGAAGGGACGGGAAAAAATGTGAAGGTAAGTGGGTGGGATATCGCTGGAAAAACTGGAACGACCGAACTTCCATTTGCTAACGAGGCTGGAACAAAGGATCACTGGTTTGTCGGGTATTCTCCTGAAATGGTAGGAGCGGTTTGGATGGGGTACGATCAAACTGATGAAAATCATTTTCTAACCACATCAAGCAGTTCCACCGTTACGATTTTATTTAAAGAAATATTTAGTCGGTCCTCCTCAGTGTTCACCAAAAAAGAATTTGACCTTTCTTCTATAGAAAGAAAGTATCTTGATGCGAGAAAAGAAGAGGAAGAAGAAGACGAAGAAGAAAAAGAGGAAGAGGAAGAAGAGGAAGAAGAGGAAGAAAACGAAGAACATGAAGACGAGGAGGATGAAAACGAAGACGACGAGAAGGAGAGAGAAAAAGAGGAAAGAGAAAGAGAAAAGGAAAGAGAAAAGGAACAAAAAGAACGAGAGAAAGAAAAGAAAAAAGGTAAGAATGATGATTAGAGTTTTTAGGAAAAAGGCATCTACTGTGTCACTTCACAGTAGGTGCCTTTTCCTATTTTTCTTAAATTTTCACTCCATGACGCTCAAAAGCAGCTGCTTCAAGAACAGAGATCCCTTGATTTTCAGCGAATGACTTTAGTTTATCTGACACATTTGGTGCAAACAGCTTGCCAGGAGAAGAATAAGACATTTCTCTCGCACGTGCGGAGTTGCTACGAGCGAATGGTCCCCAAATCGCAAACGTCTTACCTGGTGTTTGAATATTAACAAAGAGTGTTTTGCCATCAGGTGAGAAGATCGGACCAGCTAATTCTGAGCCACTTAAACGGTTATTCGCAAAAGGATAGATGTTTCCTTCTGGTGTAATCCCCATGATACGGTCGTTTCCGGATCCATCCTCTGCAAACCATAAATCTCCCCAAGGTGTCATGCAAATATTATCCGGTGACTCCATTAGTTCTCGATCGGTTGCTTCATAGAATAGCTCCAAGGAGTTGGTAGCTGGTATGTAGCGGTAAATACGTCCAAGACTTTTCTCCCCAGCCGAGCTGTCATCAAACCAGAACACACCGGCTTGGAAAAAGGCTCCTTCTAGCTTTTTAAATTCGATACAACCTTGTGCTTTTGCATCCTCACGACATAAATCCGGATTCAATTCCTTCCACACAATTCCAATCGTTTGTCCTGTTTTAAAGGTACTTGCTTTTGGAGAAGCAATTTCTTCAATAGCAGCAGCGTATAACTTACCGCCTTTTTGCAAGGCACCTGGTTTTTTACTCGTGTCATTTGGAATGAAGCGGTATAAATAGCTTGGGCTCGCATCTTCAGTCAAGTACACATACCCTGTCGCTGGATCGATGGCACAAGCTTCATGAGAGAAACGGCCCATGTCCTTGATTGGTGTTCTTGACAGTTCATTTTCTGGATCTAATGGATCAACTTCGAATACATATCCATGTGTCGAGGAGCGTGTTTCTTCACAAGTTAACCAAGTTCCCCAAAGAGTGGCTCCCCCTGCACAATTTCGGATCGTACCTGAAGAACTGACATATTCTTTTACTACGTTTCTAGCATTATTAATGATAAGTGTCGTTGTACCACCTACAGCTGCAGAGCTATACGGGTTGGTTCCAATAACTGGGTTGGTGGCGCTTGTCCCTAATTCATGGTTACGAACAAGAACCGTAGTATTGTTCGGTCCTTCGAAAGCGGCCATTCCATCAAAAGCTCCTGGAATCGCTGTTCCGTTAGTCATTGGCTTACCTTCTTCGGAAATGATCTTATAATGAAAGCCTTGTGGAAGGTCAAGAATACCATTTGGATCGGGAACTAAAGGTCCGTACCCACCAAAGCCGCTTGTCGGATTATCGGCAGAATCGGCTAATACGTTTGATCCTAAAGATAAAATTCCAGTGGAACCAAGAGTTAAGGCAAGTGTTCCTACACCTCCCGCTTTTAGAAAATCACGACGGTTTAATCCATTTTGAGTTGTTTCTTTTTTCATAAAAATTCCTCCCTCAATTTGTTCGTTTTCAAAAACTAGTTTCATAGTAAAGGTAGAGGATTAAGTTGAAATGAAGACCTTGTAAGAATTTTATGAATATGATGAATGAAATGTAAAAGATTTCTTGTTACTTATTTCCTAAAGTGCTGTTAGGGAGAGGTAAATTCTATTTTCACTATTAATAATTTCTTAACACTTTTTTACAGTAGCTTCATTGGTTTTGGTTTTTCCCTCCTCTATAATCAAAACTATTAATAACAAATACTATTGAATAAGGAGGTTTTTCGATTGTTTCAAAATATAGGAGTACCTGGCTTAATCCTTTTGCTTGTGATTGCATTAATTATTTTTGGTCCTTCAAAGTTGCCTGAACTTGGCCGAGCAGTGGGTTCCACGTTAAAAGAGTTTAAAAAATCCACGCGAGAGTTAGTATCAGATGATGCACCTGTGAAAAAAGAGGAAAAAATAAATTAAAAGGAATTTGTAAGATGTAAGTGGTTATTCCTACTTACATCTTATTTTATGGAACGAATAAGAGGGGGCAAACAGATGCAAAACAGGGATGTCCATTTAGTAGAGCATTTAGATGAGCTTCGGAAACGAATCATCATCACATTAGGTGCCTTCATGATTTTCCTTACAGGAGCTTTTATTTTTGTGAATGACTTATATAATTGGTTAATAAGGGACCTAGATGAAAAGCTTGCCGTACTTGGGCCGAGCGATATTTTGTGGGTGTATATGATGTTATCAGGTGTATGTGCTTTTGCATTTACCATTCCTGTAGCGGCTTATCAAGTGTGGAGGTTTGTCACACCCGCATTACATAAGAAGGAAAGGGAGGTAACACTCCGGTTTATCCCTGGCTTTTTTCTATTATTTATTTTAGGAATCAGTTTTGGGTACTTTGTTTTGTTTCCAATCGTATTAGGGTTTTTGATGGGGCTTTCTGAGGGACAATTTCAGACCATGTTTACAGCCGAAAAATACTTTAGCTTCTTAATCAATCTCACATTACCTTTTGGCTTTCTATTTGAAATGCCACTAGTCGTCTTGTTTTTAACAAGATTAGGTATTCTTAATCCAATGAGACTAGTAAAAGCGAGAAAGGTCTCGTATTTTGTACTTATTGTTATATCCATTCTTATCACACCACCGGATTTTATTTCAGATTTTCTTGTCATCATTCCATTGCTAATGCTTTATGAAGTGAGTTTATCTCTTTCCAAGATTGTTTATAAAAAGAAGTTAAAGGATGAGGCGAAAGAGGAGGCGGAGGCTTATAGCGAAGTGAGCTAGCAAATAACATAGAAACCGTTGGAGGAGCAATCTTAGTGATTGCTCTTTTTTATTTAAACAAATTTATTGGCTTTTTTTGTCGGATAAAGGAATTAGAAGATTTTTAGCGAATAAATGATAGAGAAAAAATATTATTGTAGGGCAAGTATTTTACAGGGGGACGGGCTCCATGCTTCATGGGATAGAACTCATTTTAAATCAAGTGTTAATGGTGCTTTTTCCTATTTGGACGTACCATTTGTTATTTCAGAAAAAAGGGTCTAGACAAGGGTTTAAACCAATGCTTGTATTGGTTCTAACCATCTCTCTTTTGCTTACCCTAACATTTTCAATTAATTATTATGATACATTTTATTTTGATTTAAAAATGGTTCCTATCATTATTGCTTTTCTATATGGAAGCAATCCATGTGGATTATTGATTATCGGTATTACCGTTGTTTATAAAATCATTTTTAATGATGATCCCCCATTAATAACAGTGATAAATTTTGGAATTATAAGTGGATTACTTATTCTTGTAGCAAAGAAATTTCGAACATATAGTGATTTTAAAAAGATCTTTTTGATTAGCACTCTTTATGGACTGATAACCATTACGAGAGGAATTTTGCTAGTTTATACGAATCACTCTCAGGAAATAGGAATCGTTTTTACCTTTTCTTTCATCACTTGGCTAACTTTATTGTCAGCAATGTTTATTTTTGAAAATATGAACAAGCAGATGGAATTAGAGCTTAAAGTGCAACGGGCAGAAAAGTTCGATGTGGTTGGTCAGCTTGCTGCATCAGTAGCGCATGAGGTAAGAAATCCGATGACCGCTGTTCGAGGCTTTCTACAGCTTATGAGTGATGATGAAAATTTAACTGAGTCTCAAAGAAGATACATACATATTTCAATGGAAGAATTAGATCACTCACAGGTCATCTTATCTGAGTACCTGTCCTTAGCTAAGCCAGCTACGACCGACTTGAAAATTCTCAACTTAAAGGCGGACTTAGAAAATATTATCGAACTGATGAGGTCATTTACGAATCTTCAAACCATTTCCATCGTTTCTTCATTAGAAGATAGACTGTTAATCAAAGGGGACAGTTCAGAAATCAAGCAAGTTTTTGTAAACCTTCTTAAAAACAGCATAGAAGCGATTGGAGAAAAAGGCGAAATAATGGTTAGTGCTTATCAAAATGGAAAATATGTAATAGTAGAGATTGAAGATAATGGTCAAGGCATGTCAGAAACACAACTGAAATATCTCGGTACCCCTTTTTATTCGACAAAAGATAAAGGAACGGGAGTCGGGCTGTCTCTTTGTTACAAAATTGTCCATTCGATGAAGGGTACGATATCGGTAAGAAGCAAACAAGGAAAAGGGACGAGGTTTACGATTCAATTTCCAACCGTAGAGTAACATTACATTCAGGGTAGAAAGGTTTATTTTGTTTGGTGGATAAAAAATGACGTAGCTATTTAAATGAACCCCAATTGTTAGACACATAATCTAACAATTGGGGTGTGTTTTTGTGTCACCTATTATTAAATTTTAACAGTCATCCGACTTGTAATGATGAAGGGGAGGAGGGATTAACCAACCTTTTTCTTTATTTAGACGTAATACTTTCCCACCAAATGTAGCTTTTTGCATGTGAAATTGACCGAACATCGCGGCGATATCCTCTCGGATTGCTTGTCCAATGATTTTACTACATGCAACCAGTCCTGCCGCTACGTCCGCTGATAACACCGCTGCGATTTCTGGATCCATAAATCTAGCACCTACAGGAATATCTTCCAAACAAGCTTTCGGACGTTCAGGTGGTGTCGGTGGTAAACCAACACCATTATCCTTCAATAATTCTTCCACTTGCTCCATTTGTTGTTGGCATTGATTTAATGCTTCCTCTAGGAGCTTATGTAGATCTTCATCCCCAGCATGATTCAAATGAGTTTGATATCCAGCAACCGCTCCTTTAGAAACCATTAAAAAAGACCAAAGAGAATAAACTTCCCCATAATGCAATGGTTCGTTCTTTGGATTTCCACTTAATATACCCATTAAGACACCCCTCATAGTTGTTTTATTTTTCATTACATACTTAGTCCTTTCCACTTGCTACAGAGTAAGCGTTTAATAGTATTCGTTGAAATGGTTAACCTATTCCTTGAAAAGGTTTTTTTAAAAATGTTATTTGTATATAATAAAAACCCGAATGTTTCCACTTTGGATAAGTGGCTATTCAGGTTTTTACATAATCAACTAAACGTAAATTTATATCCTTCCCCAACGATGAGCTGGTTTCCGATATGAACAGGTTCGTGATTTTGATCAAAAATAACCGTTTTCATTAAAAACAAAGGCTCACCGGAAGGTACTTCTAACAACTGCGCTTCTTCCTCTAGTGCACGGACAATTTCTAACGATGTTTCACCAGGATTAGAAGGGTGAATATGGTGTTTTTCTTTTAGAGTTTGATAAAGGGAGCCATCTAAGTTTTCATTTAATAAGAATTTATATTTGTTATAAGGGAAGTAGTTGTTTTCTAGCATTAATGGATTTTCTCCTGCATATCTGACACGTTGAATATAGACGACAAGATCATCAGGTTCCAACTGAAGCAATTGAATGACTTCCGGTTCCGGCTGAAGAATCTCTCGTTTGATCACCTTGCTGCTCGCTTTTACCCCGTTTGCTTCACAGGCTGCTGAAAAACTAATGAAATGGACGATCTTTCTTTCGATTTTCGGTTTGCTAACAAAGGTTCCTTTTCCTTGTTTTTTAATCAGGTAGCCTTCTTCAACTAATTCGGTAATCGCTTTTCTCACGGTGACTCTACTAATATCATATTTCTCGCTCAATTCCACTTCCGTGGGGATTTTTTCTCCAGACTTCAGCTTCTTATTGACAATCTCACTACGAATGGATTCCTTTAATTGAAGATAAAGTGGAATCTTGTTCTCCTGGCTAAGCATTTATTTCACCTTCTTTTTAAAAATGTATACGCTGTATTTGTAAAACGTATTGTATCATCTTACCCTGTGGAGTGCCACTCATTTGTCTTCATTTTAAGAGAGTGAGAGGTAAGATTTCAGAAAATACTAAAAAGTATTGACGAGTATTCTTTTTGTATAGTATATTTTCATAAAACGTTTTAATACGTTTTAGTGTACATAACAACATTTTTAATAGGTTCGTTGATTGGTATTTTACATTAAAAAGGGAGGAGTGAACTTATTATGGATTTGGATTTTACTCAAATAGCTCCATCAATACCATATATCTTAAAAGGGTTGGGTATCACCATACAGATTGTGCTAGCAGCAGCTCTCCTTGGATTTACACTTGGGATTATCCTAACTTTATTTAAAATCAGTAAGTTTCGGCTGTTGCGTTGGTTTGCCGATGGTTATACCTCTGTATTTAGAGGAACGCCGATGGTTCTACAATTATTGATTATTTACTACGGATTGCCACAGATCATAGGGTTTGAAATCACGGCCTTTCCTGCAGCAGTTATCGCATTTGGAATGAACTCAGCCGCTTATATTTCTGAGATTATTCGCGCAGGAATTCTGGCTGTTGATAAAGGACAAAGTGAGGCATCTCTTGCTCTTGGAATCCCGTACCGTCCTATGATGAAGGATATCATCCTCCCGCAGGCAATGAAGAACATCTTGCCCGCACTAATGAATGAGTTTATTACTCTTACAAAGGAATCTGCAGTCGTAACAGTGATTGGTGCGATGGATGTGATGAGACGAGCGTATATCGTCGGTGGCCAAACGTATCGTTATTTTGAGCCACTTCTGATTGCGGGGATCATTTATTACATTTTGGTCATGGTTCTTACGATTTTTGGAAAAGCGATCGAGAGGAGAATGAGAAAAAGTGATTAAAGTAACGGACCTCGAAAAATCGTTTGGAGGAAATACGGTATTAAAGGGCATTTCAACAGAAATTAAAGAAGGCGAAGTGGTGGCCATTATTGGACCCTCTGGATCTGGAAAGTCGACATTTCTTCGGTGCATGAATCTACTAGAAACACCAACCAAGGGGGAAATTTGGTACCGGCAAACAGAGGTAACCGATCACAAAGTAGATATTATGAGTATTAGACAGAATATTGGAATGGTCTTTCAGCATTTCCACTTGTTTCCACATAAAACCGTTTTAGAAAATCTAACGTATGCGCCAATGACCGTAAAAGGGATGACTACGGAAGAGGCTGAAAAAATTGGCTTAAACCTCCTTAGTAAGGTAGGTTTAGCGGAAAAAGCAGCAGAATATCCAAATCGTTTATCAGGCGGTCAAAAACAACGTGTAGCTATCGCGAGAGCACTAGCGATGTCACCCGAAGTGATGCTTTTTGATGAACCTACCTCCGCACTCGATCCAGAGATGGTGAAGGAAGTGCTAGATGTGATGAAATCCCTTGTACAAACAGGAATGACCATGGCAATCGTTACCCATGAAATGGGATTTGCACGTGAGGTAGCGGATCGGGTGTTATTTTTGGATGATGGAAAATTAGTAGAAGATTCACCACCAGCACAGTTTTTTACCTCGCCAAGAAGTAGTCGAGCAAAAGAGTTTTTAGAAAAAATGCTATAAAAATATTCGTCCTGTACTTCTTCAGTAGAGGATGAATGTTAACTATAAAGAGATACGTTTTAATACGTATTAGAAAAAAGGAGAGGACATAATGAATATTCAAGAAATTGTGAAGCAAATCCATTCAGCAAAAAAAGAGGGAATTAAGGAAGTGTATCTTGTGGCTTGTGGAGGCTCACTGGTCGATATGTATGCATCTAAATACTTGCTAGAAAGTGAAGCAAGAGAGTTACGCGTGGGTTTTTATACGAGCAATGAGTTTGTTCATGCATTACCAAAAGCCTTAGGTGAAAGTTCCGTAACAATTGTTTGTTCACATGGTGGAAATACTCCTGAATCGGTAGAGGCTGCCAGACTAGCAAGAGCGCATGGGTCCACCACCATTACCTTAACACATAATGAACAGGCAAACCTTATTCAACATGCGGACCATAATATTCTATACATGTGGGGAGCTGAATCGAATGTGAAAAACAACCCGATGGCCATCATCTTGCACATTACTTTTGAGATTTTGCATGCGACAGAAGGATTTGAGCACCACGACAAGGTACTTGAAGGGTTAGAACGAATCAATGGCATTATTGAAAAAGCAAAAGTGTTTGTGGCCGATCGAGCGAAAGCTTTTGCTGAAAGATATGAGCATGAAGACTTATTTTATGTAATGAGTAGCGGTGCTTCCTACGGACATGCATATGGATTTTCGATTTGTTCTTTAATGGAGATGCAATGGATTAATGCTTCCGCTATTCATTCCGGGGAATACTTCCATGGACCTTTTGAGGTAACGGATAAAGAAACACCATATATCCTTTTAGTTAATGAAGGAAGAACGAGAGCACTTGATGAACGAGCGCTAAAATTTTTAAACACATACGCTGAAAAGGTAGAGGTGATTGATAGTAAGGAACTAGGAATTAGTACGATTGATGATACAGTTGTGGAGTACTTCAACCCTATTCTTTTCTACAGTATTTTAGATGTGTATCGTACAGAGCTTTCGAATATTCGACAGCACCCATTAGAAACAAGAAGATATATGGGGAAAGTAGCTTATTAAAAAATGGAGAAGAGGGGTTTAACAATGAAAAAGTTTTATTCAGTATTTATGTTGGTTGTCTTAGTGATGAGTATATTGGTTGCGTGTGGAACGTCAAATCCTTCAACGTCTGGAAGTGAAGAACAGGCAGAAACAGAGGAGAAAAAGGTGTTAGTGATGGGAACGTCAGCCGATTTCCCACCATTTGAATACATTGATACAGCAAAAAGTGAAGAAATTATTGGTTTTGATGTGGATATCATTCATGCGTTAGCTGAGAAACTGGGGTATGAAGTAGAAATTAAAGATATGGATTTTAGCGGATTAATCGCTGCCCTACAGGCCGGGAAAGTTGATTTCGTCATGTCAGGCATGGCGCCAACCGAAGAACGAAAACAAAATGTTGATTTTACTGACAGCTACTACCGTTCCGATTTGGTTTTATTATTTGAAGAAGATAGCAAGATCACAAGTGCAGATGATTTAAGTGGGAAAGTTCTTGGAACTCAAGTGAATTCCTTCCAAGAAGAAGTAGCAAAAGAATTAAATGGCACGGTGGATTTTACCCTTGAAACACGTGACCGCACGCCTGATTTAATACAAGAACTAAAATCGAAGCGATTTGACGCGGTGATTATGGAAGAAGCCGTTGCGATTGGGTATATGAGCACAAACGATAATCTCAAAACGATCTCCGTTCCCAATGGAGAAACACCTGGTACAGCCATTGCTTTTCCAAAGGGAAGCGAGTTAACAGAAGAATTTAACACGGCTTTAAAGGAAATGATGGATAGCGGGGAAATCGATGAACTGGTTGTGAAATGGTTTGTTGAGTAAATAGGGAAATGAGACTGGCTTCAAAATCGAGTATGTCCTGATTTTGAAGTCAGTTTTTTATTTGACTATAATTATATTATGTTAACTAGTTGAGTAAGGGACGAATCTTATCTTTCGTCCCAATTATATATGCTACTTTTTAAACTCATTCAATCTTTCAAATGTTTCAAGCAAGAAATCATAAAACAAAGCTTCGGTAGGGAGCAGTTTCCGTTGGGTTGGATAGATTACGCCGACCGTTCTAGTAAGACTGGCATCTGATAAGGGGATCATAACGGTGGATCGTGGGGTATTATCCACCAGTGTCATCTCGGGCATCAAGGCGACACCTAATCCAGCCGAAACCAACCCTTTTAATGCATCAATGTCCTTTCCTTCGAAGGCAATTTTTGGTGAAAAACCAGCATCCTGACACCCCTGAACCACTTGTTCGCGAAAGATAAATCCTTCTGGTAGAACACAGAAAGAGTCATTCTTTAAGTCACGCAGTCGAATGGAATCTCGGTCCGCTAAGGGGTGGTGAAGTGGGATAAGAGCAACGATATTTTCTGTGAAAAGAATGTCTCCTTTGATTTTCCCTTCTTTTTCCTGATGGGGCATGGGAGCAATCATGGCTAAGTTGTATTCCCCATTGATAACACCATCGATTAAATCATAATAAAGGGCATTGCTCATATGAAACTTAGCATCTGGGTATCTGTTCCGAAAGGCATAAATAATAGAAGGTAAGGTATGTGCGGCCATACTAATGGGAAACGCAATTCGAACGGTTCCTTTTTCCGGATTAAGATATTCTTCTACTTCGCGCTTGGCATCCTCCATCATGTTCCACACTT
>Ga0182742_1004985_pt1 | contig 11564 bp, 11 predicted proteins | sample eDN5th37CBELigMG_FD_128880 | JGI IMG/M metagenome (GOLD analysis project Ga0182742, IMG submission 128880) | Enriched Miracle-Growth compost microbial communities from Emeryville, California, USA - eDNA 5th pass 37_C BE-Lig MG (version 2)... ... | reverse complement strand
GTCCCGCTGCTCCCGCAGGACTTTGAATATACTTCCTTGAATTGGCACCGCACGATAAAAATGCTTTAGCATTTTTAGAGGATCTTCGTGCCTTCCGCTCCAATCAACAGGTTTTACCCATAGTTTTATTTTACAAAAACAACAATCTTTTAGAAAACAGCCAAACAAAATTACCACCCGTTGCAATACGGGTGGCCAATTGGGGGGGGATTATGGAAGCTTTTTAATTTCCCCTTCAAGGTATTCTTTAGTCATCCCACCCACAGTAATGCTCCGGATGACTCCGTCCGAATCGATAAAAAAGCTTGTAGGAAAGGATAAAATCTCATAATCACTCGAGACACGATTTTTCTCATCCATTGGAATTGGAAAGGTCAATCCATATTCAGAGACAAAGTCAACGACGTTATCCCGCGATTTCTCGGTTACGGTCGAATTCACGGCTAAAACTTCAAAGCCTTCTTCATGATACTTTTCATACATTTCTTGCATATAAGGCATTTCCGCTTTACACGGCGGACACCATGTAGCCCAAAAGTTTACAAGGACCCTCTTCCCTCGAAAGTCACTTAATTTTAATGCATTCCCGTTTAAATCAACCAAGGAAAAATCAGGTGCCATATTCCCTTCTGCCAAGCCTACTGGGAGTTCTGATGCATTGTTAATTTTTTTATATTTTCCTGTAAGTCCTACCTTGTTGATGATTCCTTCATCCTGTAATACAGTCCGGTCAACGACAAATAGGACGGCCAAAATAACCCCAACCACAATTAAAAACTTCTTCATGCTAACATTCCTTTCGCAAAAAACCTCTTGATGCTATTGTAAAACGAATTGCACATAAACTACATCAAAAAAGTGAAAACTTTCTTACGAAATCACATTTTAATGGTTTTCATATTGATATTGACTAATCATTGCCGCTAAAGCCAGTAGCTTGTCCGTTTTATCAGTATAGGTTTCAAATGAAAGAATTGGGGTGTTTACACAGAAATATTCACTCCATCCTGTCGGCATCCAGCCCTTTTGCAGCCTTGATACCAGTTGTTCCCCTTTTAGCAATCGTATATCTGTATAAAGAGAAGATTCATCCTTCCTCATGTATTCAGCACCCGTTTCAACAACGTGCCCAGTTTGTTGCTGATTTTCATAGACTGCTACACTGTTAAGTTCAACATCTAAAATATCTACTTGCTGATTCTTTACGATAAACATGGCTAATAGGTTTCCTTGATGATCAAATAAGCCAAACTTCTTTTTAAGACGAAGATCAATAATGTCCGGTAAAAGATACCGCCATTTTTTAGCTTTAAGTTCTTTGATTTCGCCGATAAGCAAGCTATTGGGATGAAACAGCATTAATCTCAGTGCCGGAGCCGGAGCTAAGGTAAGAAGAACGTCAGAATAAGAAAAGAAATTGGACATATTAGCTCCATAGGTGACGGGTACCGATTCTCTCGAACGCCTAAGATATTTCATATATCCCTGCAATTGGACACAGGCAAAACAAAAAAATGGAATAAAAATCAAGCCTAGCGGCGGCCTTGAAGGTAAAAATATGCTAATTACTATTAACACTGTAAATACGAGAATAGAGAAAATGAAAGCTTGGAAATAGGACTGGGCCGTTTTAAAATAATATTGTTGAACGCTCATATTCATGTTCCTCACACTTCTATAGCTTATTACTCTATTCTATTAAACTGGAACCTGAATCATTCTAGTAAATTTATTACATACTGGTAACTAGGAAGAAGATCAGGGCTATTTGGCAGTAGTGTTTATCGTCCAACTCAAAAAGCCATCGTGAAAGATGGCTTTTCGCTACCAGGATACTAGACGACTTTCTATTTTCATGGCGTCTTCATAGCCTTGTTGATATAATTTTTCAAGTTTTTCTGGATTTCTTTCCATACGACCAACATCCATCGGTTCCGTTGGTCGAATAATCATCACATTTCCTTTTTGCTCTTCATCACTCAAATAGGCAAGGGTGTCATTGTATACTTGATAACGATTAGCCAGAGCTTTTTGCAGTCCAATGTACTGCTGGTATTTTCGTTTTACAAGGAAATGAAACTTAGATGGTTTCTTGAGGTACCCCTCATTTCTAGTTAGAACGACCACATTTCGCTTATTGCCATCCTGAATGGACTTCTTTAGCGGAATCGGGTCACTGATCCCTCCATCTAACAAAACTTTTCCTTTGAAATGAATTTCGGGCGCAAGAAACGGTAAAGAACTTGAAGCTCTTAGCACTTTCAACATATCATTCCCATAGTCTTCTTTTGAAAAATAAATCGGTTCTCCTGATACGCAATCGGTTGTACCCACAACAAACTCGGTGTCATTTTGATAGAACTGATCGTAATGATACGGAACCAATTGATTGGGAATCTCATCAAAGATAAAATCCATCCCAAAGACCTGACGTGTTTTAATAAAATTTCTCCAAGAAATATAACGTGGGTCGCTAATATAACCAATATTTACTTGTTTATTTCTCCCCTTTTGCATTGACAAGTAAGAAGCGGCCATGGCTGCACCTGCTGATACACCAATCACATATGGGAAGGTTATTCCCTTCTCTAGGAAATATTCGAGTACCCCCGCCGTATAAACCCCTCTCATGCCACCGCCCTCGAGGACAAGCCCTGCATCTATTGACAACATCCATCTTCCTTTCAAAACAATTTCATATAAAGTATTTTAGCATACTAAAATTTTTTCATAATCTAATATGCTTTTGATAAGAAAGACTAGTTCTATTATCAAATAGAATGTTGTTAAACCGGATTGTTGATTTTCGCTTCAATCAACCGTTTGGAAATCATTCATTCCTTTTACACATCTATAAAAAAAGTTGGATTAAAAGCTTATAAAATGAAAGCTTTTGATCCAACCGGAGATTTCTTATAGAATTCGGAAAATAAATGGGATGCGGTATTCCTGACCTTCATAGGCTTTGATGGCACCGATGATTGTAAATACGACACCTAGAACCCCCACAACGGGTGCTAAAATAAATCCAACCAGAACAATCATAAGGATGGCACTAATTATCCCATAAACAGCATACGATATGAGGAAATTAAAGTATTCTCTACCATGATAATCAATAAAACTTGAATCATTCTTTTTGACAAGCCATATCACAAGTGGACCGATAAATACGGTAAAAAAACTAATCGCATAGATTGCCGTTGCTAATAACCTTTCTTCATTGCTTGGCATTTCTATTCCCCCTTTGCCTTATCCTTTCCTTATTTACGTATTCCCTTTCAAAAAGTTTCACCATTAAAGGATATTCAGAGCCTGTTTAGATGAGAAGTTCTTGTTTTGGACAATGTGAATACATTGGTAGTACAAGCAACTTCTTTGAGGTGATAGTTTATGGAGATGATGTCAAAAATTGAAGCATTTATTCTCGGTGTGATTCAAGGGTTTACGGAGTTTCTTCCGATTTCAAGTACAGGACATCTTTATCTTGGACGGCATTTATTTGGACTGGATGAAGCTGGATTGTTTCTTGATACAATGCTTCACACCGGTACGTTACTAGCTGTCCTTGTTATTTATAAGGATGAACTCCTCGATGTGATCAAACATCCATTAGGGAAAACTGCTAAACTTCTCGTTATTGGAACAATCCCTGCCGTTGTCGTTGGCGTTCTATTCGATGATTTCTTTGACTCTATTTCAAAAAGTGGGCTTACGATTGGCTGGGAATTTCTTGTGACAGGGATGATCCTTTGGATGGCAGATGGGATTCGAAATGGCCGAAAAAAAATGCATCAAATTACCTATAAGGATGCATTGTTTATTGGCGTTGCACAATCGGCTGCTATCATGCCTGCCCTGTCTCGTTCTGGTTTAACGATTGCAGCTGCTCTCTTTAGAAAACTTGACAGGGAAACGGCTGCATATTTTTCATTTTTATTATCAATACCTGCTATTGCAGGTGGCATTGTTTATAAGGTACCAGAGTTATTTACTGGGGGAACCGAAGCGGTATCTCTAGGGAGTTTGTTGGTTGCAACTGTAGCCTCTGCACTATGTGGATATGTGGCCGTTGTGTGGATGATTCAGTTCCTTCAAAAGAAATCTTTAAAGATTTTTGCTATATACGTCTGGGTGCTTGGCATAACGGTGTTAGCCTTGCAGTACACCGGTGTTTTTTAATTAAAATTATTGATGAAATTTGGCAAAAAAAAGATGCAAAATTACGCAAAAAAACTATTTTCTTTTCGGCATTTTTTTAGTATGATTCTCTAAGGAATTATTAATTAAAAAATTCATATTGGAAATGTAATAAGGGAAGGCAAATGGTGCGCCACCAGTATCCTGGTTCTAGTGGGTTCGATTCCCACCCCGAAATTTTTTAGCATTTTACAAAAAATTTCGAGGGTGGGCCATGTCTATTTATACATGGAAAAAATCTGCCCTACTATTTAGGAGGGATACAAATTGCTCAAGAAACGCGATCTTCAGGATTCTCACGTTCTTTTCGAGCTTATGTCGCATCCAGATGTCTTCCCTTTTGTTCGTCAAAAGGCGAATTCATATGATGAATTTGTATTTGTCACAAAGCAAACCATCGAGGCAGAAGACCGTGGAGAACTCATTTCTAGAACGATTCTAGATGACTGGGGAGCCCCAATTGGAACAATTAATTTATATGATATCCAGGATGGAGCAGGTTTTCTTGGAACGTGGATCGGAAAGCCGTATCATGGAAAGGGCTATAATGCCGTAGCAAAAGATGCTTTTTTCCAAGAAGTCTTTTATGAAAAGAACATTGAGACGATATTCATGCGCATCCGCAAGAAAAATATTCGCTCAATCAAAGCTGCCGAAAAACTCCCTTATGTGGTAAAGGCAAATGAAACAAGAGAGACTATATATAATCAACTAAACTCCAATGGAGATATATACGACCTATACGAAATCTCGAAAGACCAATATACCCTATATCTGCTCAGGGAACAGGGACAGATTGGGGAAGACTCACAACGTTTGGAAGCTTAATTAGAAAAGCAGAAGCGCCTTGATCAGACCCTCGGGACTAGGCGCTGGAGCTGGACAATTCTCTGGGTTGAAAATTTTTATACCTATCTTTTCAAAAAGGGGGAGACAAAGTTACCACTTTGCTCCCTCTTTTTATTTATGCTTTTTGTTTCAAGTAAAAATCAACCAAATAATTGACGTAAACATCATCACGAGAAAGCCAGGCACCATAATTCCTTTTCAAATAATTCTCCGCATTTTGATAAGATTCGAACGCATCTTCAAGTGGTTTTTCCTTCTCCTCAATGACCCATTCCGTTTCATTGATCGGGCAAATAAAGAATTTTTCCCCTTGCTTATTTTCATACATAGAACCTTTTGGTGACTCTTTAAGATTATATCGATTTCGAAAGGCATCTGCTCGGATTGGATCTAATGGATAAACGTCCTGAACATAGAATACAAATGCCTCTTTTCCCATCGAACAACCAGAAGCTTTGGCATGTCCACCACCGCCAAATTTACCAGCAACAGCTGATACATCCACATGATCATGGATCGTCCGGAAGCTGATCTTTTTTCCTCCTACATTTAAAATGGCGATATAGTCCAAATGAGGGTATTCTTTACCCAATTCATTTCCGAGTTCAGAATGATACGATTCGGCATGGACAACTCCAGTACAATAACCGTCAATAAAAGTCTGGACGATTTCTCGTTTTTTCCTACGGACATAACGCTCTATTTTATCTTCTTCCATATGTAACAGCTTTTGTTCAAAATCATCAAATTCAAAACCCGACGGATTGGTTACAAGCCGACTCGTCATTTTTTCTTCAAATTCTTCTATGGAGAACATAAAAAGTAAATCATTCAATTGCTTCGCTTTTACATTATCATTTCGATCCCATTCCCAGGTATCATACTGTCTAATAAGTTCTACAAATTCATCAACCGCTTTAGACGGTTGAATCCATTGGTTATCGAGGAAATGTTCATAAAGCAAAGAGGTCGCGGAAGTTAACCTGCCTTCCTCATATTCAACCTGAACCTTCCCCCAGCTGTAGTCATTAAAGTGGAGTGCGGTCTTATGGTGATCAATAAAGTTAACCTTCCCGCCACTTTTGTAGAACTCCTCTACCCGTTTCGTATTCTCTTCATTTATTGACAAGTCGGTAATTAATAAATGATAATCCGCTAACTTTTTCTCCTGCTCAAACAATCGTTCAATTTGGGTGTCTAACCCCATTACAGAGTTATACCGCACATCAACTTTAGCTCCAAATGCCAATTTCGCTACAATTCCACACCCAACACCATCAAGGTCATTATGAGTATATAGTTTATACATAATCCTTCACCTGCTATTCTAATCATTTCTTCCCCTAGCGTATCATTATACCCCAAAATTAAACCACAAAAAAGCCAGGCATCCAAAAAATGGATGGTGCCTGGCACCTTACTTTATTTTCCAATAAACATTTGGGTCCAGTAGTTACCTTCCGCTACATGGCCTACACCGATATGGGTGAAGGAGCTACTTAGGATATTTTTGCGGTGGCCTTCACTATTCATCCATGCATTGACAACTTCTTCTGGTGTGGATTGTCCCATGGCGATGTTTTCACCAGCGCTACGATAGGTAATTCCAAACTCCTTCATCATATCAAATGGAGAACCATAGTTCGGGCTTGTATGACTGAAATAGCCACCCTTCTTCATATCCAGTGATTTTTCTTTTGCAACCTTGCTCAATTCTGTATCTAATGTTAAGGCTGGTAACCCCTGTTTTGCGCGTTCCTGATTTGTTAAATCAACCACTTGTTGCTCAAATGCGCTTACCTGTGAGGCAGTAGGAGCCGTTTCAGTTGGTTGTGATGGCTGTTCCTGAACTGGTTTAGCTGGTTGTTGTACAGGCTGTTCAGGAGCTGAAGGTTTTGTTTCTTGGGCAGGCTGCTGCTCCTCAACCGGCTTCTTTGATGGTTGTTGCGGCTCCTTGACAGTGGACTTTTCGCTATTACGATGAGTCCATTGAATTTGGTAATCTTTCAAGTATTTTTGTAGATAACTATTTATTTGATCATAATTGAATGTTCCAGTTTGAGAAACAAATACTTTTTTCTCTACATTATATTCTGGAGTCGCAGCATCTACTTTAATGCTATCAGTTGCACCTAGAAATAATGCTGCTGTTGCTGCTACCGTTAAAATCGCTTTCTTATTCATTCGTTTTTCCTCCCTAGAATGTTTTTCTCTTGCTTGCCCATTTATCATAACACTCGATTTTTGTAATATTTCAGGAAGGAATTTCCTCTTAGTTTAATTGCATAAAAAATGTAATAGAGAACTGTAATCATTTTTTCAACAAAATCATAGTATATGCATATTTATGATTAAGATTCTACCAATTTCCAAAATTATCTTTTAACTCCTATTTTATCCATCATACCCAAGTATTCCAAAAACAAATGGGTTGACAAGCTTTTAAAACGGTTTGTTTTTTTACATTAATTACGCTAAAATGACTAGCTTTAATAAAAGATGTTTAAATTTACGAGTACAACAAGATCGGATTACCATTAGAAATATATAAATAAAAAAATGAGCTAACTAGAAGCAATTAATCGCTTCATAGTAAGCTCATTTCTTCAAATCAGTTATCTCTGTAGACCTTTCCAAGGACATCTTTGCCACCTGTAACAGGGATAATACTCCCTGTAATATAATCAGATTTATTATCGGCTAGAAAGGAAATTACCCTAGCAATATCCTCTCCAGTTCCTGGCCGTCCTACTGGAACAGAGGAATCCTCAACCCCTAGTGCCTGCTCAATATCCCTTTCCTTCCATTCACGAACGATATCTCCCGGGCAAACCATATTCGCTGTGATTCCAAATTCAGCTTCCTCAAGAGCAATAGTTTTCGTTAAGGAAGCAAGACCTGATTTTGCAGCCGCAAAAGCTGAACGATAAATCCAGCCAGGCGCCGATTCAACCCGATCAAATCCAATAGTAATAATTCTTCCCCACTGCTGTTTCCGCATCTTTGGAATGAGGAGGCTTGAGAGGTAAAAAGTAGAGTTTAGATTCCCATTAATCAAATACTGCCAATCTTCAACTGTATAATCCACCATTCTTCTTCGTTCATGAATATAGGGTCCAGCATTATGGACAAGAATATCAATGGTAGAAAAATGATTTGCTTCTTCGAGCAATTGACAGCATTGCTGATAATCAGACACATCTCCACCTATCGGAAGATTTTTTGTTCCAAATTTAGTTGTTAATTCCTTTGCCAGCGTCACTGCTTCATCCTGACTTTGTCGAAAATTAATGACTAAATCAATTCCTTCAGAAGCAAGTTGAACGGCTGTTCTTCTGCCAATTCCTGTTGCCCCTCCTGTTATGAGTGCTGTTTTTTTCCCCACACTATATACCCCACATTTTTTTATTCTTTACTTTTATACTAATGAGTAAAAGATTTATATGCAAATAATAGCCTGTACTTTCTCTTAGGTAACAATTCCTTAACCACTAGGCATTTTCCTGCATAGAATACCACAACGTGATGCCCATTTTAAATATTGAGCCACTATGTTAACTAAAGGAGGAAGGATGGATGCTCCCGTGGAATCATCTTCCTTTTAACGAGGAAATGAAAAAAAAGTTTAATAACATGAATCCTAACGACATTGACAAATACGTCCAGAATATGATCACAAAAATGTTTCCAAAGGATATGGAAGGAATGCTAAATCCCCAAGAATGGCTAAAAGGGGTTCAAGGTTTTACCAATGATTTCCCCCCTTCCCATAACGGAAACGGGCTAAACGCTGCTGTGTTTGAGACACATGATTTCGTTTTTATCAGAATTCCAATCAAAGAGGAAAATTGGTTAAAAGACATGAAAATTTTTCATACCTCACATGAAGCTATAATTGAACATATTCCCTCTTCTGAAGATAAACATACAGTTAAATTACCTGCTGCCGTTAGGAAAAAAGGAGCTATCGCCAATTATAAGGATGATGTCCTCGAAATCCGAATCCCGCGGAGCAATCAGACACAGATTTCTGAAATCGATATTCAAGAGAGATAGATACATTAAGAGGTATTGAGCCTTAGGAGGTAAATTGGGATGGAAGCTGAAAAATGGAAAAATTGGCTTGATTTAACGAAACAATATGCAGCCGAAAGTTTTTGGAAAGAAGTCTATCACCAATCCGATAAGCCCTTAACAGGGGATGAAAGATTGAGCGAAACCTTATCAAACCTAATGAACGAAACAAAGGTAAAAGGCATTTTCCCTCGATGTGATATGTTTGAGGAAGAGGACCAATTAATTATTCAAGCTGAATTACCTGGGATTTCAAGAGAAGATGTTTTTGTCAGTTTAAGAGAACAAGAATTGATTCTTGAAGGTAATTATTCCACTTTAAAGCCTGGCTTACAATTTTATTTAAAAGAACGCTCTGATAGAAGTTTCGTAAAATCAATCAAACTACCAGTAAAGGTGAATACAAACAAAATTAGCTCCAGTCTCAATGACGGTCTTTTAACGATTATTTTCCCAATCATGAAAGAAGAAGACGCCGTCCCCATTCATATTGAAATTTCTAGATCACCACTCCCAAACGAACTGTATAATCAAGAATAGAAAAACCGAGAGTAGAATACAAGTCTGCTCTCGATTCATTCTATTCTCCTGAGATTAAATAATCCTAAATAATAAACGGACATTTGTTCCTTTGCCTAATTCACTTTCAATCTCAATTTTCCCGTAATGGAGCGAGACTAGCTTTTCTGTTATCGCTAAGCCTAATCCGGTACCACCATTACTCCTAGACCTTGCTTTATTTACTCGATAAAATCGTTCCGTTATTTTCACTAAGTCTTCAGCAGGAATTCCAATCCCAGTATCGGAAATTTCCACGCTAGCACCATATGCGTGTTTCTCTAGCCTAATATTAATCTTTCCGCCTATATCCGTATATCGCACCGCATTATCCATGATATTTTGAAGGATTTGTTCTATCTTTCCTTCATCAGCATCGATGATGATATCCGGATTCAGATGTACCGATAAGGTAATTTGCTTCTCCGATAATATCTGTGAGTATTTTTGAACAAAATCCTCAATGAGCTGCGCCAACGGGAAAGGGTGTTTTTCAAGCGCTAATTGTCCTGCATCAATTTTAGATAAATCTAGTAAATCCGTAACCAACTTTCCCATTCTCCCCGCTTCTCGATTGATTAGATTGAGATATTTCTCTTGTTCCATTTGGGTTTTAATATACCCTGAGGCTAAACCCTCACTATATCCTTTAATATAGGAGATAGGGGTCCGAAGCTCATGTGAAACATCAGCTAAAAATTCACGTTTCCGTTCATCTTCTTGTTGAATCGAGGCAGACATCTGATTGAAGGCAGCAGCTAATTGACCTACTTCATCATTTGAATGGATGTTTACTCGAGTGGAGTAATCCCCTTCAGATACTCGTTTCGCAGCGAGCTTCATATCCACGAGTGGGCGTGTCAGCCGATCAATCATGATATACCCGATCGATAGGGAAACCACGATGAATGCTACTCCACCTATTAGCCAAATATAAGAAAAATCCCTTGTCAGTTCAGATATTTTCGCAAGAGGGACATACAAAAAAATCATTCCCTCGAGATTTTCTCCATCGTTTAAGGGAATGATTGCAGCAATCATTTTACGACCAAAAAACTCTTCAAAACCTATTTTCGTGATAGTCTGTCCTTTTTCAAGCTGGACTAAAACTTCTGAAGGAAAGAATGCATCATCCTTTACGTTAAAAGGAAGGGAACTAGTGAGCTCCAGAGAACTATGAACCAAAATAACTTCCAACTCAGATTTTTGATTGAACCATTTTACTCTTGATTCTAACTCCTCTGACAGCGGCCCACCTTGATAATCTAGTGCAATCAATTCTCCCGTTTCAAGAAGGTTTGCCTCAATTCTGTCTACATATAATTTTTCATAAAATAGATAGGATAAAATAAACGAAACCGAGATCGCAATTAAAACCGCAATGGTTATCGTCAGCCACAGCTTTTTCAATAAGCTGTCTGCCAAATGCTTCATGACCCAATAACCTCAAATTTGTAGCCGATTCCCCAAATCGTCTGGATATAATCTCCAATTCCTAATTTCATCCTTAGCGTTTTTATATGAGTATCAACTGTTCTTAAGCTTCCAATATAGTCCATTCCCCAAACATGCTTCAACAACTGCTCTCTACTTAATGCTTGCGAAGCATGGGCAATCAAGAAATTTAACAACTCAAACTCTTTAAGCGTTAAAGGAATGATTTCTCCATCTACACTTACGCGGCGCGCCTTTTTATCAATCGAAATTTTCCCATATTTGATGACCTTTTCTTCCTGTATCATTGGCGATATCCGTCTTAGCACAGCACCAATCCTTGCAACAAGCTCCCCTGGACTAAAGGGCTTAACAATATAATCATCCCCTCCAAGTTGCAACGCTTTAACTTTATCCCATTCTTCTCCTTTAGCAGATAGAAAAATAAT
>Ga0182742_1004983_pt1 | contig 11566 bp, 12 predicted proteins | sample eDN5th37CBELigMG_FD_128880 | JGI IMG/M metagenome (GOLD analysis project Ga0182742, IMG submission 128880) | Enriched Miracle-Growth compost microbial communities from Emeryville, California, USA - eDNA 5th pass 37_C BE-Lig MG (version 2)... ... | reverse complement strand
TAGCCCTTCGGATACATGGCGCCGTCGAGCGAGTAGAATTCGGGATTGCCGAAGGCAGCGGCCAGCATGTCTTCCATGCTCAGCGAAAGCCGCACGGCCATGCGCGCGTCGACATTAGCCATCACACCCTGCTTCGTGTTCATCACGAAGACCGGCCAGCCGAACGGCTTGAGAATGACAGGCTTCGACGTCTGCAGGTTCTTGATGCGGTCATAGGCTTCGACGGGAAGCGAGTCCACGTAGTCGAACTGTCCGGAAATCGCGCCTTCAACGCGTGTATTGGGATCCGGAACCGGAACGAAGCGGATCTCGTCGAGGATGGGCTTGCGCGCGCCGCCGTAGCCGTTGCCGGCTCCCTCGAGGGGCTTGTAGGCTTCGTTGCGAACGAGCTGTATATATTGATCCGGCTTGCGCTCCTTCAGCTTGTAGGGTCCGGTCCCGACCGGATCCTTCATCGGAACGTCCATCTTCTCCGCCGGCATGATGACCGCCGCGGAATTGTTGAACGACAGAAGCGCCAGGAGCGGTGCATAGGGCGTCTTCAGGGTCAGGCGCACCGTCAAGGGGTCGACGGCTTCCAGCTTGTCGACATTGCCGGCCAGCTGCTTGCCGCGCGAGCCTTGCTCCATCCAGCGTTTGAGAGAGGCAACCACGTCTTCGGACGTCATGTCCGAGCCGTCATGAAACTTGATGCCGTCCCGCAGCTTGATCGTATAGACCTTTCCGCCGTCCGTGATCTCGGGCATGCTCGCCGCGAGGAGAGGCGTGACCTTCCAATCCTTGTCGAAGGTGAACAGGGTCTCGAAGAAGTGCTGCGTGACGATTCCGACGAGATCCGCCGTCGAGACCATCGGGTCGAGGGTCGGCGGCTCGCCGATCGTCGCCACGTTGATGACGCCACCTGACTGAGCCAGCACGGGGCCTGATCCAAGGATGACCAGACTGGACAGCAACACTTCCTTGATCCTCATTTCTCACCCTCTTGCTCTATAATTATGGATTAGTTGCTTTAGTTATGAGATAGTGAGCCAGTGTGAGAGCAAGGTCAAGAGGTCCCACTGTCGGCGGGCAATGGGGTCTAGGCGCATCATTATGTGGGAACGGGCCCGTGCCTCGATGGCAAAGGCATGCATTGACGCCGCCCAGGCGCCGCTCAGCAGCAACGCCATCCGGTGCTTCCGCTTTTCCGGTCAGGTTCGTATCAGGTGGTCAACTCAAGGAGTATCGATGCGGGTATACCGAGCGCGACGCTACACCATGTAGCCGGCGACGGTGATCATCGCAAAGGCCGCCACGCCGCTGACGACCAGGACCAACTGGAAAAGCAGTTCGAGGACATCGGCATGGACCAGTTTCATGGCAACGATACTCTTGTGATGCCGGCGAAGCGGTCCGGATCGGTGGACATGGCAGTCGGCGCATAGGCTGCACGGCAAGCCGGCGGAATGCGAGGAAGGCTCTGCACCTTCATCGTGCTCGCTGCCGACGAGGGTTGATCAGCGAGCGATCATGCGAGAGTTAGATCGGATCACCCATGCCGGACGGCGTGATGACGACCGATGCCTGGGATCCCGTCTCGCAGGAATTCGTCGCAAGAGCCAAGGCAGCCCAGCGAGCTTCTTCCTCGGTCGTGTATTGGTACAGGGTTTGCCCCTGGAAAATCACCGACCAGAGATCTTCACGCATCTGAACGACTTCAAATCGCTGCATGTCCCGTCCCCCTTCAGTCTCAGAAGCGTAACAGTATGATCTCGCATCTGCAGCATTCCGGAGGTGGTAGCTCGACGACCGAAGGGATAGTTTCGGCACTCCGGCAGGGCCTAACCCCAAAGTATGTGTGCTGCAGCACAGCTAGGCTTCTATGCCCACCTATTCTTTGAAGGATCATCAATCCGCTGCAGCCTTGGGGGGCGAGGCATGACTCAACCGAAGCCGGACGCCGCCGAGCCGAGTAGCCAGGCCATCAAGGAACACGTGAAGGCGATGCTGCGGAGGCTGCTCGATCGACTGCAGAGTGATGCCGGTGCAGCAGCTGCGCCTCAAACCGGCTGAAGGGCGGGCAACCGCCTCGCGATCAACGACGCTCGGCGTATGACCTGGCCAGAACGGCGCAGACGAGCAGCTGGATCTGGTGGAACAGCATCAGCGGCAGGATGACGGCGCCGATCATGCTGGCCGGAAAAAGGATGCTCGCGATCGGCACGCCGCTGCCCAGGCTCTTCTTGGAGCCGCAGAAGACAAGCGCGATCTCATCCTGCTTCGAGAAGCCGAACAGGCGGCTTGCTCCGGTCGTGATGCCCAGGACGACGGCGAGAAGCACGCAGTTCAGCACGACGAGAACGAGCAGATCGCTCGGGGCGAGCTGGTGCCAAAGATTGGCGATGGCCGCTTCGCCGAACGCATAATACACGACCAGAAGGATCGCGCCGCGGTCGACGAGGCTCGTCAAAGTCCGTTGTCTTTCCACCCATCGTCCGATCCAGGGGCGCATGAGATGTCCGATGAGGAAAGGCACAAGGAGCTGCAACACCACCTCGCCGATGGCATCAAGCGACACGCCTCCCTGCGTCTGCATGAGAAATCCCATGAGGAGCGGGGTGAGGAAAACGCCGATGACATTCGAGGCCGACGCGCTGCATACGGCTGCCGCGACATTCCCGCCGGCAATGGACGTGAAGGTGATCGAGGACTGGATCGTGGACGGGAGGAGGCAGAGGTAGAGTACGCCAAGGGCGATGCCCGGTGCGAGATAGGATTGCAGATAGGTCTTGGTCAGCAGTCCAAGAACCGGAAAGAGCAGGAAGGTTGCCGCGAACACCATCAGGTGAAGGCGCCAGTGGACAGCTCCCTGAATGATCGCCTCGCGGGAAAGGCGGGCCCCCTGCAGGAAGAACAGTAGAGCGATCGAGCCTGCGATCACGACCTTGAGAACAGGAGCGCCCACTCCCGTCGCCGGCAGGATCGTGGCGGCGACGGCCGTTGCCACGAGGGCAAGCGTGAAACGGTCGGGACGCAGAAGAGACAGGATCGACATCGCCCGACTGCTCACATCGCGCCCTCGGCCGAGCGCCCGAAGAAGCGCGCGTCCTGGCGGCGGCGGAGCTGCAGGAGGGCCAATCCGTCCTCGATCTCGAGGTCGCGCATGCGGATCTCCTGTCCTTTGGCAACCGACGCGGCGAGCCGGCAGTCGGAGGCAAGATAGAAAGGAGCAGGCGCGGAGGGCACGAGGGCTTGCGCGGGGCGGAACTCGGCGGTAACACCGGCGATCGTGTGGTGATGTCCGCCCATGGACAGAGCCGTGCCGGCCGCGAGATCCTCCGTCGCTACGGCCACGAGGTCGTAGCGCGGCCGGTAGTCGGACCCATATCCCGACTGGCGATGCACGGCTGCATCGAGAATGCTGGTGGCGGCCTCGAGGCCGAGCAGATGGCGCGGCAGGAAAATCATTGCAGTCGCGCCGGTTCGGCTGACGATATGGCCTTTCTGAGCCAACATCTCCCAGCTCTTCGCATCGTCGCAGCGCACGACAACGAAGACGCCGCCGGCGAAGCTGATCTCGTCGGGCTTGCGCAGGCAGTGGAACACGTCGAGACGGCGATCGCCTGAGATGATGCCGCCTGCCTCGCGATGAGAGAAGATCGTCGGCACCTCGCCGATCCGGGCGAGGGGAGCGTGGAGATCGAGGCGGTCCGGCTGCAGGCCGGTGGCGTTGGCGACGACCATGAGTTCGCACAGGTCGGGCACGGCCCGCTGCGGGAAGCTGGCGATGGCGGCGTGGCGGGCTTCGAGCAGCTCGGAGACGTCCCGGTCGCCGAGATCCCAGTGCGACGCGAGATCGATATTGTCTGCGGACCGCTCGTTGCTGCTGAGATGACGCGTGGCGGGATCGAAGACGAAGTCGTACTCGCTCGATTTTCCCGCGGCGAGCAGGTGGAAGCCCATGACTTCCGCCCAGGTGGCGAGCCCGATGAGCAGGCTCGGCTGGTCGCCGTCGACGGTGGTCGAGATGCGGCCCCGCTCCGTGGCGAGGGCCTTCAGCTCAGGCCCGATCACGCTGTCGGCTTCCTTGGTCACGAGAGCAAGGTGCTTGTCGGCCTCGATTGCGAGCAGTCCGTGTCGCGCAGCCGCTCTCGGACGCCCGGTCGCCTCGACGACCACATCGAAGGGAAGCTCCGTGACGAGCGTGAGATCGGCCGTGGCGATGAAATCTCCGCGATCCCATGCGGCTTTCGCATCGGCCGCCGATTCGCAGATCCGGATGTTGCGCGGATCGATGCCGGCAGCCCTGAGGCCTTCTGCGGCGGCTTCCGCGGTCAGGTCGACCGCGATGCGTGCGTTCATCAGCGGCACATGCCGGGCCTGCGCGAGAAAACTCTGCCCGAACCCGCCCGTGCCGACGACGCAGGTTTCGACGGGGCGGTCGGCCTTCGCATAATGGTCGTGGTAGTTCATGGCATGTCTCTCCCGTCCGGCGCGCAGGGCGTCATCGGTTGATGTGTCTGTGAGATAGGAAAACCCGTCGCTCCGGTCCTACCGAAGCATGGTCCAAGCCTTGAGGAAAAAGTCGGGGGCGCCGAAATTGCCGGACTTGAGCGCAAGCGCGAGATCGGTTCCGCCGAGAGAGCGGGTCCACGGTACGCCCGGGTCGATCTCGGGGCCGATGGTGAGCGCCTGGACATCGAGCGCGTTCACGACCGCGCCGGAGGTTTCGCCGCCCGCGACGATGATCCGGGTGAAGCCGAGACCGGGAAGCGAGCGCGCGATGTCGGCCAGCGTCTTTTCGACGATCTCGCCGGCATTCATGCGACCGAGCTTGCCTTGCACGGCCTGCACGTCGTCCGGGGTGGAGGTGGAATAGATCAGAACTGGGCCGCTCGTCTGCTGGGATGTCAGCCAGTCCAGCGCGGTCCGCGCGGTGACATCCTTGGCTGCGATCTCCATCGGATCGAGCCGCAGAGCCGGAACGCCCGCCTCGATAGCCGTCTTGACCTGGCCTTGCGTCGCGCTGGAACAGGAGCCGGCCAGAATGATCTTTCTCCCTTGAGGGGCATCGAATCCACTATCGTCGGGAGCCATCGTAGACGGAGCACTCTGTCGATAGGCGGCCGGAAGCCCCATCGCGACGCCCGAGCCGCCCGTGATCAAAGGAAATTCGGCTGCCGCCGTACCGATGGAACGCAGATGCGCGTCGCTCAACGCGTCGACGATCACGACCTGATGCCCGGCCGCACGCTCGCGTGCGAAAGCCGAGCGGATGGCATCCGGGCCCGCCTCCACGTCCTCGTACGCAACGAGTCCGACGGACAGCTTCGTCTGCCGCTGCAGGACGCGGACGAGATTGGAATCCCGCATCGGCGTGAGCGGATGATCCTTCATGCTGCTCTCATGAAGGGGCACGCCGTTCACGAACAGGTGGCCTTTATAGATCGTGCGGCCATTGGCCGGAAAGGCCGGGCAGGCGAGGGTGAAATCGCTGCCTGTGAAGGCAAGCAGCGCCTCCGTTACGGGGCCGATATTTCCTTCGTCGGTCGAGTCGAAGGTCGAGCAGTACTTGAAGAACAGATGGGAGGCGCCGGCCCTTTTCAGGGCCGTTGCTGCGGCGAGCGATTGCTCGATCGCCTCCTGCGCGGGGATCGTCCGCGACTTCAGGGCGACGACGACGGCATCCGCGGCTGAGAGATCGAGATCGCCGCGCGGCACGCCGATCGCCTGGATCGTCCGCATTCCTTCACGGGCCAGCATGAGGGCGAGATCCGAGGCTCCGGTCAGATCGTCCGCGATGCATCCAAGTCTCATGCTGCGTCTCCACGGGAAGGCGATTGTCCGGCCCAGGCGGAGAGCCAGCCGAGGCCGTCTTCCGTCCGGCCGCGGGGCTTGTATTCGGCGCCGATCCACCCCTCATAGCCGAGGCGGTCGAGGGTGCGGCAGATGTCGCGGTAATCGATCTCGCCCTCGTCGGGCTCGGCGCGGCTCGGCACTGCGGCGATCTGCACGTGGCCGATGAGGTCGAGATGGTCCTTGAGCCGCCGCGTCAGGTCGCCCTGCATGATCTGCGTGTGATAGCAATCGAACATGATCTTTACGTTTCGTCGCCCTACCTGGCCGATGATCGAGGCTGCCTGCTCGATGCCGTGCAGGAAATAGCCCGGCCGGTCACGATGGTTGATCGGCTCGAGCAGAACGGTCATCCCGGCCTGAGCGGCCTTGTCCGCCGCCACAATCAGGTTTCCGACGAAAATGCGCTCGGCTGGCTCAGCAGCATCCGCCGGCGCGACGCCGGCCATGCAGTGGACTGCCGTTGCGCCGATGGCATGGCCATAGGATACGGCCTGGTCGACCGCCTGCTGGAACTCGCTCTCGCGTCCTGGCACGGCGCCGAGCCCGAAATCACCGGCCGCCGCATTGCCGACGGGCGTGTTCAGCCCGAGCATCGCGACCCTGCTGCGCTCGAGGGCTTCTCGCATCTCCGCCGCCGGCACCTGATAGGGCCAGTGCATCTCGACGGCTTTGAAGCCCGATGCCGCCGCGGCGGCGATGCGCTCGATTTCGGAATGCTCGGTGAACAGGAAGCCTAGATTGGCCGAAAAGCGGGGCATGGATTCATCCGCACGTGTGAGAAGGGTCGTGGGCGTGAGAGAAGCAGGTCCGCTCGTCCTCGGGCATGTCCTCGGCGATCGCCTCGTCGAGCTTGAAGTGCGAAACGAGATCCCGAACCTGCGCCCGGTTCAAGAGACGAGGATTGAGGCCGTGCAGGAGAAGGCGCAGCTTCGCGGTCTCTTCAAGTTCTTCCGTGGCATAGACGGCAGCTTCCAGATCCTTGCCGGCGACCACGGGCCCATGATTGGCGAGGAGAACCGCGCTGTACCGTCCGGCAAGCCCGCGGATCGCGTCGGCGACTGCCGGATCCCCCGGTCGGTAATAAGGCACGAGAGCGGTGCGGCCGACGCGCATCACGTAATAGGCCGTCATGGGCGGCAGCGCATTGGCAGGGTCGACATCCGGCAGCATCGAGACCGCGACGGAGTGGGTGGAATGCAGGTGGACGATCGCTCCGGCATCGCGGCGGGTCGCATAGAGCGCGGAGTGAAGCGGCAGTTCCTTCGTCGGGGCATCGCCCGATAGAAGGCGGCCTTCGTCATCGAGCTTGCTGAGGCGCGCCGGGTCAAGGAAGCCAAGCGACGAATTGGTGGGCGTTGCGAGCCAGCTCCCATCGCTCATCCGGACCGAGATATTGCCGGAGGACCCTGCGGTCAGGCCGCGCTCGAACAGGGAGCGTCCGAAACGGCAGATCATCTCGCGAAGTTCGCTTTCGGCGCTCATGGTGAGCCTCTCGGAATGCTGAGGGTGATAGGGCGCGTCGTGGGTCAGACAGCGTGCTTGACCCGTTCCCAGGTCTTCTCCATATGCGCCGTCAGCACCTTGGACAGGCGCTCGCCGTCCCGTGCCTCAAGGGCGTCGATCATCTCCTCATGATCGGCCACGGCGCCGGCCCATTTCTCCGGCCCTTCATTGCCGATGTAGCGGATCCGCTTCAGCCGGGCTTGCAGAATGTTGTGAACCGATATCAGAGCCTCGTTCTTCGACAGCTTGAGAATGGCCGAGTGGATGCCCTGGTTCAGCTTGAAGTAAGGGAGGCGGTCGCGTTTCGCGTACATGTCCATCATGCGGTCGTGCAGCTCGCGCACGTCACGGATTTCGGCATCGCTGGCGTTTTGGCAGGCGAGCTGCCCGGCAAGCCCCTCCATGGTGCCGAGCACCATGAGGCTGTCGCGAACATCCTTCGCCGTGAACTGACGAACCACCGCTCCCTTGCCCGGTGACAGCTCGAGCAGGCCTTCGCTGGCCAGGAACTTGACCGCCTCACGCAAAGGCGTGCGGGAAACGCCGAGCATCTTGCCGAGATTGCCTTCATGGAGCCGGGTGCCGGGGGTGAGCTCGCCCTCGATGATCATGTCGCGGACGCGCGCCACGATGGCGTCATGGAGCGTCGGGCGAAGGATCGGACCGCGCATGTCGAAGTCGCCGATCGGCAGGTCTGCAGCCTCAAGTGCCATGACGCGTTCCATTGTTGCGAACGCCCGTTTCTGACGGGCCCCGGATTTTATACAACCCTTTCCTGAAACCATGCAAACAAAATTCTGCATACAGCATACTTGTGTACGGAATTCTGGGCTGCTAGTGTCCCTCCGTCATCTTGAAGAATGAGGCCGCTGTGAACGCCCACACGTCATCGACCACGTCAGAAAAGCCCACTGTTGCGTTCGCAATGGGCGATCCTGCGGGCATCAGCCCCGAACTCGCTGCCAAGCTCATTGCTTCGGAAGACTTCCGCGCTGGGGCCAATCTCGTCATATTCGGTGATCTGCGGATCCTGCAGCAGGGCGCCAAGGTCGCCGGCGTCGATGTGGACGTCGAGGTGGTCGCGTCCGAAGATGAGGCCCGGCCTGAGGCCCGCCCTGTCTTCGTCGATCTCAAGAACCTGAGTCTCGATCGGGTGACGCCGGCGACGGCGACCCTCGAGGGAGGCCTTTTCGCGACCGAGAATTTCCGCCGTGCGCTGCTGCTCGCCCAGTCGGGCCGCGCCGATGCCGTGTTCTTCACGCCCTTCAACAAGAAGGCCATGCGCCTTGCCTATGACGGCTACGACGACGAGATCCGCTTCGTGCGCGATGTGCTCAAGACGTCGGTGGCCGCAAGCGAGTTCAACGTTCTGGGCAAGACCTGGAATGCGCGCGTAACCTCGCATATCCCGCTGTCGCAGGTATCAGCCGCCATCTCCGGCCCTTCCATCCTGCGCTCGCTGACGCTTGCCGATCAATGCATGCGCGCTGCCGGCTTCAACCCGCCGCGCATCGCAGTGGCCGGGCTCAACCCGCATGCGGGTGACGGCGGCAATTTCGGCACCGAAGAGATCGACGTCATCGAGCCCGCCGTTCTGCAGGCGAAGGAAAAGGGTTTCACGGTCGAGGGGCCGTTCCCGTCGGACACCGTGTTCCTGCGCGCCAAGAACGGCGATTTCGACGCGGTTCTCACGATGTATCACGATCAGGGTCAGATCGCGATGAAGCTGATGGGCTTCGATCGCGGCGTGACGCTCATCGGCGGCTTCCCGTTTCCGATCTGCACGCCTGCTCATGGCACCGCCTATGAGATCGCCGGCCGCGGCATCGCCAATCTCGGCGCAAGCCGCGAGGCGCTCTCCCTCGCAATCCGTATGGGTACGGAAGTGCGTGCCCGCCGGTCCGAGGGGAAGGGCGAGCCGCGTTTGTCGGCCGTCAATTCCTAAGACATCCAGTTCCGAACGGACCGACGCCATCGGTCGGAAATATCAAAACGGAGGAAAGAACGATGCTTAAAAAGACGTCCCTGTTGGTAGCCACAGCCCTTGCGGTGGCTTTCGGAGGAGCGGCGCAGGCCGATTGGAAGCCGACGAAGCCGGTCGAATTCGTCGTCACCTCGGCTCCCGGCGGCGGCACCGACAACTTCGCCCGCGTCGTGCAGTCGATCATCGCCAAGCACAAGTTGATGGATCAGGCGGTCGTGGTCACCAACAAGGGTGGCGGTTCGGGCGCGGAAGGCTTCATCTACGCCAAGATGGCGGCAGGCGATGCGAACAAGCTCACCTTCGGCACCAACAATGCCTATCTCCTGCCTTACGTGGCAAAGCTCGCCTACAAGCCCGATGAGCTGACCCCCGTCGCCGCCATGGCGCTGGACGAGTTCCTGCTCTGGGTGAAGGCGGATGGCCCCTATAAGGATGCCAAGAGCTATATCGAGGCCGTGAAGGCGAAGCCGGATTCCTTCAAGATGGGCGGCAGCCAGTCGAAGGATACGGACCAGACCCTTACCAGCCTGATCCAGGACGCCACCGGCGCCAAGTTCATCTACGTGCCGTTCCAGGGCGGCGGTGCGGCCGGCGTGCAGCTCGCCGGCGGGCACATCGACTCGAACACCAACAACCCGAACGAGAATGCAGGGCAGTGGAAGGCCGGCGCCGTCACGCCGCTCTGCGTCTTCAGCCCGTCGCGACTGCAGGAAGGCCCGAAGGTCACCGCGACCATGGGCTGGTCGGACATTCCGACCTGCAAGGAAGCGGGCATTCCCATCGACCAGTTCCAGATGCCGCGCACCGTGTGGCTGCCCGGCGGCGTGCCGGCCGAGGCCGTGGCCTACTATGCCGATGTGCTCAAGAAGGTGAGCGAGACGCCGGAGTGGAAGGAATACATCGAGCGCACCTCCCAGACCAACCGCTTCATCGCGGGTGCGGATTTGAAGACCTTCATCGCTGCCGACGATGCGAAGAACCGCAAGGTCTTCGAGCAGGAAGGCTGGGTCGTCCGCTGATTGCGAGACACCCGTTGCTGGCGGAGCCCTCTCCGCCAGCATTCCTCTATGCGGCACCCAAGGAACCGGGACGGACGCCATGATTTCTCGTTATACGGCTGAAATCGGAACTGCGACTCTGACGGCGGGCCTCGGTCTTGCCGCCGTTGTCGGCGCGCTGGAATTCGGAATCGGATGGGGCGATGCCGGGCCTGAGCCTGGCGCCTTTCCTTTCTATATCGGGCTCCTGGTCATTGCCGCCAGCGTGGGCACCCTGATCCAGACGACCATCGGCCGCCGGGGACTGCAATCCGTTTTCCTCCATCGGGAAGAGGCGAAGCGCGTCGCATCCTTCTTCCTGCCGATGCTCGGATTCGTGATCGTGGCTCGCCTGCTCGGGCTCTATGTGGCGACGGCCCTCTACATTTCCTTCGTCATGTGGGCGCAGGGCAAGTATCGCCTCGTCATATCCGTTGCTTCCGGCATTGCCGCAGCCGTCGCTTTCTATCTCGTGCTCGAAGTGGCGTTCCAGGTTCCGCTCCTGAAAGGCCCGCTCGAAGCCGCTCTGGGCCTCTATTAGACTCCAAACCTGACGGGGACAGGCCGTGGAAAATTTTGCATCTCTTCTTCATGGGTTTGGCGTCGCGCTGTCGACCTATCACGTTGCACTGATGATGATCGGAGTCCTTTTGGGGATTCTCGTCGGCGTGCTGCCCGGACTCGGCGCTCCCAATGGCGTTTCGCTGCTGCTGCCGCTGACCTTCACCATGGATCCGGTGGCTGCGATCATTCTTCTGACCAGCATGTACTGGGGAGCGCTCTTCGGCGGATCGACCACATCGATCCTCTTCAACATTCCGGGCGAGCCGTCATCGGTCGCAACCACGTTCGACGGCTATCCGATGGCCCGGCAAGGTCAGGCCACGCAGGCGCTGACCCTTGCCTTCCTCTCGGCCGGCTTCGGCGCCCTGGTCGGCGTCATTCTGATCACCGTGCTCTCGACCTGGGTCGCCAAGTTCGCGCTGCGCTTCAGCTCGCCGGAATACTTCGCCGTCTACTTCCTGGCCTTCGCGAGCTTCATCGGCCTCGGCGCCGCATCGCCCTTCAAGACGGTGGTCTCGATGGGCCTCGGCTTCGCCTTCGCGGCAGTCGGCATGGATACGGTCTCCGGCGGCCTGCGCCTCACCTACGGCTTCAACGAGCTTCTGTCGGGCATCAGCTTCCTGATCGCGGTGATCGGCCT
>Ga0182742_1004982_pt1 | contig 11567 bp, 11 predicted proteins | sample eDN5th37CBELigMG_FD_128880 | JGI IMG/M metagenome (GOLD analysis project Ga0182742, IMG submission 128880) | Enriched Miracle-Growth compost microbial communities from Emeryville, California, USA - eDNA 5th pass 37_C BE-Lig MG (version 2)... ... | reverse complement strand
CCGTTATCTTCTGAATATCCTCTCTGCTGATTCTCTAGTAATTTTACTACCTCCCGCATGCCATCTCCTTTTATCCTCCATAAAGTAGTAGTTTTCCCTTTCCTTTTACTTTTTCCTTGATCTTTATTTCCTTCCTCTTTAAGTTTTTCCTCTGTGTTAAGCTTTTCTTTCTCTTTCATATTCTCAACATCAACATTTGCTAACAAACTCTCCCTGCTTCCTTCGTCAATCTTCATATTATTAAAATAATTCATCCATTTTGTTCTATTCTTCCTTCTTTGACTCGCTTCTTGGAACAATTTTAACTGTGTTTCTCCTTGTGATTCCTCATGAGTAGTCACATATTCCTTCTTAGTTTCTAATATTTCCCCAATGCTTCCTAATCCTCCTTTCTGTTTGCCTACCTTATCCTCCTTTGTGGGAAGACGTTCATCATATAACACAAACTCAGGGTCAGTTTCAAAGTCATCTTCACGCGAGTCATAACGAGAAGCACCAGCATTAATTACTTTTCCTTTCTGTTTCAGTTTCTTTTGAGATGTTGATCGCATTATCTTTGCTATACTATTTGGTCTAGTGTATTGCTCCGCAACAGATGAGGACAGTTTCCTCTTTACTGAAGGATCAGTCTCGGTCATATCACCTTGGCTTCTTCTAAACAGTCTAAAGAATCCATCTTTTATATTCCCAATCTCCTCTCTTGAAATTTCCCTGCTGTGAAAAACCTCAGCATCATCACCTTTATCTAATACGACATTTTTCACTTTATACTCGAATTCTTTCTTCTCTTTTACTTCCTTTGATTGTCGAACTTGAGAGCTTCGATCACTATTTCTTGAGCTTAATAACCTTTCTAATTGTTCTTTAATCACCGACTCTTGTTCTTTTGTATATCCTCTCTTTGATTGTACCAAAGCATTTTCCTTAATAAAATCCCTCATTAATCGCACTTTTCCAAGCTCCATTCTCGGTACTTTATTGTTCTTCTCTGCTAAAAGCTTCCTTCTCAAGCCATCTCCCTTTCTTAATATCACTCTTCTTCCTTCCCTTTCCCCATTACTTGGCGTATTTGGAGTATTATTTAGATTAAATACGTTCCTTATTACTTTATTCTCTTGTGTTGCTATTTTATATCAGAAAAACATTTCTTCTATAAATGCTTACGTTTCTTTGGCTTTATTAAAGGACTCCATAACTTATTAAATTTATTCTCAAATGATTGATTTGCTTCCTCTTCACTCAATGCACAAAGATCCTCAATAGCTTTCTGTTCCCGCTCAGTCTTTTCATCAAGGGTTATTAAACCATCTTCTTGGGCTTCGTTGTCATATGATCCGAATCCTTTTAAAGTTAGGACGGAAATATTGAAAACAGTTTTACTGTAATTGTTGGAGGTTGGTGAGGGTTCACCTGTGAAAGAATTTCCATTCTTTTCAAAGACTTTAGATTTTCGTTTACCCGTGGAAGAACTTGTTGTTTTAAAGGAGGTTTTTGAGATTTTCATTATGGTATGTTTTTCGAGGTGTTTTTATTATATTCTGGCAACTTACAAAATCTAGCATTATTCGTAGGTTTTTTCAGTCAGGTAAGTCAGTGAAAATTAAAAATATCAAAATTAGAAGATGGTTTGAATATATGCAAAAATTATACAAAAGAGAGACTTGAATAGAAATGAGAAAAATGGATAGCATAATTAATTCTCTTAAAGATTGGGGATTAAAAATACGGCTAGAATTATTATTCAATTATTTGATACGCAATGATTTTTATGAAATATCCCGCATAATTTAATATCATAATAAAAGCTTGAATTTCTTTTTTCTTTTGTTTTGCGAGATATTTTCGAGGAAGAAAGGAACAGAGAGAAAGAGAAGAAAAAATGTAACAAAAGAGGAGGGTTTAAACCAAAACGAAATATTTAATTTCAATTTATTTTTTAGCCTATTCTAAAAAAAATTATTTCATATAGAAAACTTTTTGGGTCATTTTTTTATAGAAAAGAAAAATTTTTAATCAAAGATTATTTTATCTAATTTAAAATTTGAGTGCACAAAAATAAAGCCATTTTATCCCTCAAATAATAAATATTACCTCCCTTAATGTCCTCCATCTATGGGTTTATTGATTTGAACAGCTCATCTCAACCTCGATTAATAATCCATAAATTAAAATTTTCTCTTTCTCTCTCATCTTATTTTTAAACAATCGTAATGAAACAAAAGAATAATGTTTATATTTATTTTTATCAACACAAGGAGGCCAATTTTTTTCAATTGATAATTTGAATAAAATTTATGGTTTATCAAATCAACTAAAAATTCACCAAAGTTTAAAATTCACTAATAAACCAAAAACAAGTAATAAACTACTTACAAAGCATGGAAATCACAAGACGTTTCATGAAATTCCTTGAAGAGCTTAACGAACCTCAAGTACAAGACAAATACATGAACTCTGAGCTTGAGGAAAACCTCCAAATCATTACTCACATGATTAGTAAGCTCAAATTCTCCAATCTTCACAAAAGGGCTTCCCTTAACGAGTAAGCTTGATCTCTCTGTGCTTCCTTTAACCATTATAAAGGATAATGCTCTTTGAGGAAACCGTAAATGAAGGATGTAAGCAAATAGTAAAGAAACTGAAGGCAAGAAATTCCTATTAGACTTGACTATATTTCTCTATAGGCAAATATCGACACAGTTTCTCTTCTACACACTTATGTCACAAATTTTGTCTTGAATACTAACAACTCCTTTGATTTTGTCAGTGTCTTCTGCCAGTCTATCTTCGAATGCACAAGTATATCTCTAATTAGCTCAGATTTCCAAGCTCCTAATTTCATGAAAACAGTCGATGGCCAGTTAATATTAGAGGTATCTTCCTTGTAATAATAGAGGATTATAATCAATAGGAATCGATGCATAAACAAGCAGTGGAAGAATTAGATAAACTAATGGCAGATAAAATATTCCTTGCTCTTGACACACCTCCTGTAGATCTTCTCAAGTCTTATCTTGCTTCCAAAAATTATATCGGAAATATCGTCTGTAAAATTCTTGATGAATCGTCTCAGTTTTATGTCTTACTCCATTTCACTAAAGATTCTCCTTTTACTGGGCAAGAAGAATATAACTATTTTTGTCTAACTTTTTCTATAGTTCTTATTTGTCTGCAAAGTACTATAAAGATTTTCCTTTTATTCACAGCTTGCTCCGAGAGGGAGTTAGCATTGTCACAACAAACTCATTCCTTCAAAGGTAAAAAATTGCTCTTTCACACACCAAAAGTCTTTTATATAGGAAGGAGTCTTTCCGTGAGAAAATAGACGCTCTCAAGAATGATATCCTCGAGATACACAAGGCTTATTTCTTGTCTTATATTGCCACAGAAGCCAAAACGTCTCTTGAATGTGATGTGTAAGGGTTTACAAAGCAAATTGAACCTTAAATAAATAGCGCAACGTCTATTGTAATCGGAGAACAAGAGAATATGAGCAAAAAATTTGTAACAAAAATTACTCTTTTGAGAAGAATTTGACAATTTAATAGACAGAATCAGGTCATAAGCAGGTTTGGATGGCTGTATCAAATGGGTTTGTTCTTGAATTAAAAAATAATTTCTATTGGGACACCGAAAAATTGAACATAAGAGTATTTTTTTTACTTTGGTATAGCTCTTATTTTCCTTTAGTTATCACGTTTATGGAGAAAACTTCATCGAGCAACAAAACACAATGAACTTTACCACATTTTCATTGAAAAATCAAACGATCTTTTCTTTGAATTTTCCGGCAATGGAAAGCTTATATTCCAAAATAAAGCAGTTTCTGATATTACACATAAGTATGCATATTTTTCGTTTGTTATTTGACTCACATTTTCTTTAGATCTTTCGTTGAAATCAGAGATTTTCTCAAAGAACCTTCTGCCAGAACATTTAACGTGATGATGGGCAAATCTGAGAAGTTTAGTCAGATTATTCAGTCCTTTATCCAAGCTGCCCAGGAATCTAAAGGTCAGATTACCAGAAAAGAAGGAAATCTTGGAGGAATAGAATACGAGTTTATAGGAAGAAGAAAAGAAGGAACAAAAAAGCTTGATAGTTTTTCAATCATCTTTAAGGAAACTAAAATGTATTTTATACAATATAATATCAGCATTATATATTCTTATAGTGATAAAATAACAGACGCCGAACAAGATGATAGTAGTGACCCAAGAATAAGATGGAAACTATCAAAAACAAAGAGAATGTTTAGTGCTAGAAACTTGAAAAGTACACAGACTGCTTTGGGAGAAAATGCTGTAACTTTTTATTTCCTTTATTTTCTAATGCTAAAAAGGATATTAACGCTCTGAAAAAAACGATCGTGTCCGAATATCTTCCTGATGACCTCACATCAAACTTCGATGAAGCCAAGTAACTATCAATAAATATCCCTTCCTTACCAGTATTAATAGGAAGCCGCATAAATCCATTTCTTCAGTGAACAAAATTAAATTAAATGCTACATCCAAAACCGCCTTCATAGACTCTCCAAAATTGCAGAAATCCCCTGTGAGATCTCTTGAACAAATCCCTCTTATTGGCTATGTCAAACCTGCATCTCTTACAGTCGAAACATTCAGAAGTCGAAACTCTGATGCCAAAGTCTTTGATGAGTGGTCCTTTGATGCTGTGAACACGTCTGATAATATAGAAAAATGTCGTCTTGTTTGGGCAATGCTTAATGACTTTGGTTTGATTAAGGAGTTCAATATAGATCTTCATGTTCTGTGCGAATTCATCTTAAAGATAAAAGATAAGTATTGTGCTCATAATAATGCCTTCCATAACTTTGACCATGGTATTACAGGTAAGAATATATTCTGTGCTTTAGTTTATCCCTTACGTAGTAATGCATGGAGCGTTCTATATTCTTCGTCATATCTCCACCAAATTCACCAACCTTGTTAACTTGGGAATCCTTGTCTCAGCTTTCTGTCATGACGCTGATCACACAGGAAGAAATAACATGTTTGAAGTCAACACGAACTCAAAAATCGCTTTAAGATATCACGATAAATCAGTACAAAATTCTCTTATTTATTTCCCTTTAAAATCCTTTAAAAGGTCCTTGAACACCATCACGCAGCAGTTACCTTCAAAATCCTGAACAGGGAAACCTCCAATATATTTTCCACGATCCAAGGAGATGATTACAAACAATTGAGAAAACTTATCATAGCTAATATACTCGCAACTGACATGAAAGTCCACTTTGATGTCATGAGCTCTTTTGACGACCTTCGTGGACGTATCGAACGAAGCGGCGAAGAAAGTTTCAGTAATATTTTTCCTTTGTTTTTTCCTTAATAAAATAAAAGCCTGGAATGACGATGACGTAAGAATTGTAACAGGAATGATTGTCCATTGTTCTGACGTCTGCGGCCCTACGAAGATCTTCCCTGTTGCTTATAATTGGGCATTAAGAGTCAACGAAGAATTTACACTCCAGGTTTGACACCTTGAGAGCTTATAATTAATATATTTTCTTTAGGTAAGAGAGGAAGAAGCCTTTGGAATCCCTGTAACACCGTATTTCAAGGACTTGGATAAACCTCATGTAATGGCAAAACAAGAAATCGCATTCATTTCCTTTATGATAAAACCTCTGTGGGAAAACTTCAATTCGTTCTTTAGTGGGGCAATGAAGAAAGCTGTCACAAACATTGAAAGTAATATTGCTCAATGGAAAATTCTCCTTGAGGATGCGCTTAAAGAAGAAGAGGAAAAAACAAAAGCTGCTTTAGAGGAAAATAAATAACGATATTTTTTTAAAGGAATAAAACAAGGGAAACTCTGGTCTTTGTTATTTTTTTAGTCTAATTAGTAAAGTTAATAAGGGAAATTATGTTGAGTATATTGTGTCTGTACATCAGAAAGGATCAATAAGAGAAGTCTTTTTGTGTAATGAATTTATATATACGAATTTTCATTTATTTGTCTCGGAAATAAACTTTCTTTGAAATAAAAAAATTTTAATTGCTTAGTTTAATGTCATTTGTTAACAATGAATCCCGGTCTTTTTTATATTATAAGCCCGATTTGGAGACTATATTTTAGTTTAGTTCAATAAATTTCTGCAATTTTCAGAGGAAAAAATCAGTTTGGTCCCAACTATGCAAGAGAGTGACAATAACGAATTGGTTCTCAAGCTCGCTTCTAGAGAGAAACAGCTGACTGAAATGGCTGAAATGCTTGCTGAACTTAATGAAAATCTCAATGATGTCCAGATTTTTTCTCATGCTTGATATTTATTTAATAATAGGTTCTAATAGCAAATCGTACTTTGATTGTTGAGAATAAAGACCTGCAGCAGAGACTCACATCAAGAGTATAAATAACTTCAATCCTCAATAAAAGTCTTTTCTGAATAGGAAGAAATGTTAAGACAAGAGCTGAAAGATAAAGAGCTGATATTCTCTAAGCTTCAGACTTTAGAAAGAGAAAATGAGAGACTTAAAGAAAAAGTATTCTTATTGTTACAAAAAGAAAACAACAATTAATTTAAAGGTGAATAATCTTCAAGGAAAAGCTAACGCGGGAGCAGAAGTGAAAAAGCCTAATATTAATAAGAACTTTGCAATTGAAACAAGTCATGGAAAGATCCAAATGAACACATTAAATAACGAGCAGAGTCCCCAGCAGAATAAAGCTAGCCCTTACAATGTTACCTCACCGCAACAGCTCGTAAATATGGAGCTTAAAAAGCAAGATTCGTCAGGAAGTGAGGTAAATTTATTCTGTATTAAGTAAGTTAACATAAATATAGAAAACAAATGAAGATGAAGAGGTTTATTTTAGGATGGGAATATATTTATTAATACTATTCTAGGATGTATTAGCGAGAATAAGGAAAAATTTGGGTGTTGAGGATCCATCAAACTAAGCTAGAATGCCCTAAGGAAGCTAATTATAAATATAAAAACAATATTAAAGTTCTTTACTTTATTGGAATGTTGTATAATTGTTCTTGTCATTATTCTACTGTTTTTCATGTTTAATAAATACAGTTGACTTCTCAAGGGAATTTTGTCGAGTTTTACGCTGTATTTGTGATATATAATTCATGGATTGTTATAATGATATAATAGTATAATTGAGTTCCATAAGGTTTATACAAAGTTTGCAGAAATTCTCATGTTATTATCACATTGGAAGAAGTTTTAATATAGCTCGAATCCTTCCTCAATAAAAAAGTATTTATCAAACTCTTTACATAATAAATAAATAAAAAAAAACAACTATGGCTCTTTCTACCATAAAAATCCTTTAATAATCATCTCAATCCTTCTTGAGACGATCTGCTCTTTTTCTTCTCTTCCTTGACTCATTCAATTGAAAATCCGAACAATCCCCCAACTCATGCCCATGTTGAGTCTTTCCAAGTATATTATCAAGTTGTTTAAGCACGCTGCCTCCTTCAATATCTTTCTCCTTTATATTATCAAATTCCTTTATAGAAAAAATCGAATTAGAAAACATTGTCTCATCCTTCTCAATACGAGTCACATCTAACGAGAACTTCTCTTTATTATCCAACAGCTTTATTTCCCCTCCGCTTGTATGTTGGGAATAATAAGGGTCATAATCACCATCTCTAGCTCTCTTTGGATCTCTTTCCTCTGCTTCATTTAGCTCAAACTCCTCTTCGAATTTCTTGTTCCTCATTATCATCTCCTCTTTTCCTGTGTTTATATTCCCTGGTGTCAATAAACCATCTGTTATTGCTCTTACAGACTCGACTTGTGTTGTTGAGACACGAGTTGACCTATCACTACGAGCTTTCCTTATTGCCGAGGCTGCTGGCTTGACAAAATACTTCTCAAGGGAAGCTAAATGCTTGGAGAGTTGACTTTGTAATTGAGATAAGTCCTTTTTGTAACTGGAGTAATTACTACTTGTGCTCTCTCCACTTGAATTCTTCTCGTTTAGTTTGTATTTAGGAGTTCTCCTCTCTTCGAATGCCTGGATCCTAGTTGGACTTTTTGATTTGCTGCTCATTGGGACTGGTTTATTTGTATTCTCTTTATCCCTTTCTAGGTTTATATCAAGACTTAAATCAAGGTTTTGATTATTATGGTTCTTTATGTGTCTAAACATATCCTCTTGGTTATCAAGTTTTCTCTCAGCTTCCTTATTTTCCTTTTTCTCGCTTCTTCCTCTTCCTTGACTCTTCTTCGTACTGTTTTCAGCCCCTAAAGCCTTTAAAGGACTGACTTTTTCTTCTAGGTTTATCTTTTTGGCACTCAATGGAGTTAAAATAATCTCCTGTGTCACAATCTTTGGTTGTTCAGGCTCTACAATAAAGTTAGTAATAGAAGTTCCAAGGTCCAATTTGGGTAAATTATCAACCGAGAGAACTTTTTCTTCTTTTTTCTTATTAGCTGAAGATAATTGCTTCCCAACACTGTAATAGTTCGCATAACTTTGGACCTTTTTCGCTGGAGTTCTTGAATAAGAAGTCGATCTGTAATTATCTCTTTCGATCTTCTCGCTCTTATCAGACTTAACAGCTCTTAAACTCACTCCAGTCATTGTCACTTCTTTTGGCTCATGAGTCTCTTGTATTATGATCTCTTTTGTATTTAATATAGCTTTTCTATTCATCTCAAGCTCTTGCTCAATTGTTTCAAGACCTTGTAAGAGAACTTTTTGAACAGTTTTGTTCTCTTCTTCTCGTAATTCCTTTTCATAGAGTCCCAAATCTTCATCTACTTTCGAACTAAACTCTAAATTCGCTTCTTCCTTTTTATTAACATTTTCTTGCTCTATAATTTGATTTGGTAGCCCCATTTCCTTTAAAATCTGTCTTCTGGCTCTCTCCAGCTTAACTTTATCCAGTTTTGCCCATAAATCTTTCTCTAAGCCCTCCAAATCATCGTCATTGAGTCCTTTCATTCCTTTCAAGTCTTTATGCAGATCTGATTCAGCTTGGAACTTTTCAGCTCTTTCGAGTTGTTTCTTATACTCCTTTATAACCTCATTCAACTTTAACTTTCTAGCTTTGGATTTAGTCATAGCTTTTATGTAATTTTCATAATTTATTAGATTTCTTTCACAAACAGCCTCGGCGTTCTTTTCAAAAGTTTCCAGCTTCTTCCCAAGTAAAGTGTTTTGTTCTTTGTACATTTTTAATAGCTTTGAATAGAGTCTGCACAACGATTCTTCCATTTTACTCTTTTGCTGAATTTCTTTCTTCTTATGCAAGCTTTTGTTCTTTTCATCCTCATCAGAAACCTCCTCATTTTCCTCATTCTTTGTCTCTATTTGATTCATTCTGTGTTTTCTCATATTCACTTCAAATGAGTTCTGAACAGAAGCAAGAATACTGTCATATTTCTTAAGGTTACTACTTGGGAAAAGTACTCCTATCTTATCCAAATGCACACAACGGTCTTGTACTTCCTTATAAAAAGAAGCAAGTTCTGGTTCTTGCACTGAGTCAATCATTCTATTGACTCTAGATTTACAAAGCGAGTTCACTCTTTCTACGAGAGCATTTTTCTGAGATTCAAGGTCTTCGATTTGCCGAAGAAGAAGACTTGACTTTGTTTGTTCCTCTTGGCGGGCGACCTCTAAATCCTAAGAGAAGTTAAAGGAAATAAATAATAAGAAAAACCTTGAGTTTCTTTTCATAATCAGCAATGAGGATCTTCAAACCAACATCGTCATCTCTTGTTACAATATTTGCATGGACCTTTATAAGGGTTAAGTTTCATAATTTAACAAGGAAAAAAACATAAATAAAGAGAAAAATAAATATACCTTATTTTCGATCTTCTTTGCGTTCATACCGAACCTAAGAGTAGACATTGTTTGTTCGAATTGTGAGGCGGCTGGAGTCATACAAAGAACAATAAGAGTCCTTGAGTTTCCTCCTAAAGACGAGCGCAAAATCTTTGTTAATGGAGAGTTACGATAAGGAATATGTTGATTACTATAAATAATGACATGTTTTTATTATATTTTCTTTACCTTTTTCCTTCACTCTTTAAAGAAATAACTTGAGTAAGGAAGAATAAGCTCTTGTTAATATGCTGACCTTCCTTTATTCTATCCTTCACTTTATTAACAGCCATGATACTGTCTCTTCCATAGATCCCTCCTTGATCAATATCTTATAAAAAAATAAATAATGATATTTGTTCCATATTTACTTGGTGCTCCTGTTTCATCAAGCAGCATTTGATGGTTCGAAACCTTTTCGCTACCCGCCAGGTCCACAAAATTCAACAAAGACTCAGTCACTATTGTCCCTTCCTTTTGTAAATCATGATCAAAGGTCTCCTCAACCTGACTTCTCAGCTCAAAGTTGTTGATATTCGTGCTCGATTTACTTTTTTCTCTTCTATATTCTCTTATGAAATTATTAGTCACGCTTTGAACAGTCAAGCGGAATATCGTATGAGACCTTGATGAAGTATGGTTCATTGTCGTTCTCGCATAATGTCTATTAGCTTCCCCTTTCCTTAGTTTCTCTAGTATTTCCTCCATAGAAGACACAGACTCTTCAGTAACTCCTTTGATATAAAAATCCTTATTAGTGTCCTCATTCACTGACAAAGTCTCGCCAAGTCTCTCAGCCGTTTGCAGGAGATCATATATCTGGTCATTATAAATCTCCACATAGGAACATTTCAGGAAATATGTCTTATCCATATCCTATATAAAAATTAACATATTTTTCCTTATATAAAAATCTCTTACATTCTCCACGGTTTCGAAAATGTCTTTTAAGGCAATGACTAGTATACCAGTGCTTCCAGTCAGTTCAGTGATAATATAATTCCCATTAGCATTATGCTGCCCCACAGATTCATAAAACTTGCTTGCGGATGCATAGTTCTTCTTACTTGCAGTTCTCACTGGAGGAGGAGTATTAGACCTATTACGAGGAGAATCACTCCTATCATGTCCTGATGTATCAACGTCTTCCTCTTCCTGTTTATTGTATCCCATCATTGTGTATGTTTTTCCACTTCCGGTCTGTCCATACATAAAGATTGTCCCATTGATACCATTAAGACTGGATAAAACTACTCTTCTGACTATTTGTTGATATACTTGGATATTATCGTTTTCTGGACTGAAACATTGGTCAAAGTAGAATGTCGTTCTTCCAATACAGGAAGTTTTTTTTAGAATGTAATAATCTCGATTAGCAAGAGTGATTGTGTCGGTTTTTGGAATGTCCCAAATGTTTTCATCATTTTTGGTGATCTCCTTTCTGTTGAGTGGTCTTATACGGAGTGCGACTTGTATGTTTTCCATATACCCGCTGAGTTAACGTTAGTCTGTTATCGGATATTTTTTAATTCTATTACTAATTATGAAACTTTTTCCGAAAAAATTTCCCTTTATTAATTTTTATTTTTTGCCTTAATGAAAATAAAAAGAACTCCATTTCTTACAAAAGAATATAGTGTAAAGTTTTTCTTATTGTTTCGCAAAAAAGTGTTGGAAGGTTTTTTCCTAATAAAAAGGAAAGAAGATAACTTTACAATTATTTTTTATTTTTTCTG
>Ga0182742_1004981_pt1 | contig 11569 bp, 10 predicted proteins | sample eDN5th37CBELigMG_FD_128880 | JGI IMG/M metagenome (GOLD analysis project Ga0182742, IMG submission 128880) | Enriched Miracle-Growth compost microbial communities from Emeryville, California, USA - eDNA 5th pass 37_C BE-Lig MG (version 2)... ... | reverse complement strand
CGTTGGCCTCCTCCTTCCGCGTCTTCATCAGCCAGCCGAGGAACTTGACCACGAAGAAAAACAGCGCGGCGGCCACGATCACGAAATTGACGACTTCGGCGAGAAATTGGCCGTAGGGGATGGCTTTGCCGTTAATTGTCCAGGTCCAGTCCTGATAGCTCTGCTGGGCGGGCAGGACGACGCTGATCAAGGGCATGATGATGCTCTTGACCAGCGAATCAACAATCTTGCCGAACGCGGCCCCGATGATGACGCCGATCGCCAAGTCGATCACGTTCCCCTTGAACGCGAACGCCTTGAACTCCTCAAACAGCGACCAGGCCCGTTTTGTCGGAACGATGTGGTTGAGGTCCATGGATGGAGGCTCCTCGATGAGACTACGGGCGAATTCGCCTCGATGTCTTACCGGATGTCAGCAAACGCGCTCTTCGCGGCGTGATCATGTCGCAAACGCTTGAGACTGATCACGCCGCCGGCGACGCCGGATAGCATGACGAAGGCGCGAATCGCGAAAGCCTTATAGCTGAATGGCGAGGGGTTCCCCGCCACCCAACACGCGCCGGAAGGCCCAAACGTCTCTCGCTCAAGGATTGCAAATACGGCTCCGACGCATAGTCCCAGCAAGGCGCCTCTTACAAAAACCGCGATGCCCCAGCCACGACGTCTTTCCAGCCTACGAGCCAACAGGCCCGCCGCCAACGCCACCGCGAAGCCGTAAATTCCCGACAACCAGAAACCGATAACTCGAAGAAGCGCGTCGCCATCCACGCGGGTTCCCGTGACGTATTGGTGGAATCGCGTTATCGAACGCGCTGAAGGGAGGCGACCAACAACCACCAAATTCGTCAGTGCGCCATATGTGTGTATAAATATGATTATAAATATGTAGCTAAACGCGCCCAGCGGGCGGCGAAGAACGACCTTCCAAATTACGAGATAATCCACGATTGCAATGGCGAACCAGTGACCCGCGAAATCGGACTCCCAAAAAGGAGTCAGCGTAATCGCCACATTAGCCAACGCGAGAAATGCCGCGGCGAGCCATCTTGCATTGCATGCCGGCTTCCATTGAACGACATTTTCGCCTCGCCTCATGGATGTCGACTCTCAAGAAGATTATGGAATCAATCGTACAAGCGTAACACGACAAATGTAGTGACGCAATCCGGCCTCAATTTGGGAGCCGCGGTCTCCCAAGCTCCCAAGGAACGGAATCGGACGGCCCCGAGGCAACCGCGGCGCCTCTCTACAATCGGTTCGGCGTCGGGTCGGTGAGGCTGGAACGGATGAAGCCCGAGTCGGCGGGCGCTTGGTAGTCGATGGTCGCCAGTTCGGGGGTTTCGATTCGGGCGTGGTCGAGGAGTCGGCTTTCGAGGGCCGCGTCGAGCGCGCCTCCGGTCAGGAGCGTTCGCTCGACGGGGTAGGGGGGGCGGCCCGCCTTGAGGAAGTCCTCGATCCGCAGAACCAGGGGGTTGAAGAAGCTCGCGCCGGGGGGCGCGGGCAGGTAGGTCAGGGTTGAGGCGATCGTCTCGCGACCCGAGGAATCGGCCGTCCGAACGGCGACCGTCGTGTCGTTGACATGGCCGTTGAGGATGAGCGCGGTGGCGCGGAGGCCGTCGACGTACTCGACGACGAAGGCGACCGGATGGCCGAGCATCGTCTCCACGTCGCGAACGCTGGGGGGAGTGAACTCGCGGGTGTTCCGTCGAATGTCTCCCGGGTTGACCGTGTGGCTCCGTCCCAGGGCGTGGTGGAGCAGATCCCACGACCAGACGCCTTGGTCGCCGGCCTCCCACACGGCGTCTCCCTCCAGGCAGGTGACCGCCGCCACCCCTTGGGGCTTGCCCCGCAAGTCGCGCCGTTCGGCCATGCACTGAAGGGTCTCAAGGGCGTGGAAGCCGAAGATTTCGAGGTTCCCGCGCGAGGCGACGACGATTTCGCGAATCGGCCGGCCGAGGGGGATCTCCAACTCGGGCAGGCGCCAGGTGATCGGCAGGCTTGAGCCGGCCATCAGGGGGACGTTCAGGGCCTTCGCCTGGTCGACCATCTCTTGGCCTTCGACCCGACTGTAGGATAAATGCTTGTCGATGAAGACGGGGGCGACCCGCCCGGAGTCGCGGAAGACGTCGAGAACCTGTTGGAAGTAGGCCCCGCGCGGGTAGAGCTTTTGAAGCCGTTCGTTGAGGGGGTAGTCGCCATGTTCGGCGATCAGCAAGACGCCGTCGACGGCGAGCTTGCCGGTCCCCAGCGTCAGGGCGTCGGCGATGGTCGGGCTGAGCCTCACCCCGCCCTCGCGAGCCCTGGCCCGGCCCAGGTCCGTGTCGTCGTCGATCTGCTCTATGTAGAGGCTGGCGACTTCGAACGGCGGCCGGTGAAGGTTCTGTTCGGCCGTCCGGCCGGGGCCGCCGTCGTAAACCGGGAAGCCGTCGAGGAACCGGCCGACGATGTGATAGGCGTGCGAGAGATAAAAATAGGTCGACGCCAACGCGGCGATTCGGGGCTTGCGCTCGGGGGCGGGCCGATCGCTTTCGGCCGACGATCCCCAGGCCAGGCCCGACGAGCCAACACCGGCCGCGATCCCCGCGGCCTCCAGGAACGCGCGACGCGAGGCGCCTGATGGTCTCACGGGAAAACCCCCTTTGCTCGGTTGGAGAAATCAAATCGAGTCGGGTTCAGTTGGCGTTGGAGAGGACCGTGACGTCGTCGGTCTTGGGCGCCGCGGCGGGAGCCTCTTGGAATTCGCCGGGCTTCCCGCGCGTCGAGGCGCTGGGCGATTCGTCCAACGGCGGCGATCGCCATTCGACGCTCATCAGCTCGGCCCAACGGTTCAGGTCGGGAACCGTCTGGCAGACGAGCTTGATGCTCACCGTGATCGGCATGGCGAGGATCAGGCCCGACAAGCCCCAGATGTAGCCCCAGAACAAACAGGCGATCAAGACCGTCGTGCCGTTGAGGTCGAGCGACTTGCCCATCGCCAGCGGCGTGACGATGTAGCCGTCGATCCCCAGCACGGCCAGGTACATCGCGGCGACGATCAGGCCGTCGCCCAGCGAGCCGGTCTGCCCCAGGGCGATCAATGTGGGCAGGGCGCCTCCGGCGAGTTGGCCGATGTACGGGACGTAGTTGGTCACGGCCGCGAACAGTCCCAGCAGGATGGCGAAGTTGATCCCCAAGAGCCAGAGCCCGCCCGCCACCACCACGCCGACGCCGAGGTTGATGATGGTCCGCGCGATCAAATACGCCCGGATCTTCCGCGTCGACTGCTCCAGAACCAACCGGGCGCGCCGGGCCGATTCGGGCGTGTGGGCGAAGAACCGCAAGACCTTGGTCGTGAGCATCTCGCTCTCGATCAAGAGGAAGATCACCAAGACCAGAACGATGAACGTCTGGACGACCAACATGGTGAGGTCGCCAAACCCCAGGCTCAGCTTCTCGATCACGAACGCCCGGTTCGTGTCGCCGAGCCGGTCGATGGTCCCCGGCTCGGGAAGGATGGCCCGCAGCGACGGCTGCTCGCGAATCAGCTCGGTGATCCGACGGCTGATCTGACCGGACAGGCGGTCGATGTCGGCCGGCACCGTGTGGGCGACGCGCGTCAGGCTCTCGGCCGTCAGGCTGGCCAGGTAGATCGCCCCCACCACGAACAGCGCGAAAAAGCTCAGCACCCCCACCGGCCCAAAGGGAAACCAGCGCCGGAAGAAGCCCGCGGCCGGAGAGAAGATGCAGGCGAAGACCAGCGCGAAGACGATCGGCGCCAGGATCGGCTTCAACAGATAGACGGCCCCGATCACCCCCAGGACCGCCAGAATCACCAGAGAGGAGGTCGCATACTTCGCCGCTCGATCCAAAGCGCCTCTCCCGCGACGGAACCCATGGAACGGCCCGATCCGGCTCCGATTCGGTCCGGGCCAACTGGACAGGTTCCTCCATCATCCCCCCCCCGCTCCCGCGACGCAAGGTCGCGCGGGCGGCCCCTCACTTCGAGGGGCGGGGGCCGGTCGCCTGGTTGACGACGATCCGACGGCGGGCCGAGGGGGAGTTCCACTCCCCTTGGATCACGTCGTCCTCGTTGAAGACGGCCATCAGAATTTGCCGGCTCCCGGTTCGCTCGAAGTCGTAGATCAGGTAAATCCGGCCGTCGGGAGCCTCAACGCCGTCGGGGTACGAGACGCCGGGGCGTTCATCGATCGACAGTCCCCCACGCCAGGTTTCGCCGTCGTCGTCGGAGACCTGGGCGACCAGATGCGAGCGGGTCTTGCCGTCGGGGGGGCGGTGGGTCACAAGCAAAAGCCGACCGGAGGCGAGGCGCTTGATGAAGAACCGCGAGTTGACGTTCGGAATCGAGGATCGACGCCCCTCGTCCCAGGTTCGCCCCCCGTCGCGCGAGACGCTCTCGCCAATCCCATACGAGGCGCGGACCAGCATCCAAAGCGAGCCGTCGCGCCGCTCGATGATCGAATGCTCGTCGAACACCCGGTTCGGCACGAGCGCCCGACCCAGGAAGGCGAACGAATCCCCTTGGTCCTTCGAGATCAAGACGTTGGCCCCGGTCTGGTCGGCGAGGTCGTGGCGATGGGCGGGATCGGATTGGGAGGGGCGCTCCCAGATGGCGGCGGGCAAGAGCCAGTCGTCGTTTTCGAGCGCGGTCGGCTTGTTCATCATGATGCCGTCGCCCAGCCGACGGGGGGCCGACCACCGCGGGGCCTCGTCGCCCGAGTTCTCGGTCGTGATGGCCCAGACGCCGGCGCGGCCGTCCCACCACTCGTACGATTGCGCCCAAAAGAGCCAGAGCCGCCCCGAGGGATCATGCCAGAGACAGGGATCGTAGGCCCGAACCGGCGCGGGGGGATCGATGACGAGCTTGGGCCCGGACCAGGTTTCGCCGTCGTCGCCGCTGGTGACGAGCGCCACGTAATTCTCTCCTCCCTCCCCCGCGCCGCCGGCGTACCAGAGCGCCCAAAGCCGGCCGTTGCGGGCTCGCTCGAGGCCGGGGATTCCTTGAAAGGCCCGGGCGTCGTCGGCGTACTCGGGGCCGGGTTGGAGGTTGACCGTCGGCGCCGCGAGGGCCGGATCGTCCGCGGAGGCGTGGGACGCGAGGATCGGGACCAGCGCGAGAACGGCCGGTAGGGCGAAGACGAGGCGCGGGTATCGGGTCATAATGGCGATCCGGACGAGTGCTGCGTTTCATGTCAAGGCGGCGATTTCGCGGCCTTCGTGGAGATTCGGTCCCGCCATGATAGACCCGCCCCGAGCGCGGGGGAACCGGGTGGTTGAGGAGGCTTTGGGATTCTCATGAAGAGGCTTTGGCGCGTCTTGGCTCGATGTTGGCTTCCAGTCGTCACGTTCCCGTTCGTCGCGGTCGACGAGATTCGGGCGGCGGAGCGTCCCGAGCTTCAGATCATCAACGGAGGCTCCGGGCCGATCGAAGTCTTCTGGTTGAAGTCCGACGCCGAGCGGGTCTCCAACGGCAAGGTGGCCCCCGGCGAGTCGAGGGTCATCGCGACGACGATCGGCCACCGCTTCGCCGTCGTGGACGACAACGGCGCCGAGGCGCTGGTCGAGTCCGTTGCGCTCGCGCAGGCGTTCCGATTTCAGCCGTCGACGGAGGGCGGGGCGGCGGATTCGGCCGATGTTGATGTCGAAGTTGTGGAGGGCGAGGTGATCCCACCGCCGAAGTGGGCCGCGGTCCCTCCTTTTTACTCCAAGTACATCAGCGCCGGGGGATATCCGATCGTCGGCTCGGAGCGGGTGAGCGACCACGCCTTGAAGGAGGCGGCGTTCCTCGTCAACGCGATGCTCGCCAAGCGGCCCGACCTGCGCGAGGCGATGATCCAAAGCGGCTCGCGGCTCTGCGTCATGGCCCACGACGAGTTCACCACCGACCTGCCCGAGCACGAGTTCCTGGGACGGGGGAGATCGAAGATCGACGGCGTGGACGCCAAGGACTTTTGGGACGCCCGCGCCCGGGGGCTTGGAGGGAGTCGAACCGACCCCTATTGCTCGTGCGCCGAGGAGAACCTGTTGGGCTTTCCCGGCGATCCCTACGCGACCGAGAACATCCTGATCCACGAGTTCGCGCACAACATCCATCTGCGGGGCATGGCCAACATCGACCCGACTTTCGACCGGCGCGCGCGGGAAGCCTACGACCAGGCGATGGCCCAGGGCCTCTGGAAAAAAACCTACGCCGCAGTCAACCACCATGAGTACTTCGCCGAGGGCGTGCAGTCGTGGTTCGACAACAACCGCGAGAACGACTCCGACCACAACCACGTCAACACCCGGGCCGAACTGCTGGAGTACGATCCCGGCCTCGCCGCGCTCTGCCGCGAGGTCTTCGGCGACACCGCCTTGGTTTACACCAAGCCCGCCACCCGCCTCTCGGGGCACCTGGCCGATTACGATCCGTCCCAGGCGCCGACCTTCGCCTGGCCCCCTCGGCTCAAGAAGGCCCAGGCCGAGATCCACCGCGCGGTTCAAGAGCGGAACCGGAAAGCCGACGACGAGAACGAGAACCAGGCCGTCGAGGGTCCGTCTTCCAACGGCAAGGCCGAATCGACATAATGCGCCCGGACGTTTTTGGGCCCGGATGCGATTGGAGACATCCCATCCGAGAGAGTTTGGCCGCCATCGAAACAAGGACGCTCGACCATGCTTAAGGAAGAACTGCTGGCCCTCTTGGTTTGTCCCCTCGGCCGCGCTCCCTTGCGTCAGGAAGGCGAAACGCTGGTCTGCACCCGCTGCGGCCTCCGCTACGCCATCAACGACGGCATCCCCAACATGCTCTACGAGGAGGCCGAGCTGCCCGAGGGCGTCCAGTCGATCGCCGAACTCGAATGCGCCAAGGCGGGCGACGCCAAATTGTCCTAGCGGATGACCTCGCGAGCGGAGGGTTTCCGTGGGGCGGGCATTGCCCGCCTCGCCCTCCCGTGGAGATCGCGCGCCACGCGATCAGGAGCGCCCATGATTCCGTCCGATCACGTTACTCCGCGCGAAAACTCCATGGCGCGGGCCGCGTCGCTCGCGCTGGCCGGGGCCCTGGGCTTCGGACTCGGCGTTTGGGCGACCCGCCCCAGGCGGCGCGTCGTCGAGAATCGAGCCGGCTTCCGAGATCCGCTTGAACGGTTCGCCCCCGAGCAATCCCAGGCGTTCATGCGCCGGGCGATCGCCAACGCGCGCAAGGCGGGGGTCGAGGAGCGAACCGGCGGGCCGTTTGGCGCGGTGGTCGTCGATCGCCGGGGAGAGATTATCGGCGAGGGCTCCAACCGCGTCGTCGCGAATCACGACCCGAGTTGGCACGCCGAGATGGAGGCGATCCGCAACGCCTGCGCGGCGATCCAGTCGCGAACGCTGGAGGGCTGCGTTCTGTTCGCCTCGTCCGAGCCGTGCCCGATGTGTCTGGCCGCGGCCCACTGGGCGAGGCTCGACGGGATCGTCTTCGCCTCCACCGTCGACGACGCCGCGACCTATGGCGGTTTCGACGACGCCTTCCTCTACGAGCAATTCACCCGCCCGGCTCCCGCGCGCCAATTTCCCATCTCGACGATCCTCCGCGACGAGGCCGTCGAAGTCTGGAGGGAATACGCGGCCCAGCCGGACAACCCGTCGTATTAAGCGACGGCCCCGATGTCTCCCTCTCGTTCCCGGGAACGGGAGGGAACGCGTCCGATGACCGTCCGTGCGCTCAGCCCCGACGCCGCCACCGCTGAACCTGGAACCAGTTTCGCGAGTCGGTCCACACCCGCTCCTCTTCGAAGCCGGCCTCGGCGGCCATCTCGATCAATTGGTCGCGGGTGTATTTGTGCGAGTTCTCCGTGTGGATCGTCTCGCCGGGGGCGAAGGAGACGGCGAGGTCGGCCCCGGAGATTCGGACGGTTTGGGCTCGCCGGCTGACCAGATGCATTTCGATCCGGCCTCGATCGGGGCAATACAGCGCGCGGTGGTCGAACTGGTCGGGTTGAAAGTCCGCGTCGAGTTCTCGGTTGATTCGCGTCAGGATGTTGCGGTTGAAGGCGGCCGTGACCCCCAGTGCGTCATCGTAGGCCGGCTCCAGGATGGCGCGGTCCTTGACCATGTCGGCGCCGAGCAGAAAGCGATCCTCGGGCCGCATGGTTCGGGCGATTTGGGAGAGGAGCGCGACGGCTTGGGGACGCTCGGCGTTGCCCAGACTGGAGCCGAGAAAGACGATCAGCCGCGGGCCGTCGTTCCGGTGGGCGACCCACTCAAGCCCCCGCTGGTAATCGGCCAGGCACCCCGTCAGTTGAAGTCTGGGAAAGCGCGCGGAGAGGCTCGCGGCCGACTCTTCAAGGGCCGAGGCGGAGACGTCGATCGGGACGTAGCAAAGGCGGTCGCAATGGCTGAGGGCCGAGGCGATCAGCCGACGGGTCTTGGTCGCGCTGCCGCTGCCCAGTTCCACGATCGCCGGGAGACGCGCTTCCCATGCATGGGCGCCTAGGCCGTCGGTCATCTCATCGGCGTGGTCGCGGAGTAGGGCGTCCTCGGTTCGGGTCGGGTAATACTCGGGAAGCTCGCAAATCGCCTCAAAGAGCCGCGAGCCTTCCGCGTCGTAGAAATACTCGCAGGAGAGGGTCTTCGGCGTCGAAGTCAGGCCGGCCCGGACGGCCTTCGAGAATTCGGCCAGATGGGTTGGACCGCTGTTGGGATTGATGAGTCGCGTGATTGATGGAAGGGCGCCCGATGCGATCGGGCGCGGGGAACAAGCGCGTGACGTCGCCGGCACGGACCACCTCGCGGGGGATTGGGCGTCGGCTCCGTCCGGCTGGGCGCGACGCCGTCCCGGCGTCGCATCGGTTTTGGATAAGGATAATTCAAGTCCAAGAACGCCGCAAACCGCGCGCCGAAATCGGCGTGATTTGCGAGCCCTCGGCGCTTAGGCGAGGATGATCCGGGGGCCGTCCTCGATTTCGACGACGTCCCCCGTGGCCATTTGCCTTCGCTTGCGGAGTTCGACTTCGCCGTTGACCCGAACGGCCCCCGCGGCGATGAGGTTTTTGGCCTCGCCGCCGCTCTGGACGCAGTTCGCCAGCTTCAGCGCCTGGGTCAGGTTGATGGGCCGATCGCCGACCTCCAGGCGGATCTCCCAGGAGTCGCTCATGGTTGCGGGATCCTCGACGGCGCGGGAACGGGGGCCGGCGCCGGCGCCGGGGCGGGTTCGGGAACGCCCAACCGCTGAAGCGGCTGGTTGATCGCGCCTTCGACGGCTCGGCCGATCTGCTGTTGGCCTCGTTGGATCGCGCCGTCGACCTCGCGCTCGAACCGCCGACGAGCCTGATTCACCCGTTCCTGGGTTTGATTCATCTGGTTTTGGGCTCGGTTGACCTGTCCTTGAAGCTCCCTGGCCTTCCCTTGAATCCGGCCGGCTTGGTTCTGGACCTGTTGCTGAAGTTGGCCGGTCTGGTTCTGAACCTGTTTTTGAAGTTGGCCGGTCTGGTTCTGGACCTGTTTTTGAAGTTGGCCGGCCTGGTTCTGAACCTGCCTCGACACGTTTTGCCGGGTCGCGTCGACGGCCTCGGAAACCTGGTTGGTCAGGTTTTGCCGGGTCGCGTCGACCGCGCCGGTGAGCTGGTTGGTTAGATCTTGCCGGGTCGCGTCGACGGCCTCGGAGACCTGGTTGGTCAGGTTCTGGGCGGTGCCTCCCACAACGTCCGTGACGGCGCTTTGGAGGCGCGCCTTGTCCTTCTCGATCAGCTCGCGGAACGAGGCGGCCTTCTGCTCCGGGTCGGAGTCGAGCGTCTCGACGACGAACCGCTCGGCGTTTTGCTTGCCGCGCTCGACGACGGCGTCGAGGACGGACCGGGGCGAGGGCGCCGTCGGCGGCTGGGGCGGGCGGGGGACTCGGGGGGCGGGCTGGGGCTGGCCTTGGGCGCCTGAAACCGCCGGAGCGGAGGCGGGCTGGACGGCGTCGTCAAGGGCCGGGACGGATTCCAGAGGCGGAAGCGCGGGGGGATCCAGGTCCGCCCGGGCCTGGATCTCGGGGGCGGGATCCGCGTCGGCGACGGTCGCGTCGTCGGCGACGACTTGGGCTTCGGCCGAGGGACCGTTCCAAAAGGGTTCAAGGGTCTTGCGAACCTCGCCGGGAAGGACGGGGCCGAGCGCGTTGACGACGCCGCCGACCACCCGGCCGCTGGGGCTGTCGAAGATCGGCCCGCGGGTCTTCGGGGCGATGCTGACGGTGAGCAGGGTGAGCAAAATCGCGACGCCCACGCCCTCAACGCCGCCGAGCATCATGCCGAGGTGTCGGTCATACGCCTCGAACCTCAGCCTGCGGATCGTGCCCCGGACCATCCAGGCCGCGGCGAAGACGCCGCCCGAGACGACCGCGTAGGCCCCGGCCATCGCCATCGCCCGGGTGGCCTCGGGAGGTCCGGGAAGCATCGGGGCGATTTGGGCCGAGATGGGATAGGCGAAGAGGTAGCCGAGCAAAAGCGAGCCGATGCTCGCCAGTTGCCAGGTGATCCCGCGCCACGCGCCGCGAACCATCCCCGCGATCAAGACGGCCGCCATCGCCGCGTCGTAAATTGTCATCCATAGCCTCCTTGCTCGATCGAGTCTTCCGGCTCCGACGCGCCTAAAACCGCGCGCGAACCGCCCCACCCCATTTTGATCCGGTCGGGCGGCGGCATGGTAGCCCGGAGCGCCAAACGCGGGAAGGGAGATTTCCTTATGCCGCGCCTCCTTGTAGCCGGCCTCCGTGAGGCCGGTGACCGGCGCGGGATCGCCGAGGCTCGCGTCCCGGGGTCACAGACCCCGGCTACAAACATTATCCCTTGTCCGGGGCGAGCGGGCGAGGGTTTCGTCCCGAATGAGGGATTCAAGCCCGCGTCGCCCATTAGGTTTTCATTATGGTTCTTCCCGCCGATCCTCCATGCTACTTCCTCGAAGATCCCTGCTCGATATCGCGGGCCATCGACTCGATCACCGCGAGCCGGGCGCCGTCGGCCTCCAGGGCTTCGGCTTGCTCAACGGCGCGTTCCAATCCCTCGCGATGGGCCGTGTCGAAGACGACCGACCGGAGGGTCTGGATTCGTTGGAACGGGTTCAGCGTTTTCGCTTCGCGAAGGAGTGCTTCGCTCTCGCCGGCCAGGATGCGGAGGCTCGGCGGCGTTGATTGCAGGTAAAGCTGGGCGAGAACGGGATGGCTCTCCTGATCGAAGTCGAGGAACTGATCGCGGCTGATCCCCGGGGAGGACCGAAGCCCCTTCGGCATCGGGGTGGCCTTCGTTTTCGCCAAGCAGGCGATTCCTTGCCGGGCGGCCGTCGCGGCCCCTTCGGCGTCCCCCTTGTCCCGAAGCGCCCGCGCCAGGGATTTGAGGGCTCGGGCCTTCTGGATGCCCGGTTCCTCGCGGATTGCTTCGATGTTCCTTGATGCCCCGGCGAGGTCGTCCGCCTTCACCTGATTTTCAACCAACATGCAGAGCACACGAGAGCGGCGCGGCTCCGGCTGGGCGACGGCCAGCGGGAACGCCTCGGCGACAACCGCCTTCGCCTCGTCCACCCGCCCGCTTGACGCAAGCTTGTCAGAGAGCACGATTTGCGCGATCAGCTTTTG
>Ga0182742_1004978_pt1 | contig 11577 bp, 7 predicted proteins | sample eDN5th37CBELigMG_FD_128880 | JGI IMG/M metagenome (GOLD analysis project Ga0182742, IMG submission 128880) | Enriched Miracle-Growth compost microbial communities from Emeryville, California, USA - eDNA 5th pass 37_C BE-Lig MG (version 2)... ... | reverse complement strand
TTTGTATATTGTGCACCCTATCATTGAGTATTTTTTATACAAAACTTAATGATATTCTTTATATTATTTTGCATGCTTTTTTTCTGATTGGCTGCCTTTTTAGCATATTAAAAATATTGCAGAACATCGGAAAAATGGTCCAGGAAATACAAATGAACAATATAAAGTTGCAGAACATCTTTGAAACGACAGATATCGCCATTTGGCATCATCATCTAAAAAAAAATGAGCTGATGATCACACCCGGAATTGAAAGAATATATGGCCGGCCTTTGCAGGATTTTTATTCTAACCCTAACCTATGGAGAGAGGTAGTTGCACAAGAGGACCGCGGTATTTTAGAAGAACGACATCACCGCATTAGCCGCGGGGAGAATGCTATAAGCATCTACCGTATTGTGAAGCCAGATGGCGATATCCGCTGGATAAAAGACAACGGCATTCCTGTATTTGATCCGCACAGCAATATGGTAGAGTTTACAAGTGTATTATTGGATATTACAGAAAATAAAGAAACGGAAGAGCGCTTCAGCACCCTTGTCGATATTTCTCCAGATATTATCGCTGTTGTAAGCAATTATCAAATTCTCTATATAAATAAAGCTGGGAAAGACATTTTAGGCATGGCTGAATCAGAAGCATTAGACACAAAAACAATTGACCAATATTTATCCAAACGAGATTATGAACGAATAAAAGAGGCATTTCCTTTTCCTCCTAAAAAAGAATACAGCAGCAAAACATATGAAGTGCAGATTATCCAAGCAAAAACAAATGTATGTTTTGATGTGGAAATCTCCTGCAAGTCACTTCTATTTGCTGGCAGACATGCTATTTTAGTAGTCGGAAAAGATATTACCAAAAGAAAAGCAACAGATAAGATGATTAAAAATTTGGCCTATTTTGATCAATTGACGTATCTCCCTAATCGCAATAGCTCCAAACACCATTTAAATGAACGGCTCCTCGACCCAGCTGTTCAATCCATTGCATTATTGTATTTAGATTTAGATCAATTTAAGCGGATTAATGATACAAGAGGACATTCGACGGGCGATATGATTTTGCAGCAAGTAGCAAAAAGGCTGCAAAAAACAAGTTTAAATGATGATTTTGTATCCCGGCTTAGCGGAGATGAATTTTTAATCTTTCTCGAAAACAAAACAAGAGAACAAGCAAAAGCGATTGCCTGTAAAATCATGGATCAGCTTGCTGTTCCCTTTACCATTCATGACGAAGAGTTTTTCATTTCGGCAAGCATTGGCCTAAGTATATATCCAGATGATGGGTTAGATCAGGAAAGCTTGATTAAAAATGCAGAATCAGCTATGTTTTCAGCGAAAGAAAAAGGCAAAGACAATGTCCAATCCTATTCTTCTGCATTGGCAGAGACAAGTTCGCGGAAAATGGAGCTGGAAATGGCTTTAAGAAAAGCAATTCAATGCGGCGAATTAGTGCTTTATTATCAGCCGCAGGTAGATCTAGAGACAAATAAAATCATTGGTTTTGAAGCATTGCTCAGGTGGATTCATCCTGTTTATAGCTTTATATCGCCAGAAGAGTTTATCCCTTTAGCAGAAGAAACAAATTTAATTGTGTCTATTGGGGAATGGGTGTTTAAGCAAGCTTGTGAACAAAAAAAGAAATGGGATAAGCTTAGCGCATCTGCGGTAAAAATGAGCATCAATATATCTGCGAAACAATTGCAGTCTCCGACACTTGTGCAGACTTTTGAGCAGATCATCACAGATATGCAAATTAACCCGAGCAGCATAGAATTGGAAATTACCGAAAGCATTATGCAGAACATCAATCATTCAATGGAAATTTTAAATAAACTGAAAAAAATTGGCTTTCGCATTTCCATTGATGATTTTGGAAAAGGCTATTCTAGCTTAAGCTATTTGAAACATCTGCCAATTGATGCCATTAAAATTGATAAATCCTTTGTAGAGGATATCAATGACCCCGTGCATAAAGGGTCCCTTGTCAAAGCGATTATTGATATGGGACAAAACATGAATTTTTCTGTAATTGCAGAAGGAATTGAACAATTAAATCAAGTTCACTTTTTAGTGAAGAACCATTGCAAAGCAGGGCAAGGCTATTTCTACAGCAAACCCCTGCCGCCAGAAGAAGTGGAGAAATTGCTTTTTCAAAAGAACTCTATGATCCAGTAGCTGCAAGAGAGCTTCTGGATTTTTCCTTCTTCTTCTTTTTCTGAAAAGTCAGATATGATAGAATAATATAGCAGGAAAGCTGGAATACTAGCTTGGATGAAGTTTTTTTTAGAACCAGGCTAGAAAAAAGGAAAAAGGGGGAATAGCAGCTATATTCTCTTTCTCTTTCTTTTTCAGCAAAAAGCAAAATTTTGGAGACTACATAAAGTTGGTGAAGAACATGCCTTGTCAAACAAGCAATGAATTAGAAGCAATTTTGCAGGAAGCAAAACATTATACGAAAAAAGGAAAATTGGCTGATTATATACCAGCCTTAAGCAAAGCAAATCCAGATGATTTATCGATTGCCGTATATCACCCGGATGGCCGGTGCATTTCGGCAGGAGACATTCAAGAAAGCATTACCTTGCAAAGCATTTCCAAGGTGCTGACACTTGCCCTTGCGCTGATTGAATGCGGCGAGGAATATGTGTTTCAGAAAGTAGGATATGAACCGACTGGCGATCCATTTAACAGTATTGTCAAACTGGAAATGAGCAATCCATCCAAACCCCTTAATCCGATGATTAATGCAGGAGCTCTTGCGGTTACGCACATGATTAAAGGACAAACCGTGGAAGAAAGGCTCCATAAAATTTTAGACTTTGTCAGCCAGCTGACAGGAAATGACCAAACCACCTACTCCAAAGAGGTGGCAAAATCAGAATTTGAAACCTCCCACTTGAATCGCTCTTTATGCTATTTTATGAAACAGCATGGCATCATTAATGAAGATGTCGAGGAGCTGTTGGATTTATATACAAAACAATGCGCGATTGAAGTCACCTGTTTAGATCTTGCGCGCATTGGCATTATTTTTGCGCTAAATGGAAAAGAGCCTGTCACCAATAAACAGATTATGCCTGCACATGTAGCGAGAATCTGCAAAACTTTTATGGTGACATGCGGCATGTACAACGCATCAGGAGAGTTTGCGGTCCGTGTCGGCATTCCCGCAAAAAGCGGCGTATCAGGAGGCATTTTGGGGGCTGTGCCAAACCGTTTTGGCATCGGCATATCCGGCCCTGCCCTTGATGAGAAAGGCAATAGTGTGGCAGGCCTGAAGCTATTGGAATTGCTTGCCGAAAAATACGCGTTAAGCATGTTTTAAAAAGCTGTTTCGTAAGCTCTGTTGTTTTTAGCGAAAAAATAGAAGAAGCAAGTAAAAAAACAGCTTTATAAAAAAAGATGAGCTATTTTTGTCAAAAGGACAAAAGCAGCTCATCTTTTTTCATGATTAAATGTCTATAAAAGGGGTAAGATAAAAATATTTTCTAAGCTACTAAATGTGTGATTATGACTGGGGGATAAAGATATGTTAACACCACAGCAGCGAATTGAGCTCCATGGATTCAATAATTTGACCAAATCCTTAAGCTTTAATATGTATGATATCTGCTATACAAGAACAAAAGACGAAAGGGAAGCCTATTTGCAGTATATCGATGAACAGTATAATGCCGATCGGCTGACAAACATATTAAAAGACGTATCCGATATTATCGGCGCCCACGTATTAAACATTGCCAAACAAGACTACGAACCACAAGGAGCAAGCGTCACACTGCTTGTATCAGAAGGGCCGGTTGCTGAAGCTCCGAAAGATGTATTTGAAGAATCTCCAGGACCTTTGCCGGACTCGGTTGTTATGCATTTAGACAAAAGCCATATAACCGTACATACATATCCTGAATATCATCCAGATGAAGGAATCAGTACCTTTCGGGCAGATATCGATGTCTCCACATGCGGCGAAATTTCCCCTTTAAAGGCTTTAAATTATCTTATTTATTCTTTTGATACCGATATTATGATAATGGATTATCGAGTCAGAGGCTTTACAAGAGATATCAATGGCCATAAATTATTTATTGACCATAATATTGATTCTATTCAAAATTATATACCGGAAGAAGTCAAAGCATTATTTGATATGATTGACGTGAATATTTATCAAGAAAATATCTTTCATACAAAATGCAAATTAAAAAAATTTGATTTAAACAATTATTTATTTGGCTATAAAGCAAATGAACTGTCTGATCAAGAGCAAAAAACGATCACAGACCAATTAAGAATGGAAATGAATGAAATTTTTTATGGAAAAAATATTCACTAAACCCATGTCACTGCGACGCACAAAATAAAAAGCGAGGAAAAGAACATCCTCCTCGCTTTTTATTTTGTATATTCATACATTTATCATTATAATTACTCATTTTCTACTAGGAATTTTGTGCTGATTCTGCTAAACTATTTTAGTAGAATAATGGAGAGGTGCTGACCAAAGTGAAAAAAAACATCTTAGATGCAATTGATTACTATAAAAAGGATTTTTATGATATTAGCATTTACATAGGAGAAAATCCAGAGTTAGGACATGAAGAATTTAAAGCATGCAAAGTGCTGACAGACACATTAATCAAACATGATTTTGCGGTAGAAATTGGCACGTTAGGCCTAAAAACGGCATTTACTGCCACTTTTGACAGCGGAAAGGCAGGACCGACCATTGGCTTTATGGCGGAATACGATGCTTTGCCGGAAGTGGGACATGCTTGCGGGCATAACCTGATTGGCACCATGGGGATTGCGGCAGGAATTGGCTTAAGCAAAGTGCTCCAGGAAACGGGAGGAAAAATTATTGTTTTTGGAACGCCTGCCGAAGAGACAAAAGGCGCAAAAGTAACGATGGCAGAAGCAGGCTTGTTTAATCAGCTGGATGTGGCGATGATGGTTCATCCACTCGATAATTATATGAAAAGCGGCGCTTCTTTAGCGATGGACGCGATTCAATTTGAATTTTTCGGAAAAGCAGCCCATGCAGCCGCAAGCCCCCACATGGGCATCAATGCCCTGGATGCAGTGCTGCAAACCTTTAACAGCATTAATGCCCTTCGCCAGCATATTACATCAGATGCTCGCATTCATGGCGTTATTACCGAAGGCGGAAAAGCGGCGAATGTGGTACCGGATTATGCAGTGGCTCAATTCTATGTTCGGGCAGCAAAACGGGAATATGTGAATGAGCTAGTAGAAAAAGTGAAAAAATGTGCAGAGGGAGCGGCCCTTCAGACAGGAGCAAGAATGGAAGCTTCCTTTTATGAATTTTCCTATGATGATATGATCACAAACCATACCTTATCAGAAGCTTTTACAAAAGAGCTGATTGGATTAGGCGTTAAGGAAGAAGAAATTTTCTCTCAAAGAGACGGCTCCGGTTCATTGGATATGGGGAATGTCAGCCAAGTGGTGCCAGCCATTCATCCATACATTAAAATCTGCAATGAAGCATACGCTTGCCATACCCATGAATTCCGGGAAGCTGCCATGACAGACCAAGCAAGAGACGCGATGATTCTTGGCGCGAAATCCATGGCATTGACTGCATTAGAAGTCCTCACCAATAAAGAGCTTCTAGAAAAAATCAAAGAAGAATTTAAACAGCAAAAGCAATAAAATAATTCAGCAAAGACGCAAATCGACTCATTCGATTTGCGTCTTTTTTGGAAAAATTAGTGGTAGGCATAATCATCATCGCCATGCTTATCCGTTCCATTCTCTCTCCTCTCCAACCATTAAAAGAAAAAGCCAAATGAATGGGAAGCGGCATTCTGCAAAACAAGATGAAATAGGGGAACTTGGCATTGCTTTTCGACAGATGCAAGAGAATTTGCGCTAGGTGATTGTGACAATAGAAGACAGCACCACACATGGAATGCAGCAAGCAGAAGAATTAACGGCAAGCTCTGATCAAACAGCAGAGGCGACCGAAAATGTAGGCGAAGTTATTCATCAAGTAGCGGAAAATGCAGAAGTGCAAAAAAGAAAATTGGAGCAGAATGCAAACACAATGGATGAAACGGCAAATGGTTTTACAATTATCGCCAATCATACATCAGTGAATAAAGGAATTAACCCACTGATTTACTTATTAAGCAATAAATTGCTGGAGATTCGATTAAATTTAATTGAATCTCTATTTTTTATGCTTAAAAAACAAAAAATGGGGGTAGAAATTATCCATACACATTACGCAAGAGAAAGAGGAGAAAAACAAATGAATAATACAATGATGCAATTTTTTGAATGGCATGTGGATGCAGATGGGAAACACTGGAGAAGATTAAAAGAACAAGCAGGATCATTGAAGGAAGCAGGCATTGATGCTGTTTGGATTCCACCTGTTACAAAAGGCGCATCTATTGATGATAATGGCTATGGCGTATACGATTTGTACGATTTAGGAGAATTTGACCAAAAGGGAGGCGTACGCACAAAGTATGGAACCAAACAGGAATTGCTAGAAGCCATTCAGGCATGCCATAATGTCGGAATCGCTGTTTATGTAGATATTGTCATGAACCATAAAGCGGCAGCAGACGAAGCAGAAACCTTTAAAGTGGTCGAAGTGAATCCGAAAAATCGAGAAGAAGATATTTCAGAACCTTTCGACATTAAAGGATGGACCAAATTTACGTTTCCAGGAAGAAAAGGTAAATATTCTAATTTCACCTGGAATTTTGAGCATTTTAACGGAACCGATTACGATGCCAGCGAAGAGAAAGAAGGCGTTTATCGCATATTAGGGGAAAATAAGGATTGGAACACACATGTAGACAATGAATTCGGCAACTATGATTTTTTAATGTTCGCCAATATCGACTACAACAATATGGATGTGCAGGATGAAATGATTTCATGGGGAAAATGGATCAGTGAAACACTGCACTGCAATGGCTTCCGCCTAGATGCCATTAAGCATATTAACCATAAGTTCATTAAACGATTTGTGGATAATATCAAAGAGGAAAACGGGAAGAACTTCTATTTTGTCGGAGAATTTTGGAAAGGCGATTTAGAAGAATGCCAAGCTTTTCTAGAAGAAATGGATCATAAAATAGACCTATTTGATGTGCCATTGCATTATAAACTGCATGCCGCTTCCTTAGAAGGCAGTGATTTTGATATGTCTACAATCTTTGATGACACATTAGTGCAAACAAATCCGCAAAATTGTGTAACATTTGTCGATAATCATGATACACAGCCAAATGAATCCCTTGAATCATGGGTGGGCGATTGGTTTAAACAAATTGCCTACAGTTTGATTCTGCTCCGCAAAGATGGCTATCCAGCTGTTTTTTATGGAGATTATTTTGGCATTGGCGGAGAGGAGCCTATTGACGGCAAAAAAATAGCGATTGATCCCCTGCTGTATGCGCGCAAGCAAAAAGCATACGGCAAGCAAGATGATTATTTCGATGATCAGCATATTGTCGGCTGGGTTCGCCATGGCGATGAGTCGATCGAAAAATCAGGATGTGCTGTTGTAATATCGAATCATAAAAAAGGAACAAAACGAATGTTTGTTGGCGAGCACCGCCATGGCGAAATCTGGATTGACTTTACCAACACACGAGAAGATAAAATTGAAATAGACGAAGATGGGTTTGCTGATTTTCCGGTGAATGGCCAAAGTGTTTCTGTGTGGGGATTGGCAGACTAAAACCATAGCAAAAATAAGGCAAGCACGTAGCGGCTTGCCTTATTTTTGCTATGGTTCTCCCTATAATAAATCGGTAAAATTATACATACAACGAGAAAATAATGACATTTTTGCTATTCCTCTATATATTTAAGTAAATATAACTTTTTATTGATTTTCTATAAAGGTATGGTGTAAAAATGAAAATTGCTCAAATTAGTATCATTCCTCTATTTGCTCTTATTGTTAGTTTATCCCTGGTGATTCTGTATAACCACCAAACTGATGCGCCTGAAAGCAGGGTCGTATCACAAGGAGTTTTAAATGCTGAAAATTGGAACTTTGAAAAAAATGGTTCGATTAGTTTAGAAGGGGAATGGAATATATATTGGAATCAATTGTTAACCCCCGCTACAATAAAGCAGGCCAATAACAAAGAGCTTATTCCAGTTCCGCTTACATGGAAAAAAGTAGACAAGCCAACTGGATATGCTACTTATCATTTATCAATTAATGGTTTAAGACCAGGCAATATATATAGTCTTAAAATGATGGATTATTTCTCAGCTTTCACCATTTGGGTAGATGATAAACGAATTGGTTCGTCTGGCACTGTTGGAAAATCAATAAATGAGGAAAAGGCGCAGTTTGATCCCCAGACTGTTCATTTTACTGTGAAAAAAAATAAAACAGACATTATTATTCAAGTCTCCAATTACCACTACCGCGAAGGGGGCATATGGTATCCTCCTGCATTAGGGACTACAAACCAAATACAGGATGTAGTGACTAAACAAATTGGCTTTGAATATATCTTATTTTTCATCTTATTAGTCATTGGATGTATTCATATAGGCCAATACCTAAATCGTAGACAAGATATTGTTCCATTATGGTTTGGCCTCTATTGTTTAACCATAAGTTTTCGGTCAACTGCTGTTGGGGAAAGAATAATAGGAGATTGGTTTCCAGCGATATCAATGGAATTAATGATGAAGTCCTCTTTTTTTTGGTATTATTTATCTTTGCCTTTATTTTTGCGCTTTATTTCTTCCCTATACTCTGAGGAAGCATATCCACGGCTAAATAAATACTTTACGATTTTTGGAATTATTTTTGCAGCAAGTGTGCTGATTTTTCCAGCAAAGATCTATTCTAGTCTTTTATCCATTTTTAACGGTGTTATGCCAATCCTCATTGTGTTTGTATTAATCACAATTGTAAAAGCAGTTTATCATAAACGGCAAGGAGCTAAATTAGTGCTAGTTTGTATGACTATTTATTCTTTTGCGATTTCCTATGATATTTTGGTGGCACAAAAAATAATTGTAGGTCGAGAATTAACTGCATATGGATTATTGATTTTTGTTTTGTCTCAATCCTATGTTACGTTTTCTAAATTTTCGAATGCTTTTCATGAAGTAGACCGTGTTCAGAAAGAACTTCAAGTGTTAAATGATTCACTTGATATAAAAATAAAGGAAAGAACAGCCGAGTTAGAAACTTCTCAAAAGAAATTAATCGATTTGAATGTTCAGCTAGAACAACTATCCTATATAGATGGATTAACGAATATAGCAAACAGGCGTTATTTTAATAGCATGCTTGAAGAAGAATGGAAAAAAGCAGAAAAGAATCATTCTCCCATTTCCTTGTTATTAATGGATGTAGATTATTTTAAACAATATAATGATCATTATGGTCATTTAATGGGGGATGAATGTTTAAAAGAAGTAGCAGATGTGTTGCGCAACTTAAATATAAAGGGAAATTATTTAGTGGCACGATACGGGGGAGAAGAGTTTGTCATACTTTTGCCAAATGCAGCTCTAGATATTGCGGAGGAAACAGCTCAAAACTTTCAGCAAAAATTAGCTGTTAAAAAAATAGTGCATGACTATTCCAAAATAAATCCTTTTATAACAGCAAGCATCGGCATAAGCACAATCATCCCCTCAAAGAGAATGGATTCTTCACAATTATTAGCAGAAGCGGATGAAGCTTTATATCAAGCAAAAGAAAGTGGCAGAAATATGTATAAATTTACTAGAAAAACGAAGATTTAGCTCTAAGTGGAAAGGAAACAGAAGCCAGAAAAAGAAAGAAGTTCCTATCTTTCTTTTTCTGGCTTCTTTCATTCCTAGTTTTTCTTCAGACAAATAGACTAAATTGAAGGCTAATATATAGGAAATAAACAACAAAGAGGGATATCCTTTCCAATTTATCCTGTATATCCTTTATACTTATATATACTAACGAAACTAAAATCGAAAGGAGCAGTTCTTCATGTACGAATTAAAAACAAAAGAATCAGACAATAGCGTGATTGAATTTATCGAAAGTGTAGAAAATCCGCAAAAAAAAGCAGATGCCTATCAATTGCTTGATTTATTTACAGAAACGACAGGATATGAGGGGAAAATGTGGGGACCGAGCATGATTGGATTTGGCTCTTATCATTATACATATAAAACAGGACATGAAGGGGATGCCTTTTTAGTTGGATATTCGCCTAGAAAAACAAAAATCAGTTTATATGTTGCTGCAAATGCTCCAAAAAGAGAGGAACTGTTAAATAAGCTTGGAAAGCATACAACAGGAAAAGCCTGCGTGTATATCAATAAGCTTTCTGATATAAATACCGATGTATTAAAAGAGCTTATTTGGCATTCCATTGCTTTTTTGCAGGAATTATACCCGCCAAAAAATGAATAGATTTTTGCCATGTTCCCTTTTGCATAAAAAGCGCCTCCTGCATTCATACTAACTTTGTACCAAAAAGGAGGAGTTTACATGGCAAAAAAGAATAAAAAAAATGATGCAGCCCAAAAAAATAAAAAAGGTTTTGATTCTGCTGTTTTAAATGAAGAATTTGCCCATGAATTCGGCAGTGCTGCAGCCAATAAAATTCATAAAGACAAAGCAAAAAAAGAAAAAGCAGCAAAAAACAATGGCGAATATAAAGGATAAACGAGCTTAGGATGCGAGTATATGGATATACTCGCATCTTTTTTAGGGAGAAGAAAAAATGAAGCAATATTTTTGGCTTGTGCACTCTTTCCTTAATTAATGCAGCACTTGCATAGGGAAAGGGCTAAACTGATGTTTATTGCCACTGCTTCTTGGCCCGTCTGCAGCTTTGCTGTAGTTGCTTGCTTGAAAAAAGATAGCGGTCTATGCAAACAGATAATCCCTTTGCTTCAAACGTTTTATTAGCATATAATAAAGAGCGAGATAAAGTACTTACATATATCTGTACTAAAATTGGAACAAAATGATCGGAGAGACAAACATGATAGTAAAAAGTGAACAAGATATTAATGGACTAAAAGAAATCGGCAAAATTGTCAGCCTGATTCGTGAAGAGCTTTATGCAAAAACAGTTCCTGGCATTACCACAAAAGAATTAGACGAATTGGCCGGCAAGCTGTTTGCAGAGCACGGAGCGGTATCTGCGCCAAAAGCGATGTATGATTTCCCTGGCTATACTTGCATTTCCGTCAATGATGAAGTGGCACACGGCATTCCAGGGGACAGAGTGATTCAAGAAGGCGATTTAGTGAACATCGATGTATCCGCAAGCAAAAACGGCTATTTTGCGGACACAGGCAAATCTTTTGTTGTCGGCAACGGAGATCCAAATTTAGTAAAGCTTTGCGAAGTAGCCAAAGAAGCGTTTGAAGAAGGGCTAAAATGCTTAAAACCAGGCGGCAAAAAGAACCGCATCGGCAAATTTGTATTTAACACAGCCAAAAAAAATGGCTTCACTGTCATTAAAAATTTAACCGGACATGGCATCGGCACATCCCTGCATGAAAAGCCCGACCATATTTTAAACTATTTTGATGCATGGGATAATGAATTATTGCG
>Ga0182742_1004977_pt1 | contig 11577 bp, 8 predicted proteins | sample eDN5th37CBELigMG_FD_128880 | JGI IMG/M metagenome (GOLD analysis project Ga0182742, IMG submission 128880) | Enriched Miracle-Growth compost microbial communities from Emeryville, California, USA - eDNA 5th pass 37_C BE-Lig MG (version 2)... ... | reverse complement strand
CGCCTGCGAGATCTCGGGGTCGCCCCACACGATCGTTGTGCAGCGCTCTATCACCTCTTCGAAAGAGCTGGAGGAACGCCTGAGACTGGAGGCGGAGCGACTGATGCTTCTGCAGCCGGCAGGGGCGAGCAAGGTGGAGGAATTGCAGGCCTTGCTCTCACGCAAGGAAGAATTTCTCGCGACCCTGCTTCACGAGCTGCGAAATCCCCTTGCGCCGATCGCGAACGCACTGGAGCTCCTCGGGCGGCACCCGGGAGATGCGGATCTCGTCGCGCGAGCGCGGGGCATCATTCAAAGACAGTTGCGTCAGATCACAAGGCTCGTGGACGATCTGTTCGACGCTTCCCGCATCCACCGCCAGAACGTCGAAATGAGGCGCACAAGAGTGGACGTTGCGGAGGTCGTCGCCGAATCCATCGAGACCGCGCAGCCGCTGATCGATCTCAGGCGGCATGTGGTGACGACGAGCGTTCCGCCGGCAACCCTGTTCGTTCAGGCCGATTCGATGAGGCTGGGCCAGGTGCTCACGAACCTTCTGATCAATGCCGCGAAGTACACGAACCCGGGCGGTCACATCTCGGTGATCGCCGAGGGCGTCGACGGCAATGTGGTGATCCGGGTTCGGGACAGCGGCGTCGGAATCGCGCCGGAGCATCTGTCCGCGGTGTTCGAGCTTTTCGCGCAGCCCGTTTCGGGTGTGAAGGCGCGGATGGGCGGGCTCGGCATAGGACTTGCGGTCGCACGGGAGCTGATGCGGCTGCAGGGAGGCTCGATCACGGTACACAGCGAGGGACTGGGTCGCGGGAGCGAGTTCACCGTTTCGCTGCCCAGGGCGGATGACACTGCGCACGAAGGGGCGTAACATCCGGTGGAACATAGCGTTAGCTGTCGATGTTCATACGAGTCTGAGGTCAAGGCACAACTCACGGATGTATCGGGACCGGGGCAGGGAGCGCACATTCCATGGGAGGGGGAGGAGACAACAATGGACAATTCGCTTTCGACCATCTTCATCGTGGATGACGATCCGGACGTATGCCGTGCCATGAGCCGGCTGCTTCGCTCGGCGGGCTACCGGACTCTCACCTACCACTCCGCAACGACCTTCCTGCAGGAGCACGATCCAGAGGCGAGCGGATGTCTCATCCTGGACCTCGCCATGCCGGAGCATGACGGCCTCGAAGTTCAGGCCATGCTCAACTCTTCCGGCTGCAGGCGGCCGGTCATCTTCCTCACCGGCAACGCGAGCATTCCGCTCACCGTCGCGGCGATCCGCGCGGGCGCGGTGAACTTCCTCACCAAGCCGGTTTCGGAACAGCGCCTCTTCGAAGCGGTGGACGAAGCGCTGAAGATCGACATTGCCGAGCGCAACAGGGATCGCTGGCGTCACGCGCTCGTCCAGCGCCTCGAGTCGCTCACGCCGCGCGAGCGGCAGGTGCTCGAGCATGTCGTGCGCGGTCGGCTGAACAAGCAGATCGCTGCGGATCTCGGCACGGTGGAAAAGACGATCAAGGTCCATCGCGCGCGGGTGATGCACAAGATGGGCGCCCGCTCGCTCGCGGAGCTCGTGCAGATCGCAAGCTCGGTGGGCGTATCGCTGCGCTCGTCGGGCACCGTGAGCCCCGATCCTTCGCGTTTCGAGCTTCACGCGGATCCCTGAGTCGACGCTTCACGCCGGCGCGCGAGCCATCCGCCAGCGCACCGACGTTCCTTGCCCGCTTCGTCCGATCACTGCGCAACGCCGCGCACACTTCCACCGATCCTCATGCGCCCGGTTGGACCGAGGTCCAATTGAGAGCGCGGGACATTGCAACGAATCCTCGTCACATGTCTCCCGAGCTCGAAAGACTTCGCCAGGCGCGCGAGCTGGAAGTGCCCTGGCGCAAGTGGGGCCCGTACCTGAGCGACAGGCAGTGGGGCACGGTTCGCGAAGACCAGACGCCGACCGGCGACGCATGGCTCGGATTCACTCATGAGGAGTCCCGCTCGCGGGTGTATCGCTGGGGCGAGGACGGAATCGGCGGCCTCTGCGACGAGCAGATGCGCCTGTGCTTCGCGCTCGCGTTCTGGAACGGGCGCGACCCCATCGTCAAGGAGCGGTTCTTCGGGCTCGCGAACGGCGAGGGCAATCACGGCGAGGACGTGAAGGAGTATTACTTCCACCTCGACAACCTGCCGAGCCACGCGTACATGCGGATGCTGTACAAGTACCCGCAGGCGGCCTTTCCCTATAACGACATCGTCCACGTCAATCGGGAAAGAGGGCGGCTCGATTTCGAGTACGAGCTCATCGACACGGGCGTGTTCGACGAGGATAGGTACTTCGACATCTTCATCGAGTACGCGAAGGAGTCGCCCGAGGAAATCCTGGTCCGGGTGACCGTGGAGAACCGCGGTCCGGAAACCGCCTCGCTGCATGTGTTGCCGCACCTGTGGTTCCGGAATACCTGGTGGCGCTCGCCGCAGCTCGCGCGGCCGCTTCTGGAACAGTCGCCTGTCTCGCAAATTCCGACGATCGTTGCTCACCACGACGAGCTCGGGACTCGCTACCTCCGATGCGAGGGAGCCCGCGAGCTCCTGTTCACGGACAACGAGACGAACACCGAGCTTCTGATAGGCCAGCCGAACGCGACTCCCTACGTCAAGGACGGCATCAACGACTACATCGTGCGCGGCCTGCAATCCGCGGTCGATCCACGCAAGCAGGGCACCAAGTCCGCGGCTCATTACGAGCTCACTCTTCCGCCGCACGGGAAGGAAGTGATTCGGCTGCGCCTCGGTCCCGCCGCGGAAGCGTCCTTCGATCTCTTCGACTCGACGTTCCTCGCAAGAAGGCACGAGGCCGACGAGTTCTACTCGGCGCTCTCGCCACGCAACGGTTCGACGGACTCGGCGCTGGTCATGCGACAGGCGTTCGCGGGGCTCCTCTGGAGCAAGCAGACGTACCTCTACGATCTGCGGGCCTGGCTGGACGAACGCACGGCGCAACGATCCCCCGGCGCACGCAACGTCCGCAATCGCGACTGGTTTCACATGGTCGCGAGCGATGTGATCTCGATGCCGGACAAGTGGGAGTATCCGTGGTTCGCCGCATGGGATCTCGCGTTCCACACGATCGCGCTCGCCTTCGTGGATCCGGACTTCGCGTCCGACCAGCTCGAGCTGCTCCTGCGGGAGCGCTATTCGCACCCGAACGGCCAGATCCCCGCATACGAGTGGAATTTCGGCGATGTGAATCCGCCGGTGCATGCCTGGGCAACGCTCTTCATGTACCGGCTGCAGCGGATCCGACAGGGCGAGCGTGCCTTGAGGGCACTCCAGCGCTCGTACCATCGGCTGCTTCTGAACTTCACATGGTGGGTGAACCGAAAGGATCGCACCGGCCGGAACGTCTTCGAAGGCGGTTTTCTCGGGCTGGACAACATCGGCGTATTCGACCGGAGCGCGCCGATCGCTGGCGGCGGATGCCTGGAACAGGCCGACGGCACCGGATGGATGGCACTCTTTGCCCAGAACATGCTCGAGATGTCCCTTGAGCTCGCCCTCCACGACAACACATACGAAGAGCTCGCCATCAAGTTCTACGAGCATTTCATCTGGGTGGCTTCGGCCATGGATCGCATCGGCGACCACAGCGACGAGATGTGGGATGACGCCGACGGCTTCTTCTATGACGTGCTGAGATTTCCTTCGGGGTCCGGTGCGCGCCTCAAGGTACGCTCCATGGTCGGCCTGATTCCGCTGTGCGCGAACACGGTGTACTCCGAGGAAGTGCTGAAGAAGCTGCCGCGTTTCGTGGATCGCGTTCGCTGGTTCAACCGGGAACGCCGGGATCTCCTGCACAACATCAGCCAGCCGGATCAGGCGGGCGTGCGGGGACGCCGGCTCCTGAGCGTGCTCGACGAAAGAAAACTCCGCCTCGTGCTGAAGCGCCTTCTCGACCCTGAGGAGTTCCTGAGCGACTACGGCATTCGTTCGCTGTCGTGTGCCCATCGCGACCACCCCTATGTGTTCCGCGATGGCGTGGACCAGTATCAGGTGGCCTACCGGCCCGCCGAGTCGGACTCGGGAATGTTCGGCGGCAATTCGAACTGGCGCGGGCCGATCTGGTTTCCCGTGAACATCCTGCTGATCCGCGCTCTCCTGCAGCTCTACAGCTACTACGGCGACAGCTTCCGCGTTGAATGCCCGACCGGTTCAGGGCACTTCCTCACGCTCTTCGAGGTGAGTGGTGAGATCACGCGTAGGCTCACCGGCATTTTCACTCGCGATGCCAGCGGACGGCGCGCCGTGTACGGCGGAACGAAACGATTTCAGCAGGACCCGCACTGGAAGGATTTCATTCTCTTCTACGAATACTTTCACGGCGACAATGGAGCCGGACTGGGTGCAAGTCATCAGACAGGCTGGACCGCGCTCGTTGGGCCGTTGCTCTTGCTCCAGGGCGATCTCACCGCGGAAGACGCGCAACGCGATCTCGGATGTATCTTCCAGAGAATGTCCGCCCGGCATGTCTGAGCGCGGACCAACTGGAAAATGGACCCAATTGGACTATGGACCAATACTTATTCGATCTTCGGACGATGCACGCTCACCGCCCCCCAATGGATCCGGCGGCTGCCAGAATGGCCACTCATACGCAGCTCCTCACGCGGTGCCTGCACAGCCACGTTGCGGGCAACTTCCCGAGAGTCGTCAATCATCCGGACATGGTGTGGTGTCCCGGTGGACGGCTCAGGATGGGATCGGACAGGCACGGTCCCGACGACGGTCCGTTGCAGGAGGTCGAAGTCCGCAGCTTCTGGATGGACGAGACGCCGGTGACGAACCAGGACTTCTCGCGCTTCGTGCGAGCGACGGGATACCTGACGTTGGCGGAGCGTCGCGGCGATCCCGATGCGTTCTGGCGTTGTTCCGATGGCGTGGGCAGCTCCATCGCCGGCCGGCTGGATCATCCGGTGGTGTATCTCGCATACGAAGACGCGCTCGCCTATGCGCGTTGGGCGGGCAAGGACCTGCCCACCGAAGCGGAATGGGAGTTCGCCGCGCAGGGCGCGCCGGAGACCCTGTCGTTTCATCTTCACACGCAGCCCGTGCGCTCGGGGCGTCCGAACGCACTCGGTCTCTACGATCTCATGGGAAACGTCTGGGAATGGACCGTCGACATGTACGAGCCACGCCTCGCGGCGGAAGAAGCTCCGACGGAACAGCCGCCGCGCAAGGTGCTGAAGGGAGGGGCAAGCCTTTCGACTCCAAACCAGGCGCTGCGATACAGGCCGTCCGCCCGGCGCGCTCAGGGCATAGACGTGGCCGCGCGCGATGTCGGCTTTCGCTGCGTCCTGAGGTTTCCCGCTTCCGCGTGAGCGGCCGTCTCGCATGAGACGGCCGGCCTGACGCCCGTGTCTGTCGGGCGTTCGCTGCCGCGTGGGCGGCTTTCCTCCGTTGCAGGAGTCAACTGGACTCTGGGCCAATGTGCTTGCGTACAGGGTCGATTAATCTCGATACAGAGAGGGTCATTTGGGAAACCCTGAAGCTGCATCTCGAAGCACAGATGCCGTGGCGCCCTTTACTCGGGCGAACCGCGCGCGTGCGCTCGGCGATATGGTTGTCGGAGCCCTCGCCACAGCCGCCGGATACTTCTTCGCCGCGCAGGTGGGTGAGGCCATCCAGTTCCCCGGCGCACCCGTCTCTGCGTTCTGGGCACCGAACGCCATTCTCCTGGCCGCACTGGCCCTGACGCCGATCCGGTTCTGGTGGGTGCATCTCGTCGCGGTCGGAGTCATGCACTTCGCCGCGCAGCTGCCGATCTACCCGGCGTCGCAGGTCGTCATCCAGTACTTCACCAACTGCGGTCTCGCGCTCATCGGCGCGGCCGCCCTGCATCGCTTCGGAGCGATGCCGCCGCGGTTCGATCGACTCTGGACCACGGTGAATCTCATCCTTGTCGCAGGCATCGCGGCGCCGCTCGCCACGAGCTTCCTCATGGCCGCCGCGTTCGCGCGCTTCGGCATCCCGATGGACGACTTCTGGCTGACGGTCGTGGCGCGCACGACGACGAACTCGTTCGCCATCCTGACGCTCGTTCCGCTCATCGTTCACTTCCCCCTCGCACTGGCGGCTTTCATAAAAGGGATTCCGTGGCGGCGTACGGTAGAGGCGTTCGTGCTCATCGGCTCTCTCGTCACGGTGGGCGTGCTCGTTTTCGTGTTTCCGAAAGCCGGGCCCGGGCAATCGCCGGCGTTTCTCTACGTGCCGTTTCCGTTCCTGCTTTGGGCGGCGGTCCGGTTCGGTACCACCGGTGTTTGCGGATGCATGCTGATCATGGGTGCCCTTGCCACCTGGGGCGCCGTAAACGCGTATGGCCCGTTCGTGAGCGAGCAGCCGGTGGACGATGCGCTGTCCGTGCTTTTCTTCCTCGTCGTCACGTCCATACCGTTGATGCTGCTCGCAGCCTTGTTCAGCGAGCGCAAGGTGACCACTGCGGCTCTGGTGGAGAGCGAGTTCCGGCGCCGGGGCGAGCACGAACTGCACAGCGCCGTCATGGCGTCGCTGGAGGATCAGATTGCCGTGCTGGACAAGGACGGCAAGGTGATCGAAGTGAATGCGGCCTGGCGGCTGAACGCCGTCCGAAGCCGGGATTCCATCCATGGCGCCCTGCCGGGCTCGAATTACCTCGATACGCTGCAGAGGAGCGGGGACCCCACGCTCACGCGCCAGATCGCGGATGCGCTCGTCGAGGTGCTCTCCGCGCAATGCCTGCGCCGGAAGCTGGAGTACGCGGTGAGGACCGCGGAAGGCGTGCAGTGGGTCGAGCATTCCATCGAACGCCTGATACGTCCCGAAGGCGGGGCCGTGCTCACGGTGTCCGATGCCACCGATCGCAAGAATGCCGAGCGCGAAGCCCAGATACGGCTGCGTCAGCTCGCGCATCTTTCGCGCGTCGCCGCCATCGGCGAGATCTCGGGCGCCATCGCGCACGAGGTCAATCAGCCATTGAGCGCGATTCTCGGCAATGCCGAGGCCGCGCTACGCCTGCTGTCCTCGGAGAACCCGCCGATCGACGACGTGCGCGAAATCCTTCGCGATATCGCCAGCAACGATCTCAGGGCATCGAGCGTCATCAAGCGCGTGCGTCTCATGCTCCGTAACGACGAGCTGCGCCTGGAGTCGCTCGCTCTCAACAATCTCGTGAAGGAAGTGCTGAGGATCCTGCACGTGGAGCTGGAGCAACGAAGCGTCACGCTCTACACGGATCTGCCGGACTCGGCGTGGCAGGTGCGCGGGGATCCGGTCCAGCTGCAGCAGGTCGTCATGAATCTCATCATGAACGCGTGCGAGGCGATGGGCGCGTTGCCCGAAGCCGAACGCCGGCTGTACATCTCGACTCGCGAAGGCCCGCTGCCGGACGAAGTGGAGCTCGTCATCCGCGACCACGGGCCGGGAATTCCCTCGGACCAGCGCGAACGCATCTTTCACCCGTTCGTCACGACGAAGGGGCAGGGCATGGGGCTCGGGCTCTCCATCAGCCGCTCCATCGTCAAGGCGCACGGCGGGCGGCTCTGGGCGGAGTCCGCGACGGAAGGCGCGGTGTTCCGCATGGCGCTGAAACGCCTGCCGTCACCGAAAGAAGAGCCATCCCAGCGTGCCGGCGCCCAGCACGACAAAGAGGGACGTGGTGAGGAGAACGGCACGCCAGTCCGTGTGGATCCGGTGCGTCTCGATGTCGCGGGCGGTCCGGTGAAAGCGGAAGAGCGACCACACGGCGAGGGCGAATCCGAGCACGACCATCCCGAACCCTACCCACTTCGCGTCTCGCAGCGCCGGGGCGGCCGCCGCCGCCGTCTGGACGACCGGTTCGTCGACAAAGGCGGCCGCGAAGCGGTTCAGTGTGGTACCAAACCCGATGAGGGCGATCGACGTCCGCAGGTATGAGAGATGGGTGCGCTCGTTCGAGAGGTGCGAGCGCAGGCTGGAAAGCGAAGTGCGTTTCTCGGAAAGCTCCGTGCGATGTTCGGAGAGTCCCGTGCGATGCGTGGAAAGCGCGGTCCGGCGTTTCGAGAATTCGGATTCGGGACTGCCGCCCGGCGGCACGTCCACGACGATCGGCGCGTCCGGGTCGAAATGCGCCACGGGCGGGATGGTCACCTGGCGAGATGTCGCCGTCATGACTGGGCTCCTTCAGAAGCGGTATCCGAAACCGAAAAGCAGTCCGCTCTGCTCCATGTCGTATATGAAGCCGCCGTTCTCGTAGTCGGTGTCGAGTATGCGATAGGCGAGATACGCCCCCCAGCGCGTGCCCCACCGATAGCCGCCTCCGACCTCGGCGAGCCAGACGAGATCCGAACCCCCGGCACCCACGTCTCCTCGTGCCCACACCAGCCACGTGTCCGAGACGACCGGCGTCCAGCGAGCGCCTACGATGCCGTCTACCCATTCGTTCGTTTCGTCGAGGCGTGCGCCGCTCGTGCGCAGATCGATTTCGAGACTCTGGAAACGCAGGCCGCCGTAGACCGCGAATGCGGAGCTGAGCTCGTAAACGATCCCGCCTTCCGCAAACGTCTGCGTGCTGCTGAGGCGGATGGGTCCGAGTAGAACGGTGTCCGCGTCGTCTTCCACCTTCACGTAGCTCGCTTCCGCGAACCACCCGACGGGAGGCCGCCTCGCCCCCATTCGCAGCGACAATCCGATGTCGACGAACTCGATGAGGTCCCCGAAGTCCGCGGTCACATCGGTGTCAGCGCCACCGACGCCGGTGCGGCCATCGAGTCCCGCAGCCCAGAGAAAGGGAAGGATTTCGTAGGTCCAGGTGTCCTGCGCGCAGGCGGTGCCGGCCACAGCGCTTCCGAACACTCCGGCAAGCACGACGGATGCGAAGCGGCTGCGGCGTCTCACTCGACCTCCCTTGCGACGAGTGCGAGATGTGCATGCAGCGTTGGCTTTTGGTGCGAGTGAGCGAATTGGACCTAGGGCCAATTGAGGGCAATCAGGCGCTTCGCGAAAGTCCTGCACGTGAGCAGTGAGCAAGACCCCGAGATTCGAGCTGATCGCCCTTCAGGTGGGAGGACGATCGCCGGCTCGATGACCCCCCGAACTTCCCACCTGACGCCCGCGCGCCGTGCGCTCCCAGTCACTGACAGCGCGATGAGCCGGCAAGCCCGCCTGTCCATTGTGCACCCCTCTCGTCATGGCGGACACACGGCGACGCGGGCGATCTTTTGATCGTTTGATGATCTGTCTGATCGTTCGATCATTCGCAACCGCAAGGAGCGATCGCTCATGCACTACCGGCCAGTCGGCAGAATCGTCGCCTTGGCATGCCCGGCTTTCGGGGCAGTCGTGCTGGGCGGATGCACGGACCTGAAGCCCCTGCAGGCGGAAGTCGAGACGTTGAAGTCGCAGGTGGCGCGTCTTCAATCCGAGACGGCAGCGGCGCGCCAGTCCGCGGATCAGGCCTCAAGCGCGGCTCAGTCGGCGAGCCAGGCGGCGAGCGGCGCGCAGAGCTCGGCAAACCAGGCGCTCGCGGCCGCACAGGCATCCCAGTCCTGCTGCGACTCGACGAACGAGAAGATCGACCGCATGTTCCGGCGATCGGTCGCTAAATGAAGGACGTACTGCAATGAAGACGATCCGTTCGACGGCGTCCGCAATCGCGGTGGTGCTCTTCGCGAGTCTTCTTCAGGCGGGGTGCGCCACCAAGCCCGACGTCCGCGCCGATTACGATCACTCGGCGGACTTCGGGAAATACCGCACGTTCGGCTTCGCTTCTCCGCTTTCGACCGACAAGCTCGGGTACTCGAGCCTCGTCACCCAGCAACTGAAGTCCGCCGTGACCACCCAGATGGAGCAGCGCGGATACCGGCTGGATCCCAGGAACCCGGACATCCTCATCAACTTCTCCGGCAAGCTGCAGGAGAAGCAGGAGATCGAGTCGACGCCCGGGCCGTACTACGGCTACCGCACCGGCTTCTACGGCGCCTGGCCGGGTTACGCGATGGGCAACGAGGTTTACACGGTCAACTACACGGAAGGCACGCTCAACGTCGACATGGTCGACGCTTCGCGCATGCAGATGGTGTGGGAAGGCGTGATCGTGGGCGAGATCAAGAAGAAGCACCTGGAGGACAGGGAGGCCGCGATAGACAAGGCCGTCGCGGAGATCTTCGCGCACTACCCGTTCCAGGCAGGCACCGCGCAGCCGATCGCGACGGCAGAGAAGTAGAGGTGCGCAAACCCCAGTCGCCATCGTGGGCCCCGATGAATCCGGCGCGTACATCTGGATCGAGCGCGGCGCATTCGGTGTCGAGGCGCTTGCGGTCGTGCTCATCCTCGGCTGCATCGCGTTCGCTACGGCGGACCGGCTGTACCGGGTGGCGATCCGACACGAGCCACGTCTCGAGCACTACGAGCGATATCGACGGCGTCTCGCGCGTTCGCGGCTACTGGGGCTGGAAATTCTGGTCGCCGCCGACATCGTCCGAACCGTGGCCCTGCAGGCGACACTCGCTTCGGTCGCAGAGCTCGGTCTGCTCGTCCTGGTGCGCACCTTCCTGAGCTGCGAAGACCATGAGCACCGTCGCATCGGGTGTCGTTTCCGGATCTGGGCCGGGCGTTGTCGGGCGCCTTTCATCCGAACCCCCGGCGGGCATGCGCTGGATTCCGGGCGGCACATTTCTGATGGGCTCGGACCGGTTCTATCCGGAGGAAGCTCCGGCGCACATCGTCGCCGTCTCCAGCTTTCACATGGACGAAACTGCCGTTACGAACGCGGAGTTCGGCAGGTTCGTGGCGGAAACCGGCTATTTGACGCTTGCGGAGCGACCGCTCGATCCGCGCCAGTATCCGGGCGCCGATCCACACATGCTGGTGCCGGGCGGTCTCGTGTTCCAGAGGCCGATCCGGCGCGTTCGTCTCGACAACTTCCGGAACTGGTGGCGCTACGTTCCCGGTGCGTACTGGCGCAGTCCTGAAGGGCCGGGCAGCACCATCGAAGGGCGCGAGAATCACCCTGTCGTGCAGATCGCATTCGAGGATGCGGAGGCCTTCGCAAGGTGGGCTGGCAAGCGACTGCCGACGGAAGCAGAATGGGAGTACGCGGCACGCGGCGGGCTTCACGCCTGCGATTACGCCTGGGGCGACGAGCTCACGCCCGGCGGCACGCACATGGCCAACACCTGGCAGGGCGAGTTTCCGTGGCTGAATCTCGTGTCGGATCATTTTGAAGGCACCGCGCCCGTGCGCTCGTTTCCGCCGAACGGGTACGGTCTTTTCGAGATGACCGGCAACGTGTGGGAGTGGACGACGGACTGGTATCGGGACCGGCACAAGAAGCCGAACCCGCAGAAGGCCTGCTGTATTCCTTCGGATCCACGCGGCCCGTCCATGGAGCACAGCTACGATCCCTGCCTGCCTCGCACCCGCATTCCGCGCAAAGTGCTCAAGGGCGGGTCGTTCCTCTGCGCACCGAATTATTGCCGGCGATACCGGCCGGCGGCGCGTTACCCGCAGATGATCGACACGGCCTCGTGCCACATCGGATTCCGCTGCGTCTGGCGACCCGTGGAGTGATCAGGCTCGGCG
>Ga0182742_1004976_pt1 | contig 11578 bp, 8 predicted proteins | sample eDN5th37CBELigMG_FD_128880 | JGI IMG/M metagenome (GOLD analysis project Ga0182742, IMG submission 128880) | Enriched Miracle-Growth compost microbial communities from Emeryville, California, USA - eDNA 5th pass 37_C BE-Lig MG (version 2)... ... | reverse complement strand
GTCAGCTTCCTCGCTCAGCTTGTGGACCAGCGCCCGCGCGAGATGCCCGCCCGATAACCGACGCGCTTCAACAGACCGGCCCGCCCCGCGAAGCATCTCCGGTACGCGTTCACGAACGAGTTCTCCGTCAGTCACTTTGCTGCCCCCACGACTTCACGACAAATAGCTAGCACATATAACCATGCGGGATCATGCGACGGGGAGCGGTTTGCGATTTTGAATTGTATTGCGACATAGCGACCCCGACGTAGTCCTATTGCACTCGACACCACCGCAGCGCGGGAGCCACAACAGGCTCCCAGAAGTCGACGTCCACGCGCTGTCAGTCGAACGTCCAATTTTTGCTCAATCTCGTCGTGGCCGCATAACACTAGGCATTAACATCCGTTCCTTCGAACCCGCAGCGCGGCGGATCCCACGCACTCGGTCGAAGGACAGGACAGGCGGGATCGATGAACTGGTAGGGCTGCGTCGAGGCGCCGCTGCATAACGCGCATCGCCTCACCGAGCCCGCCACACGCGCGGCAACTCCGATCGTAGGTTCCCGAAAATGTCGTTGCGCAGGTTTAGCGTATGCCTAAGAGCTGAAGGGAGCATCCATTGGCAAAGGATGACATTAAGACTTACAACGACGACGGAGCATGGGAGAACCTCGTTCAGCGCGAACAGGGGGCATCGAACACGGCAGAGACCAAAGTGAAAGCGCAGGCGGCGCGTCGTCAGACGGTTATAGACCGCGGCGTCGAGCACGCCGCCACGAAGCTCGACAACACGATTGAGGAGCGGACACCTGTCCACCCGGCGGCGACAACTTCCCGCGCGTTTAGCTTGGCGACCTCGTGAACAGGACGGTGCAGTTCTGGCGGATCACCCAGCCCGACGGTTCGGCGCTGCGAGGTCAGTTCCCGGCGCAACGGGTCGTGAAGCAGTTGGTGAAGGCCGAGGCCGACGACACGAATCGGTACCGCGTATGCCGCGATGGGATGGTACTGCTCGGCAAGGGTGTCGCCGAACCGGATCACCGCATGCTCATCCTCGACAAGGTGCGGCGCGAGAATCTGCCAAGCGTGGGTAACAGCGCTGGTGCACGGCGCGCGTTGGGGCTGTCGCCTGACGAAGGTCTGCTCGAGCCGACCTACTGCCTGTTCACCCACCGCAACATCCTTGCGATGCTTACCAGCGGGGACGGTCCGCGCCCTCGGCGGCTAGTCGATTACCTACGCGCCAAGCTGAACATCGACATTGCCATAGCCCCGATTCTCACCCAAAATCTCGATCAGGTACTCACCGAGATGCGGGTGTCTGCCATCGACGTGGCGATCCCAGCCAATCGGATTACGAGAGATCTTGTCGGCGGCGACTGGGTGCAAGCTCTGGACGGCGCGCGGACGCTTGCACAAGACGGCGTTGTCCGGGTTGGGATCTCTGTCGGTCGTAGTGGCGATGCCGTGCACAAGCAGAACATGCGAAGGCGCATCCGGCAGCGGATTGATCTCCTGCGCGGCTCAGACGGGTTGTCCGAGTTCAACAGCGCGCGCGTGACAGGCACGATTCAAGGCACCAGCCGGTCGCTGAACCTGCTTGAGGATCATTTCATCGAGAAGACGGAAGTCGACGCGGATCGGATTAATGACCCTGATCGGTCCGCCGAGTACGCGCGCGAGCTACTGCAGTCGTCCATGGCTCGAAACAAGGAATACTTGGAGTCAGCTGTGCCTGTGGTTACCGACGAGGTCGAAGATTTCCCTACCATTTTTATTGAGACGCCAGACGATGAACGGCGGTAACGGGCCACTCGCGCCCTTCCCGCTACATGTTCGCCTGCAACACTTCTGGATTCGGCACCGTTGGGTAGATCTCCTCGCGGGAGTGCTCATCGCTGCGGTGTGGTGCGCAGTTGCCTCGCAATGCTGGTTCCCTCAGGAACACTGCAGGTTGCCTCAAGCCCTTACGGCAGTACCTTCCGACTCTCGACGTGTCGTCTATCAGTTAATCGCAGCGGCAGCGGCAACAATGGGTGGCTTCACCCTAACGAGCATCTCGATTCTCGTGAATCTCCTGCGGACGCCGTTGTCGACGATTGACCGATTGCTCCCCGCTGAAGACAAAGCCCGCGTCGGAGAAGTCTTCCTCGGGGTTCTCCCCTGGCTCTTGGGCGTGTTCATCGCAGCGATGACGTTGCTCGCCGTCGATGTCAATGTGCCGCGGGGCTATGCGTGGATGCAGTTTGTCGCCGTTGGCTTGACGGTGGCCGCCATCATGTCGCTCGCCCGCGTCGTATGGGTGCTCCGCAGACTTCTGAGTGTGTCCGCGCCGTGAGCGTTGCGGGCAGTTGCTGCGATGTCTGCGCCAGACAGTTACGAGCCAATTAAAGGACACCGCGAGCTAGGTCAGGAGTTACGCGGCTCACAGTCGAGGGGTGCTGACTCCCTACTGATCGCGGCAAGCAAGCGGAGCTCCATCCGGACAATCGCCAGGTCGTCAAGCATGCGGGCACCGGCGGGATCCAGGCGGAGAGTCGCCATCAGCTGGTACGTCAGCTCAGCGGGGTAACAGCCGGCGTCCAGGTGGGAAACGAAGTCCAAGGAATACGGAGGCTCGTACTGGATTGCAGGCGTCTGTCTCTGAGTCATTAGTCCATTCTGGTCGCAAGAACATGTATGGCTTAACACGATTGTTGGCGCTACCCATCGCTACTTCGTCGATCGGCGTGAGCGACCAGGTGCGGCAACAGCATGCCATTGCTATAACGGCTATGTCGGCGAAACAAACTGACTATAAACAGCATATATGCTTGGCTGAACAGCCGGCTCCACATTGCTGCACCCTCTCATTTGGCTGTGATGACGCCGTAGGACTCTGTTTCCGACCTGACCGTTTCGGTGGCTTGCGCTATCGTTCCGCACGGCGGGGATCTTCGACGAGAAGATGTACTCAGGTGGGCTGCCGCGAGGTCTTTCGCGGCAGCCCAGTTGTTACCGTTGAATCCGCACGCGTCGTCTCACCTAGGCTCACAGGATCGGCGTATAGCGGCAATCCAGCGCCCCTCTTTTTGACGCCCGCGCAGAGAGCGGCAGCCAGAGCTTGCATCAGTACGAAAGCACAGAGCTTGCCGACGAGCCTGGCCGGGTTGCTCCAGATATGTCCGGTGCTGCTGTCAAAATGTGCCTGTGACGCTCAACGAGGAGGACACACGCCTTCAGCTCGTCGACCCCAAGCTAGCCGCCGCTGGGTGGTGCGACGGATTGGTCGACGAGGAGTACATGTACCGCCCGGGCAAGCTGCGGCTACTCGGCGACCAGACGGTTCGAGACGACCCGCAGTTCGTTGACTATGTACTGCGTGCCGCGCCTCGGGGCGGCATTCTCGGTGTCGTCGAAGCCAAGGATGAGTCACATGCTCCGAGCGCCGGTTTGCAACAGGGGTTGGCGTACGCCGTCGACGTGGGCGCACCGTTTGCTTTCGCAACTAACGGCCACGGTATCGTAGAGCAGGACCTGCGCACTGGCCTCGTGCGTGAGCTGGCGGAGTTCCCGACGCCGGATGAACTTAGGCAACGCTACGAAGCTGGAGCTACGTGGCGCGGGGCGACGGTCACGAGCCGAGATGGCAAGAATGTGCCGAATCCATTGCTGCGTCCAGCATTCGCGCTTCCTGGAGCGCCGGCTATGCGCTACTACCAGGAGCGAGCCGTCACCGCCGCCCTAGAAGCGATCCTCCCCGGCAACCGTCGGGCACTGCTGTCATTGGCGACAGGCACTGGAAAGACCTTCATCGCATTCAACATTGTCTATAAGTTGCTCGCAACGGAGTACGCGAAGCGAGTCCTCTTCATCGCGGACCGGGTGACACTCCGCGATCAGGCGTACAACGAATTTGGCGGCTTAGGCGATCGGCGAGCTGTCGTTAGTGGCCCTGACCTGCCGCTCGCGAGAGACGTCCACTTCGGGATCTATCAGTCCCTCTATGCGGACGCGCCGGGTGGAGGCAAGGTCTACGAGCGGTACCCGCAAGACTATTTCGACGTAGTAATCATCGACGAGTGCCACCGGAGCGGCTACGGCGACTGGGGTTCGATCCTTGAATATTTTTCTGGCGCATTCCATCTCGGAATGACAGCTACGCCGAAGCAGGACGACTCGATAGACACCTACGCTTACTTCGCGAGCGAGAACAGAGATGCGGAGGGAATCCCACAGCCGGTATACGAATACTCGCTAGGTCGCGGAATCGACGACGGCTACCTCGCGACTTTCAAGGTTCTGAAAGTCACAACTTCAATCGACGAGGGCCTCGTCATCGACGATGAGGTCGAACGCGGAGCGGAGCTTATTGTTCCCGAAGGAACGACGCCCCGGGACACATATGGTATGCGCGACTTTGAGCGTGAAATTGTCGTTCCGGACCGCACGAAGCTTCTTTGTCAGCACCTGGCAAGCGTTCTGCGAACCCATGGAGCTCTCGATAAGACCATCATCTTCTGCGTAACGATGGAACATGCCGCGCTGGTCAGGGACGAGATGCAGACCCTTCTCGGATCCGAGACAGGCAAGAATCTCTTCGCCGCGCGGATCGTGAGCGAGGAGCGTGACGCCGAATCGCTTCTTGAACAGTTTCAGCTGTCGTCGAGCACCGAGCCTGTCGTAGTCACTACTGTTGATCTTCTCTCGACGGGTGTGAACGTTCCCTCGGTGCGGAACATCGTTTTCATGCGTCCGATTGGGTCCGTCACAATGTTCAAGCAGATCATCGGACGGGGCAGCCGCATCGATTCGATCACTGGAAAGACATACTTCCGAATCATCGACTACGCGAATGCCACCAGGCTGTTCGACGACTGGGACCTGCCGGCCGCTCCGCCGGTCGACGGGCCGCTTGAAGGTGACCGCGCCGTCGCGGGCACGGTGAGCGATGTAGAGACAGCTGAACGTCTGGCGGATGCATCTATCTCAAGTCGGCTCGCGGGCCGTCTTCTCGCCGAAACACGTACTGACGACAAAGGCACCTTCCGCATCGAAGAACTGCCCGCCACCGTCTTAGATTTGTTCGTCTCGAATTCCGGCTACACACGTCGGCACTTACGAGTCGATACCGAGCAGGTCGAAACGACCGAGCTAGAGGTCGCCTTGCGGAAGCCCTCACAGGCGGACCGTCGCCTCCGAATTACCGGTGTCGAGGTTGCGATTGCGGACGAACTTGAACTCGACCTTGGCAACGGCAATATCATCCAGAGCGGCGAGTATCTCAAGCGCGCGAAGACAACAATCTTAGAGCGGGTTACGTCGCTTGAGAGTCTCCGTGAGACCTGGATGGACAGATCGAAACGGGCTGAACTGAGTGAGTATCTCGGAATGCGGCAAGTCACGCCGGAGTTGCTAGCGCTCGTCCTGGGGCGAGCGGACATCGATGCCTTCGACCTGATTGCCCATACGGCATTCGGCTTGGAACCCTTGAGCCTCTCCGCACGCGCAACAGCTGCAGAGCCGCTACTGAATGCCGCATTTCCACATCTGCCTGAAGGGTTTGTCGCAGCCGTGCTGGACAAGTTCCGGCTCGGAGGCGTTGGCGAGATCGCGAGCAGCGAACTTTTTGGCCTGAATCCGTTCATCACCCAATGGGGTGGCGTGCTCGGCGTGACTTCGCTCCTCGGTGGCCCTCAGCAGGTCGCCGAATTCCTGAAAGCTGTCCCACGCGTGTTGTTTGAATCGGAAGGTAACGCATGACCCTCGCCGAGTTGCAAGCCAAGATCAAGTCGGCATCCGACAAGATGCGGGCGGACGACAACACCAAGAACGCACTGAAATATCTCGAACAGTTAACATGGCTGCTGTTCCTCAAAGTTTTCGACTCGCTTGAGGAAAACCACGAGATGGTCGCCACTATCGATGGAACGACGTACCAGCCGTTGATTGAGGACAATTACCGCTGGAAGAACTGGGCTCGGGACGACAAGTTGACGGGCGACAAATTGATCGAGTTCGTGACAGATGAGTTATTGCCCTATCTTCGAGGTTTGTCCGGAAGTCCCCGGGCAGAGCGCTTTGCCGCGATCTTCGCCGAGGTTCGGACTGTCATGAAGTCCGGCTATTCGCTTAAAGAGGTCATCGGCACCGTTGATTCGATCGATTTCCATGCCCTCGATAATCACCATGCGATGAGCGTCATCTACGAGTGGCTGCTCGCACAGACCGCGGACGCGGGATGGTCTGGCGAGTTCTACACACCACGTCCAGTCGTCGAAACGATGGTGCGGGTCGTGGATCCAAAGCTGGGGGAGCGCATATACGACCCCTGCGCCGGATCCGCCGGTTTTCTTGTCGCGAGCGCCGAGCACATCGCACCGGCCACGAAGACGACCGAACAGCGCGAACTTTTCAACTCCGCGACCGTCTACGGTCAAGAATCTGGCGAGATCGCAGCGCTCGTCGGCACCATGAATTTGATCCTCCACGGTGTTGAGGACCCGCAGATCATTCGGCGCAACACCCTTGAGCAAGATTCGCGGAACATCAGCCCAAGTGATCAGTTCGACGTCATTCTCACTAACCCGCCCTTCGGGGGCAATGAGAATCCCCAGGTTCAGCAGAATTTTCCAAGCCGATCCGCGGCGACTGAACTGTTGTTCTTGCAGCACTGCATGGCGAAACTGCGCGACAAGGGTCGTGCCGCAATTGTCTTGCCCGATGGCATCTTGTACCGCACAGAAACTGCGTTCTCGACCGTGCGCCGTCGACTCGTCAATGAGTTCAACGTCACCGCTATCGTGCGACTGCCACCCGGTGTCTTCCCGACAGCTCCTGACACCCGCACAAATCTGATCTTCTTCGGCAAGGGCGGTAGGACTGAGACCATCCGCTATTACCAGATCCCTCTACCCCCAGGAAAGCGCTCATATAGCAAAACGAATCCTTTAACCCGAGACATTCTCAAAGGCGCGGAACACTGGCTGATCGACGGTGAGGCGGACGAATACTCTTGGGAGGTCCCCTATGACAACCTCGTCGAGACAGGGTTCGACCTCGACATCCCATGGCCGAACGCTTCTGCGATTACGGGTGCAGAGACTGCCGGAGAGCAGCTGCAGGCTCTGCAGGACCGCCTCGGGATTCTGAACGAACTCACCACGGCCCTCGCCACCGCTCACGCTGATCTCGATCGGTACCCGCTGGGGCAGACGGTCGCCATCGGCGATTACGTCGTCGAGACCGGAAAGCGCGCTGGAAGTATAACTCCCGAACGCTTAGTAGGAGTCAGCAACGCGGGTGGGCTGGCCCCCTTCAAGGGCAAGCCTGCGAGCGACACCAGCCGGTATCGAAAGTTGGAACCAGGTGATTTCGTTTACAACCCGATGCGTGTCAATGTCGGATCGATCGCCCTTTGTAGACATGAGGAAGAAGCTGGCTGGGTCAGTCCTGACTACGCAGTGTTCCGACTCGCCGCCGACGCGCCGTTCGACGCCGAGTATCTGTTGATGTATCTCAAGAGCGAGCAGGGCAAAGCGGAAATTGTTCGGGAAAGTCGCGGGGCTGTTCGTCGCCGCCTCTACTTCGACGGCTTGCAACGGGTGCAAGTACCGATTCCTGGCGCACCGGAGGAGTGGTCAGCATTGATCGCCTCCTTCGCATCTGTGCGACGCCACTTGCGAGAACTCCCGCTGACCGCAATTGGAGCGTTGGCGGCGCTTGAAGCGGCGGTGTTCAGTCCGCGCATCGACAAATCCGAATTCGCAAGCGAGGTCGTCAATCTCGACGCTAGACGATAGTGAATTCGACTGAAGAGGCTGATTGCCTGTTGTGTACCTGTCATGCCGTAAACCATAAATAACGTGAGACAAAAGGATTAATAATCGAGGACGTATATGCGCATTCGTCGAGTTGATATCCAAAATTTCCGCGGCATCAAGAATCTCAAATGGATTGTTCCCAAGACTCAGGACTTCGTCTGCCTCGTCGGCCCCGGTGATAGCACCAAGACCACCATCCTTGAGGCTATGTATCTGGCATTGTGTGAGCGCTATTCGCTTTCCTTGTCGGACGCGGACTTCTATGATGCCAACGTTGAGCAGCCCATCTCCATCCGTGTGACGATCGATGACCTGTCGAACGAGGTGATGAAGCACGGCGTCCTCGGTATGGAACTGAGCGGCATCACGGACGATGGCGTGCTGACTCACGATCCTGCGGATGCCGATTCGACCTGTGTCGTCATCCAATTGAAGATCGATGCCGACTTGGAGCCCGTGTGGTCTGTCTATCGCGAGGGCGGAACTGACCCATTTCCGCAGATCGGCGTTGGCGCTCGAAAAACGTTGGGAGTATTCAAAGTAGATGAGCGGATTGATGGACACCTCCGCTGGACTCGTACGTCGGCGCTCGGTCGGATGACAGAAGCTGTACACGGCACATCAGGGACGCTTGCAGCAGCCACGCGCGCATCACGAGAGGCCGTTGCGGGATCAATCTCTGACGACTTACAGGCGCTAACCGGCAAGGTGCAACAACGCCTGAACTCCCTTGGTAGTGGCAGTTTCTCAGCCCTGAGGCCCGGTCTCGACACCTCGCTTTCCTCGTCGGCGGGGGTGTTGGCACTGTACGAGGAACGGGTTCCGCTTACCAGTTTCGGTCTGGGTACCCGCCGGCTGGCAGGAATTGCAACACAGCAATTGGCCTTTGCGCACAAGACAATCCTGATGATTGATGAGATTGAATATGGTCTTGAGCCACATCGCCTTGTGTACCTGCTCCACCACCTGCGGAACTCAGGCGAGGTTGCTCAGGTGTTTGTCACGACCCATTCACCTGTTGCTGTCGAGCAGCTTGCGGCGTCTGATCTCTGTGTAGTCCGGTCTGATGGCGACGGAAATATCGTTACGCACGACTTCACCGCCAGGCCGAATCGAGCGCAAGCAGTCCTTCGTTCGAATCCATCTGCGTTCTTGTCGCGCAAGGTGATCTTGGGCGAAGGCAAGACCGAGTACGGGCTTCTCCTCGGTCTAGTTGACCTTTGGAACAAGCAGCGATTGGCGGACGGAGAGACTCCGGCAGCGGGATTGGGCGTCGCTGTGGCGGATGGGGGAGGCGGATCGAACGCAATTCGGCGGGCGCGCCTTCTGATCGAAGCCGGCTATGAGGCAGTGGTTCTCATGGACAACGACGATCGTTCGGTCGACAATGAGGTAAAGAGGGCTGCGCGAGAGGGCGTGACGATCCGGAGGTGGGACACAGGGCACGATACGGAACGTGAGCTGGTCGCCACTCTGACGGCTGCGCGGCTTACGGAGATCCTGGAACTCGCCGTTGAAAATCGCGTGAATGAGCAGACTGTGTTGCAGGATCTTCGCAATCAGGACGGCAGCGGTGCCGATCTCGACACCCTCGACGTGGGCGCATGGATCGCAGACTACGGATATACGCTTGACGTTGCGCGGGCTCTGATTGCCTCCGCAGCAAAGAAATACTCGTGGTTTAAGAGCCCGTATCAGGGTCGGCGTCTCGCTTCGTGGATAGTCGATAACCGCGACACGCTAGCGGGATCGACGTTGATCACTGTCATAGATGGATTGCATGGGGATGTGTTCGGCGCAGCGTCGGAGGAGACGCCTCTAGAGGTGGGCCGGTAATTGCAATGGATGCAGCGCTGCGCGATGAGGCGACGCTACTACTGCGGCGAATGCCATTCTCGGTGGAGATGCCTGCTGGCACAGGCAAGACGCAGCTGATCGCTGCCATGGCCGGAGTCGCAGCGCGTGGCGGCTCGGCTTCTCTCATCCTCACTCACACGAATGCCGGTGTCGCAGCACTACGAAAGCGGCTGAAAGACTTCGCCGTTCCTCAACGGATGGTTCATGTCGACACGATCGCTAGCTGGGCGTTTGAGCTTGTGCGCCACTATCCAGACCTGGCAGGAATTCAGATTGCTCCCGTCCCTGACTGGTCGCAGACACCCGAATATGTTCGTGGTGCGGTGAATGTGGCGCAAGCACGAGCGATTAAGCGGATGCACTCCGCTAGTTTCACGTACTTGTTCGTCGATGAGTACCAAGACTGCAATCTCAACCAGCACGATCTAATACTGGAGATCGCGGCCGCGATTCCACTGGCCGCGGTGTTTGGCGACCGCCTGCAAGGGATCTTCGACTTCTCAGGTGAGACCCTCGTCGACTGGGACCAACATGTCTTCCCGAGCTATCCACTCCTCGATCGCGAACACGCGCCTTGGCGATGGGTGGGCCATAATGCCGAGCTGGGGCAATGGCTTCTTGACCTTCGCCCGCAACTCGTTTCGGGTGCGACCCTCGATTTATCGCAAGTCTCAGTGCCAGGATTCGAATGGCAGCCTGCCAGCCATCAGGCAGTCGCGGATGCAGCCTCTAGGTTCAAGACCTTCGAAGAGTCGGTTCTGATTCTCAATCAGTGGCGATCCGACAATGCCCGTACTGCAGGACGGCTGGGTGGCACGTACGCCGTTATGGAAGATCTCAATGGTCGCTTTATGCACGAAAACCTCGCCACTCTCGAATCGTCCGACCCGGATGGTTATGCGCTCTGGCTGGCCCTCTTTGCGAAAAGTTGCTTCTCGGGCTTCGGCGAAATCAATCAACCGATCCTCCGTCGGTTGCGGCGGGGTGAAGGCTTCGAGGGATTGAGCCGTCCTGGACTTGAAACGACCCTTGCGGCGCTGGAGGGTCTTGGAACGGACCCTTCGCTGCGTAACCTTGTCGCAGCGATGAGGGCAATCGAGTCGGCGCGGGAGGGTAGGCTCTATTGCATCGAAGCGTGGCGTGACACGCTTGCTGCGATAGAGGCGGTTGTCCGTAATCCCGGCGAATCCATGCGAGTCAACCTCTCGATGATCCGGGATCGGCTTCGGTACACAGGGCGTCGTAGGCAGCAGCGGATCGTGTCTCGGACACTCTTGGTGAAGGGCCTTGAGTACGACCATGCGATTCTGTGCGATGCCGACAGCATCGGCAGCGTGCGGAACTTCTATGTAGCGATTACGCGGCCGAGGAAGTCTCTCACGATCCTGAGCCGATCCTCAGTCATCCGTATGAGGTAATTGTGACTTGATAGCGACCAATCACGGCCTAACCGAACTGGTAGGCCAGTGCTGAAAGGATGCCCCAGCACAACGAGCGATGCGGCGCTTACTCAGCGCACCAACCCCGATGCTCTCCATTTCCTCGATCGCGCCGTCGATCGCCGCCCGCTCGAGCTGCCCGTAGTGACACGGCCGCGACCGCCCACTTGATGCCATAAGCGCACCTTACTGAGTGATCCGACCATTGATGAGTTTGCGCGGATGCGTCAGCGTGCAGAACATCGGCGACCGCCCGCAGGGCTTCAGCCCGTCGAACCAGAGGCTGTTCGACACCGAAGGCCGCAGCTTCGAGACCGACACCTCAGCGCAGATCGCGCTCGACAACAACGACATCGCGGTGTGGGACAACATCAACCCGGCTCTTCGCAGTTAGCAGTGGCGTTGGTGCCGGCTGGGTGTGACTCGTCGTGATCGGCGAGTGCAGGCCCACCGTACTCGGCGGCGTTGGTTCTCAGGATTGCGGAAGCCGAAGGCGATG
>Ga0182742_1004975_pt1 | contig 11581 bp, 7 predicted proteins | sample eDN5th37CBELigMG_FD_128880 | JGI IMG/M metagenome (GOLD analysis project Ga0182742, IMG submission 128880) | Enriched Miracle-Growth compost microbial communities from Emeryville, California, USA - eDNA 5th pass 37_C BE-Lig MG (version 2)... ... | reverse complement strand
TTCGGCACGACCGAGACGTTCGTCAGCGAGGGCGACGCCTTCCGGCGCTACCCGCAGATCGTCATCGCCCTGAAGAACCAGTTGCACAAGTTCCGCAAGTTGGGTATCGCCCCGATCGCGGCGGCCGGCCAGTTCGGCGCCCCGCTTGGCGCGGGAAGCAGCACGGGAACCGGCGGAACAGGTGGGACCGGCGGAACCGGCGGAACCACCACCGGCAACACCTTCCAAATGAACAACAACGCCGCCGACAATTCGCTGGGCGACAACAGCGGCATGGCGATGCCGGCGATCTTCAACGAGGCGATCTCGGTCACCGGAACCTATCCGTTCCCGTACTTCACGGACACTTCGACCACGCCGAACAATCTGCCCATCGGCGTGATCCCCAACCCGAACGGACCGGTCCTGGTCTTCGGCAACGCGTTGTCGATCGGCGGGACGGCCTCGGGCACGGGAACCGGCGGAACCGGGGGAACCGGCGGAGGAACGACCACCGACGCCAACGTCTCGCCCAACGTCGACGCCTTCGCCGCGTCGGACTTCAACATCTGGAGCGATCGCATCCCCGGCGCCGTCAACCGCGGCATCGGGACCGACTTCGCCGCGCCGTCGATCGACGTGCCGACGTTCCGGCGGCGGTTCTCCCAACAGCAGGCGGCGACCAACGGCACCAACATCGGCGATTCCGCCAGCCACCTGACCTTCGATCAGGTCGGGACCTCGATGTCCACCGGCATCGTCACCGGCGCCTTCGCCATGGTCTCCTCGGCCTTGGATTACTGGATCAACCTCAACAAGGACCAAGGGGCCAGCTCCGACGCCTACTTGACCACCCCGGTCGGCGTCCGAAGCCTGAACTTCGGAGCTCACGGCATCGGCGACCTCTCGGCCTACAACAACCCCGACGGGATCAACGGGATCCTCGCCTGGACGGCGGTTCCCGCCTTCGACGTCAACGACGGCGGCAGCCTCTCCACGCCCGATTTGATCAGCACGACCGACAAGCAAAACCGCTTCGAGGGCGGCTATGAGCCCCCGGCCTACGCCCGGATCTCAATCAGCAACGCCATCGCCGCGATCGAGGGGACGATCGCCCTCCGCTACCTGATCGACAACAACGTCCTGCCGGTCATCGACGCCAACAACGACGGCGTCCTCACCGCCCAGGAGATCCAGGACTTCACCGACACGGCCGCCGCCAAGGGGATGGCCGAGGCCGGCGCCATGGCCCGACTTCTGGGCGGCACCGCCACCACCTCGCTTCCGCAAGGCGGCGTCAACAATCGGTTGTTCAACGAGAACCCCGACCAGCCCGGCGCGTTGCAGCGGCGGTTCAACTTCTTCGACTTCGTGGCCAACGGCCAGCTCAAGGGCGGCGTGACCATCGACGGTCTGAAGATGCTCTCCACCTCCCTCTTGCCGCAACCCGACAGCTACGTGGTCGTCGATCGCCAGCGGGCCTCCATCAACGGCTTCCTGGTCGATCCCGACGCGCAGCGGAACACCACGGCCCTTCAGCACAAGCTCCCACGCTTCATGTGGGTGCCCCCGGCCATGGTCTCCAAGTTCCGCAACATGTCGCCGGCGCGGTTCAAGATCAACCGCAACGAAAGGCCCGGAACCTTCTTCCCGGTCTACACGCTGTTCCAGAACGCCCCGACGGTCCAACCCCGCGCCGCGGGCGAGACGCTCACGCGCTCGACCAACGTCAACGGAGAGACCGTTTCGAGGAACGTCGTCGAGCGAGGCCCGGTCATCACCCCGGAGCCGGTCGTTACGACCCCCGCGTCGGCCGCGCCGAACCATCCGGTCGCGCCGAACCACCCGACCGCGCCAACGCCAACGCCGGACACCCCGACGTCGACCGCGCCGGCCGAGGACCAGCACGCCAAGCAGGTCCTCGACGCCCTGCTGAACCTGGCCAACCAGAACCAGCAGCAAACCCAGGCCGCCGCGACCGCGCTGCCCACGGCCACGCCGATGGCGGCCGAGAACACGGCGGCGGCCCAGGAGGCGACGGAAGCGGTCGCGACCGCCGCGCCCATCGAGACCGAGACCGATCCCGCTCCGGTCGTTGAGCCGGAGAAGTCGGCGGCCACCGAGTTGGCCGAGCAGCAGCAGGCCGCGGCCGGCGCCGAGGCCGCCAGACGGCAGGCCATTCTCAGAGCCAACTCCAGCAAGAAGTCGAACGTCTTCCAGCAGCTCTGGAACGACCTGAAGAAGCCGTTCACCTGATCGGCGATCGGCGAATCCTGGAAACGACCAGCCCTTCGGCCGCCCTCGGTCCCGCGTGGACCCGGGGCGGCCGTTTTTCATTACGGGCTGATTCGTCCATCCCCGCGGCGCCCGGAACGTCGGCGCTATTTCCCCTCAACAATTCGCGCGTGGGTTTTCCCCCATGCAACACGCCGCGCAAGCGATTAGAATTGGAATAAGCGAACGCCGGCGGTTCGATTCATTCGAGCGGCGCGAGAGCGCCGCGGGCGTTTCCCGACTTTAAGCGGAGAGCGACGGGCTCATGTGGGAATCGGCGACCGACCTGTTCCGCGGGGCCTGCGGCCTGAAGGCCCCCTGGGTCTTGCGATGCGAGGAGTCCGGGCCCGACCACGAGGTCGTGTCTCGATCGCGGCTCGCCCTGCCTTTCGTCATCGTTGGACGCGACCAAGACCAAGGGCCCCGACTGAGCGGGCCGAAAGTGAGCCGTCGCCACGCCTACCTTCAGATCGTCGGAGGCCGGCTTCGGGTCGTCGATCTTCAAAGCCGGACGGGCGTGGTTTGGGAGGCCCCGGCCGAGACGCCGGATGGCGACCGATATCTTGAAGTCGGTCAGGCGGTCCGGATCGGCCCCTACCGCCTAAGCTGGTCGCGCGGGGGTCACGGCGAGGCGATTTCGCCGGCGATCATTGAGGCGTCGCCGATGGCTTCGTCTCGAAGCCTCGCGCTGACGCCCCCTCGGCCGGTGGGGGCGTTGGTCATGCCGATTCGGATCGGCGGCGAGGAGTCGCTCTGGCGAATCGAAGACGACCTGACGCTCTTCGGGCGTTCGGAGTCGTGCCGGATGGTTCTCAACGACCGCGGCGTCTCGCGAATCCACGCGGCGGTGGCGCGCACCCCGTTGGGCGTCTGGATCGTCGACCTCGGTTCGCGAACGGGGGTTATGGTCTCGGGCGTTCGCGTCCAGTGGGCCTGGCTCGAAGACGGAGACACCGTGCGCTTGGGACGGTTCACGTTCGTTTTCCGATACCTGAGCCCTCCATCGGGCATCAGCCGCGGCGAGGTTCCCCTCGCCGCGGGCGCGGCGCGCGAAGCGGCTGGAGACGTCTCGGACGATTCCTCCAGATCCCAATCGAGTCGATCCAACGGCCGGGAGTTGGCCACACGATCGGCCGAGCGGCCTCGGAACGTCGTTCGAGTCGGGGCCGACTCGAACGACGTTCCGATTCCGGCGACCATCCTGGAGCCCTCCCAAACTGGAGGGGGAATTCCCCTGGCGCTCTGGCAACGGCAAATGGAGATGATGGAGTCGTTTCACAACGATATGATCGCGATGGTCCAAACCTTCTTCGCCCTCCATCGCGAGCACTACGCCTCGATACGCGACGAGATGGACCGGGTTGAGGAACTGACGTCCGAGCTCGATTCGCTCAGGCGGAAACTCTCGCCCGAGGATTCCGCCGCCGCCAGCCAAGCCGCCGATTCCCCTGGTTCCTCTCCGGTCCGGAACGCTCTCCCGCGCGACCGCGCTCCGGAAAGTCGCCCACCCGACGAATCCGAACCCCATCCTCGACCGGAGACGAGTCGAGGGGCGCCCGGCGAGTCTCCCCCGCCTCCGCGGGAAGGGAAGGCTCCGGTCGCCGCCTCCGAGATGCATGGTCTCATCACGAATCGGATCGCCGCCCTACAGCGGGAGCGTCAGAGCTACTGGAGGCGAATTCTCAACCAGATCAATTCCTAGCGCCGCGAGCTCCCGAGGGGGGAGGCGCCTGGGGATCAGCGAGCGTCTCGACCTCCCAGTCGCGCAACTGGACGCGGGCGCCGCGTCCCAAGAAGCGGACGGCGGCAACGAAATGGTGGCCATTCACGCGTTGGATCACCCGACCCTCAAGGCCGGCGAGCGGCCCCCCTTTGATCCGCACGAGACTCCCCGCGGCGATCTCCGGTTCCGCCTCGATCGGCAGCCCCGAACCGAGCATCCGCTGAATTTGCCGCAGGTCGCGCTCCAGGGCCTTTTGGTCGTCGACCTGAATGACCGCGACGAGCCGGTTTCCCTTCAGCGCGGAGCCCCTGTCGTTCCAATCACCGTAAAGGAACACATAGCCGGGAAACAGCGGGATCAGCGAGCGAACCTTGCGCCCCTTGGGCGTGCGCGTCTCCTGGATGGCCTGGGGCAGATAGAACGTTAGGCCGTCTCGCCTCAAATCGCGCGCGATGGCCTTCTCCTGACGCGGCTTGGCGTGCAGGCACCACCAGCGGGCGTCCGGCTTTTCGGTGGCGATGGTCGCGGGATCATCCCAAAGGCCGGGAGGATGGAAGTCCGGCTCGGCGGGTAGAATCGGCATGATGAACACACTCGCGGCGCGCTCGCGCCGTCCCTGAGAGCCCCTTCCTCCAGTGTCGTGGTCGCGGACTATCGCCGAACCGTCGACGGCGCGCGGAACCACGAGAACCACCGCGAGAAGAATCGCGAGGGCTTCGTCGCCCCGGAGTCGGAAACCGTCGAGGCCGGGATGGTGGAGGAGGCCCCTTGATAATACTCGACATGCGCCGTCGCAATCGCGCGCAACCCCGTCCGCCAGTCGTGAAGCGCGTCCGAATCCGGCTCGAAGGCCAATAGCTCTTGGTGATCCTCGGGGGTGAGATCGTAATTCAAACCCAGGAGGAAAATCGCCAGCGCGAGTTCGGCCAGCCCGCGATCGGCTTCGTTGTCCGCCTCGTGAATCGCCCTCGCCAACTCATGATGCGGCCTCTCGCCGTCGAGGCCCCGGGGCACCGTCGCGGGGCGTGGAAAATTCCAGACTTCACCGTTGGCCAGCCTCAGCCCCTTTCCCCCCAGGTAGGTCGGGCGCCGACTTCCAAGTTCCTTGTCGTGACTCATTGTCGCTTTCCCACTTTCCCAGGAGTTGAGTAATCATCCGAGCGCGGAAGCCCGCCAAACAACATCTCAACCTAACATCCTAGAGCGCAAAACGCGTCATGGCGGACCAAGGAGCTAAAATGCCACAGCGACGGCCCAGACCCGTCGTCACCGTCAAAAATCAACGCGCCGATCGCCGACTCGCCAACCGTGCCTAGGAGAAACTAGGTGGAATATGCGATAATCGCCGTCCTGGCTTTTATACGAACAGCCTCCACGTACAGCAACGAGTTCCAATAGATCATGAGCGAAGGCGTCAACCCCGGGGGACAGGCCCCGATCTCTTGCGATTTTTGCGGGCGGAGCTCGGCGGAGGCCGGGCCGATGATCGAAGGCAAGGCACTGCAGACGACCGATCCGGAACACGCGATCGCGCACATCTGCACCCACTGCGTCGACGTCTGCGACGGCCTCTTCGCCCAGCACGAGCGGCGCAACACCCGCATCGACCGGATTCCCACCCCGCGCGAACTGGTGGCCCATCTTGACGATTACATCATCGGCCAGGAAAGCGTCAAGAAGACTCTGGCGGTCGCCGTCGTCAACCATTACAAGCGCGTCTTGGGAGGGGAGATCACCGACCCGGCCCTTAAGGACGTCGAGGTGGCCAAAAGCAACGTCCTGCTGATCGGCCCCACCGGCTGCGGCAAGACGGCCCTGGCGCAGACGCTCGCCCGGCGGCTCCACGTCCCCTTCGCCATCGGCGACGCCACGACGCTGACCGAGGCCGGCTACGTCGGCGAGGACGTCGAGAACTTGATCCTCAAGCTCGTCTCGGCGGCCGATTACGACATCGCCGCGGCCGAGAGGGGGATCATCTACATCGACGAGATCGACAAAATCGGCAAGACCAGCCAAAACGTCTCAATCACCCGAGACGTCTCCGGCGAGGGCGTGCAGCAGGCCATGCTCAAGCTCCTCGAAGGGACCGTGGCCAACGTTCCCCCCCAAGGGGGCCGCAAACACCCCGAACAGCAATACCTTCAGGTCAACACCTCGGGCATCCTGTTCATCTGCGGCGGCACGTTCGTCGGCCTTGAGGAGATCATCGGCAAACGCCTCGGCAAGAAGATGATCGGATTCGGGCGGCCAACATCCACCGATCGCGAGGTCGAGCGCAACGAGATCGTCGCCCAAGTGACGCCCGAAGACCTGGAGCGGTACGGCATGATCCCCGAGCTGATCGGCCGGCTTCCCGTCATCGCCACGCTCGACGAACTCTCCGAAGCCGACCTGGCCCGGATCCTCGCCGAACCCAAGGACGCCTTGACCAAGCAGTATCAGGTTCTCTTCCACCTCGACGGCGCCAAACTCGAATTCACCGAAGGAGCGCTGCGCGAGATCGCCAAGCTGGCCAAGGCGCGCGGAACCGGCGCCAGAGCCCTCCGCTCGATCATGGAAAACCTGATGCTCGAGATCATGTACGAACTCCCCGAGCGCGAGCCCGGTCAGTCGTACACGATCACCGAGCGGATCGTCCGCAAGGAGGAGAGCCTCTTCGAGGCGAAGGCGAGCGCCTAAGCGAGCCGGCCGGCAAGGCGAATGCGGGGCGCGTCCGCGCCCCGGCCGGCCGTCGCCACGCATCATTCTCCCCCCGGGAGAAGGTGGCCGGGACGGCCGGATGAGGGTCGGCGGGTTTACGGAGGAAGCGCCGGGACGGGATCGGGAGGGGCGAGCGCTCGCCGCGCCCGCTCCGAAATCCGACGACCCCCACCCGGCCCTTCGGGGCCACCCTCCCCCGGAGGAGAGGGTTGAGAGGCCACCTTCAATCCAGCGCCCACCCGGCCCTTTGGTCTCTCCCGATCAGCTCAGGCCGGTCAGGGGGCCGTCGCCGCAGAAGTCGGGGTTGCCGAAGGTGTTGATCTCGTGGCCCATGCCGTGAGCAATCGCCATCAAGAGCCGGTTGTGCGGCACCTTGGGATACTTCAGCGACTGGCCCATCTTGAAGTCGAGGCCGTTGCCCACCAGGACGAAGGGGATGTTGTCCAACGTGTGGGAGTTCCCCTTGCCCAGCTCGTTGGTCCAGACGATCGTCGTGTTGTCCAGAAGCGAGCCGTCGCCCTCCGGCTCCGGCGTGTCGGCCAGCCGCTGGGCGAGGTAGGCGAGCTGCTCGCAGAACCACTTGTTGATCTTCGTCAGCTTCTCGACCGTCTCCAGGTTGTTGTCCGGGTGGTGGGACAGTTCGTGATGCCCCTCGGAGACGCCGATCCAGTTCATCTTGGCCATGCCGACCGAGTTGGTGTACTGGAGCGTGGCGACCCGCGCGAAGTCGGCGACGAAGCTCTGAACCATCAGCTCGATCTGGGTCTTGCTGATCTGGGGAATCTGGTCGTTCTCCTCCTTGATCCCCGGCTCGATTTCGGGAACGGCGTGCCCCACGTCGGCGGCGCCGGTCTTCAATTCCCGCTCCATCTCGCGAACGAACGTGGCGTGCTCGGCGAGGATCCGCCGATCCTCGACGCCCACGGCCGACTCCAGCCTCTTCAGGTCGTCTTGAACGTCGTCGAGAATGCTCTTGAGGCTCTCCTGGTCCTTCAGTCGGCCGTAGAGCTTCGAGAACATCTGGTAGGGGCTGTTGATCGGGGCGACCGGCCGGTTGGGGCCGTCGTAGACCATCCGGGTCCAGGTGTCGGCCCGGTTGGGGACCATGACGCCGAATTCCAGCGAGCCGAACCGGGTCCGCGTCGCCGGGTTCGCCTGGAGGAACTTCTTGATCTCCTGGTCGATCGACAGACCGCTGGCCCAGCCCGCGGGGGTGTCGGAGCCTCCCTGAATGTTGCCCGGAAACAGCTCGATGCCGGTCAACAGGCAGCCCATGCCGCGCATGTGGTTGTCGCCGTCGCCGCGAACCTTGTCGCAAACGCCGTGGAGGATCAACGTCCGATCCTTGAGCGACTCGAGAGGGGTGAGGCTCTCCTTGAGCGTGAACTCGGAGCCGGTCTCGTCGGGCCAGAACGCGCCCGGGATCACGCCGTTGGGGCTGAAGATCACCACCAACCGCTTCTTGCGGACCGGTTCGCCGGCCATCGCCAGGCTCGGCAGGTTCATGGCGAAGGGGATCGCCGCCGCGCCCACGCCCAGGTCACGGAGAAAGTCGCGTCGATTGCGATTCCAGGACATATCGGGGCTCCGTGCTGAATCCGAACGGCGCGGCTCGCGCCGCCGAAGGAACAAAGTCGAATTGCCAGCGGCGAGCCCCGAGGAGGGACTCGCCGACGAAAGGGTGTTACGGGTTGGCGGTGACGGACGTTGAGCCGGCCCCGCCCGAGACGCTCGCGACGCGAGGAGTGAGGGACGACGCGGCCAGGATCTCGACCGCCAACTTGCGGATGTTGTAATCGTGTTCCTTGAACGATCGGACCACCGTTGGCAGCTCGTCGGCGCCGAAGGCGTTGACCGGCTGCTTCACCAGGTAGTGGAAAAATTGCTGGGCGAAGGCGGCGCTCACCTCGTCGCTGGAGGCCAGGAACTTCGTCAGGCCGACGGGGCCGTCGAACTCCACTTCGTCGCCCGAGGGAAGCTCGTAGCCGCCGGTCGCGTCGATGGGCTTGTTCAGCTCCTCGGTTCGGAACCGGCCGACCGCGTCGAAGTTCTCAAGCGAGAAGCCGAGGGGATTGATCAGATCGTGGCAGGTCATGCACGCCTGGGGACTGGTTTGCAGGGCCGCCCGCTCTCGGGTCGTCATGCCCGGATGGGCGTCGGGCGCCAACGGCGCCGACGCCTCGGGAGGGGGCATCAGGAACCGGCCCAACACGCCCCTCGCGAGGAAGACGCCCCGGTGAATGGGCGAACTCGTCTGGGTGTAGGCGTAGTTGGCCAGCACCAACGGGTGCGTCACCACCCCGGCGCGGGGCTCTCCCTCCAGCTTCACCTTCTGGAAGGGGGCGTCGGCCGGCAAGGACGCGCCGTAGAAGGCGGCCAGGCGACCGTTCATGTAAATCGAGTCGTCTTGCAAAAGCCGGTGGAAATCGGCGTCCTCGCTCCAGAGCACGTCGTCGAGGAACATCTCCAGCGAGGTCCTCAGGTCGGAGGCGATCGCCTTGTCGAACTCCGGAAACGTCTCCGGGTCTTTCGACAGATCCCGGGCCCGGGCGTGGTCGACCCGAAGCCACTGGATCAGAAACGTCCGAAGCTTCGAGTGGGCCCGGAGGTCGCCGATCATTCGCTCGGCCTGGGCGGCGATTTGCTCGGGCGTCTTCAGCTCGCCCTGGGCCGCGGCTTGGAGCAACGCGGCGTCGGGAAGCGAATCCCAGAGGCCGAACGAGAGCCGCGAGGCCGCGTCGTAATCGTCGAACCCGCCGTCGAGTTCGTTGTACAGAAACCAGGGCGACTTGAGCGTCAGGAGCACGACCCGCTTGACCGCCGCCTCCAGGTCGGGCCCGGCCTCGAAACAACGATCGACCAAAAGCGCCCGATGCTCGTCGGAGAGCGGGCGGCGGAAGGCGGTCTCGACGAACCGATGGCAGAACTCGCGGAGCTTGGCCTCGCGGTCGGGCGCGTCGGCCTTGACCTTGGCCAGTTCCTCCAAGCGGTCGAGCACGTAGGCGGCCGTCTCAAGCGCCGCGTCGGTCGTCGCCGCGTCCCACTCCCTCGAGACCGACGTTCCGCGCTCGAAGCCCATGCTCCGGTCGTCGGGAGGGAAGGGGGTGTTCAGGACGAACAATTCCGGCGTGTTCTTGGGCGAGAGGTTCCGCGTGGGGATCACCTCTTCGGCGCGCCTCGGCTGTTTCCAGAGCAGGGCGATGGTCGCCTTGGTGGGCGGGGGGGTGTTCTTTTTGCTGTCGTCGACGCCTTGCTTGCCCTTGGACATCTCGAGCCGGATCGGGTACACCCGCCCGCCGATCAGGTGGGTCGATCCTCGAAACTCGGTGTCGTCGCCCGAGATGACCCAGCGGTCGACCACGGGCGTCTTCTGGTCGTTGACCCAGAGCCGAACCGAGTGTTCGGAGCGGACGATGAACTCGTAGTCGCCGGTCTCGGGGGCGAGCAAGCCCCCTTGCCAACGGATGTAGAACCGGTGGCCGATCTCGTCCGAGTCCGGCAGGTTGACGCCGAAATCGAAATCAACCGTCGGGTCGACCCGGTCGATGATCCGGTTTTCCTTCCTCCAGTGCTGGTGCGAGTTGGAGTACTCGCCGTGGAGCCCCTTGGGCCCGTCCCACTCCATGGGCCCTCGGAACGCGCCGATCAGGTCGACGAGGGCGTTCTCGTGTTGCCGAACGGTGAGCCGCGAAAGCTCGATTCGAGGGGGCTTGTTTCGGACCTGGGCGACGCTGGAATAGAAGGTCTCGTGGATGTAGAGGGCCACCGCGTCGGCGTCCTCGCCCACGCACAGATCCGGGTCGTCCTCGGGCATGTATTTGGTGATGTAGCTGGAGAGTTGCCTGGTCGACTTGTCGCCCAGCAGCGCGTGGGGGTAGTCCTCGCTTCCCTCGCCGGCCTTGCCGTGGCACGAGGCGCACTGGCTGACGTAGATCGCCTCGCCCTTGGAAAGCGCCTCGTCCTGGGCCAAGGCGGGAGCGCCTCCCAACATCCAGAACAGCGAGGCCGCCAGGACCGGCGCCAGCGCGCGCCGAAACGATCGAGGACCAAGTTGCGTCATCATGGAGGGCCAACCCTTTTTCTCTCGAGTTGGGGATACCGTCCGAGGCCGACGCGAGGCGGGCGGGCGGTTGGCGGGGGACACGTTTGGGGACCGTCATCCAATCCATCGGACGCGGCCCCCCGGGCGATTATCGGACACCGCGTCCGGCAAGCGTACAACATTTCTTGTACTGGATTACCGGAACGAAAGCAAGCCGCGGGCGAGCGCGTCGCGTGCTCCCGCCCTCCAGGATCTCTCGGATGAACGCCTTGACCCCAAAGATCGCTAGGGTCGCGATCGCGCCGTTCAGCCGGTCTCCCAATCCTCTAGAGCGATGCATGGGCGCCCCCCCGTCCCTAAAAATCCTGTGGTCGTCGTCGACCACGTTTCGCCGGGCGATCGAGCCGGCCCGGAACTCCGGCATCCTTTACTCACTTACGCACGCAAGGGGCCAATGGCCCATTTCCTCCGAAAATTCCATCTCGAAATCGGCGGCGACCGCGCGCCGCTCGGGCGCGCTTGGCTTGGGCGGTGACTCGCCCCGCCAATCCATAGCCTACGCCATGGTCCGGCTTCCGCGACGCGAATTCCCTGGGCGCCGCGACGGCTCGTGAGGATTTCCCGCCGGAAACCGGATAACACGACCGGCCCCCTCCCTCGTTCCCATCGACCCGACGGGATTCGCGGCTCGATGAATTATTCGAATCGAGGAGGAGGGGGAAGAAGGCGGCGGGATTCGCGAGGGCCGGCTCGCCCGCGGGAAGACGGCGAGCCGGGCTCGGGCGCCTCGGTTGGGACGTGGTTCAATACGAGTCGGAGCTGATGACTTCGCCGCCGGCGCGGCTCCCCAGGGCGCAATAGGT
>Ga0182742_1004971_pt1 | contig 11591 bp, 10 predicted proteins | sample eDN5th37CBELigMG_FD_128880 | JGI IMG/M metagenome (GOLD analysis project Ga0182742, IMG submission 128880) | Enriched Miracle-Growth compost microbial communities from Emeryville, California, USA - eDNA 5th pass 37_C BE-Lig MG (version 2)... ... | reverse complement strand
GGAATATCTGACCGACCTGATGAATCCCGGTCGCTACGACTATCAACCCACCAGCGACGGCGGCATCGGAGCGTTCGAGCGGCGCGTGCTCGCAGTGCCGGTAGGCGATTGCACCGGCACGACCAATGGCGCCGGTTCGGTGCCCCTGCTCGGCTTCGCCTGTTTTTTCCTGCTGCAGCCGGCCGAGGGAACCGGCAATCAGTCGTTCGTGTACGGCCAGTTCATCAACGACTGCTCGGTGCGCGGCACGCCCGGCCCCAATCCAGTCGCTGGCAACGGTCCCCACATCCTGCAGCTCTACAACGATCCCAACAGCAACGACTCATGAAACCGGGATCTTCCATGCACCACTCACCTGCACTTGCTCGGCGTGAGCGCGGAGTTGCAACGATCGAGTTCGCGATCTGCGCCCCCGTCCTGTTGCTGCTGATGCTGGCCACGGCCGAGCTCGGTCGCGCCATATTTCAATACAACACACTCGCGAAAGGGGTGCGGGACGGCGCGCGCTATGTGGCAACCAACTCGTCCGTCGGCAGCACACGGCTCGTGACCATTACGCCGGCTCGACGCAACGAAGCCTGCAATTTGATCCGCACCGGCAACATCGCTGGCGCCGGCCAGACACTGCTGCCGGGGACGACGGCTTGCAACATCGAGGCGACCGAAGGGCCCGGCGGCTTCGCCGATGGTTTCATCTCGGTCTCGGCGACCTACACCTACCGGCCGATGCTGGGTGCGACGCTGCCGACGTTTGGATTCGGCGAACCCATCAATCTCTCCAGGGAACTGGCTGCGACCGTGGTCGTGAGGGCATTGCCATGAGTCGGCTGCAGCGTGGCGTCGCCTGCGTCGAGTTTGCCATCGTCGCTTCGGTGTTGTTCATGGTGATGTTCGGTGTCATCGAGTTCGGGCGGGCGCTGTTCACGGCCAATGCGCTCGTCGAAAGTACGCGACGGGGTGCACGGGTCGCAGCGATCTGTCCGGTCGGTGATCCTCGCCCCGCGCAAGTTGCAATTTTCGCGGACGCGGGCGGCGCAAGCCGTATCGCCAATGATCTGACAACCGCCAATGTCGTGGTGGAATATTTGAATCAAGCCGGTGCGCCGCTGGCCAATCCCATCGGCAGCTACACCCAGATTCAGTTCGTGCGGGTGCGCATCGTGAACTATACGATGCAGCTGCTGATCCCGTTCGTGATGCCGGACCTTGTGATGCCGGCGTTCACCGCGACGCTGCCTGTCGAGAGTCTGGGCTATTCGCCCTCTCTAGAGGCGTTCCCTTCCTGCCAGGCGGAGTGAAGCATGAGCCGTTCTCTGGACATTCTGCTGGTCTCTCGTCGCAAGGATATTCTCGATCATCTCGATCAAGTCCTCATGTCCGCGGGCTTGCGTTCGTCGCGCCAACTCAACACGAACGGCAGTGTGGATCCACTGCACACCGTGGACACCCTTCCCGATCTGATCATCCTGCACCTGAGCCACTTGTGGCGCGAGGAACTGGAAGCGATAGCCGCGCGCCCGCCGGATCGCCGCCCTGCTTTGATCGTCGTCGGGCAGGCCAACGACATGAACGTCATGCGCCTGGCGATGCAGGCAGGCGCGCGAGATCTCATCCCGGAGCCGCTGGACAGGAACGAGCTGCTGCAGGCAATTCAACGAACTCAGGAAGAGCGTCGGCGGCCAAAATCGGCGACAGCCGGACGAATCTCCGTGTTCATGAATGCCAAGGGAGGCTGTGGCGCAACCCTGCTCGCTTGTAACGTCGCGCACGTGCTCGCGGCGAGGTCGAAACAACGCACAGCACTGCTGGATCTCGATCTGCAGTTTGGCGCCGCGCCGCTGTATCTGGATCTATACCCCAAGCGCGGTATCGCACAGGCCCTGGAGAATCTGTCGCACCTGGATGAAGTCGCGCTCGACGGCTACTTCGTCAAGCATGCTTCCGGACTGAACGTCCTGAGTCACGGCACGGACGATCCGCTCGCGCCCGGAACGATCTCTGCTGGCGGCGTCAGTAAATTGCTCGAAGTAACGTTGCGCAGCCATGAGCATGTCGTGGTCGACATGCCTCGCTGCGTGGACGCTGTGACCACGTCAGTGATGCAGCGGGCAGACCAGATCGTCATCGTCCTTCAGCAATCCGTCACTGCGGTACGCGACGCCACGCGATTGATGCAGTGGCTGCGCGCTGACGTAGGCGTCGTCAAAGATCAGTTGTTCATCGTCATCAACCGGCACGAGAAGAGCTCGGATGTCACCGCAGCGGACATCCAGAAAACGCTGGCGTGCAACGACCCGACCCTGGTGCCGAACGACTACAGGACGGTGTCCGAGTGCATAAACAGTGGCACTGCCCTGCTCGACTATGCCGGCAGCGCCTCGATCACGCGCGCGGTGATGACCTTGGAGACTCGATTGGGTGGAAACTCCGCCCAACCGCGCTCCGGCGTTATCGCGCGCACCCTTTCAAGCTTGATGCCCGGGAGATCTCCATGAGCGCGGACTTCAATCTGCCCGCTGCAAAACGCGCCGTGACAGCCACCGATACCGTCGACATCGACGACGATCGGATGCGGCCACTGTCGCCGGCCGAGCGGGAATGGAAGGAAACCACGTATCAGCGCCTGCTCAAAGTGCTCGATCTGTCGTTGCTGGGAGGTGTCGAGGACAAGGATGCCCGTCGCCAGATCCGCGACGTCTGCGAAAATCTGATCGCCGAAGAACGCGCCCCGCTGAGCATCGCCTCACGGCAGCGAATCATTCGCCGCATCGAGGATGAGGTGCTCGGGCTCGGGCCGCTCGAGCCCCTGCTCGCCGACAAGACCGTCTCGGACATCCTCGTCAACGGCGCCAAGCAGGTCTATGTCGAGCGTCGCGGCAAGCTCGAGATCACGAACATCTCGTTCACGAACGACGCTCACCTGTTGAACATCATCGATCGCATCGTTTCGGCGGTCGGTCGTCGCATCGATGAGTCTTCACCGATGGTGGATGCGCGCCTCAAGGACGGATCGCGCGTCAACGCCATCATCCCGCCATTGGCGATCGACGGACCCGTGCTATCGATCCGGCGCTTTGCCGTCGAGCTGCTGACCATCGACGACCTCATCGGGCTCGGCAGCCTCACTCCGGCGATAGCACAAGTCATGAATGCCATCGTCAAGACGCGCTTGAACGTGGTGGTATCGGGCGGCACGGGCGCCGGCAAGACCACGTTGCTGAATCTCATGTCCGGTTTCATTCCGGATACCGATCGTATCGTCACGATCGAAGACTCTGCCGAACTGCAGCTGCAGCAGCCGCACGTGGTTCGGTTGGAAACACGTCCGCCGAACATCGAAGGGCGCGGCGCGGTCACTCAGCGAGATCTGGTCAGAAACAGCTTGCGTATGCGGCCCGATCGGATCGTGCTCGGCGAAGTGCGCGGTGGCGAGGCGCTGGACATGCTGCAAGCGATGAACACGGGCCACGATGGCTCGTTGACCACCATCCACGCCAACACGCCGCGCGACGCGCTGGGCCGAATCGAAAACATGGTGTCGATGACCGGCATCAGCTTCCCGACCAAAGCGCTGCGCTCGCAGATCGCATCGGCCATCGACATCGTGATTCAGGTGGAGCGCATGGAAGATGGCCGCCGACGCGTCGTCAGCCTGCAGGAGATCAACGGCATGGAGGGCGACATCATCACATCGACGGAACTGTTCGCCTTCGAGCGCCGCGGCGTCGACGCCAAGGGCAACGTACTCGGCGAGCTCAAACCCACGGGCATCGTTCCAGCGTTCGTGCGCGACGTGCATGCTCGTGGCATCGATCTGCCCATCGATCTGTTTCGGACCGACGTTGCGGCTACACCGTTCATGCGGAGATGACCTCCATGTCCAACGGCCTCTGGTTATTCGCGTTACTGGTGTTCTTCACCATCGTGCTGCTGTTCCAAGGAACCGTCGTTCCAGTCTTCAGCGACTCGCGCAAGACGGGCAAGCGTATCCAGGCGCGCTTGCAACGACTCGCCGAGGCATCGGGCGGACCGGAGTTCACATCGCTGCTCCGGGAAAAATACCTGCGGGATCTCTCCGCCACCGAGCGCATGCTCGAATCCCTGCCGGGCATGGAGCGCTTTGCCCGCATCCTCGAACAGGCGGGTCGCGACACTCCGGCTTATCGAGTCGCGCTGCTCTCGATCTGCCTGGCGATCGGCGGAATGCTCGCAGGGTGGATCATGTCACGATGGTGGCTGGTGGCTCTGGCGTGCGGGTTCATCGGGCTGGCCGCTCCCTTCTTCGTGGTCCTGCGGGAGCGTGCAAAACGTTTCGCGCGTTTCGAGGAGCAGATGCCCGACGCGATCGACATGATTCAGCGCGCGCTCAAGGCCGGGCATCCATTCGGCCACTGTCTGAAGCTGGTCGCCGAAGACATGGACGAGCCCATCTCTCGAGAATTCGAACTCACGTTCGCCGACTTGAGCTATGGCAACGACCCACGTCGCGCGCTCTTCGGACTGCTGCAGAGAGTACCGAGCGTTTCGGTCACCGCGTTGATCACGGCGGTGATCGTGCAGCGGGAAGCCGGCGGCAATCTGGCCGAGAACCTCGCGAAGATCAGCAGCGTCATTCGCGGCCGTTTCCGCTTCCAGCGGCGAGTGAAAACGCTGTCGGCGGAGGGCCGCCTGTCCGGATGGATCCTCTCGATGACCCCACTGGTGCTTTTCGCGATTCTCTGGATGCTGCATCCGGAGTATCTCGGCCATCTGACCCAGCATCCGATGGGCTCGAAGCTCATCACCTGCTCCATCGTCATGGGCGCGATCGGCATTCTGTGGATTCGCCGGCTGGTCCGCATCGAAGTCTAGGAGCCTCCAGTGGACGCAATATTGATTGCCTTGCAGGACTTTCTTGGCGACAGCGGCGGCGCCGGATTGCTGATCGTGGCGCTCGCCGCGGCTGCGGCCTTCGCGCTGAGCATGGGCTTGTCGGCATTCGTCATGGGCCTGATCGATCCCATCAGGCGTCGCATCGTACAACTCGGTTCGGAGAACAACGAGCGCCCATCCGCCGCCACGACGATGGCCGCCAACCTGAGCAACTTCGCGGCGTTCGTCACACCTCGCTCGGAACGTGAAAAGAAGCGGGTCGAGCGCATGCTGATCCACGCCGGCTACAGGTCACCGAGTGCACGGACGCTGTATTACGGCATCAAAGCACTCCTGATAACGACCTTGCCGATGGCCGTGTTGCTCGCGTCCCCGTTGTTGCCAAGAATCACAACCAATCAGCTGATGCTGTTTGCCGCGATCGCGGGCTATTTCGGTTGGATCGGCTGTTCCATGTGGCTCGATCGCCAGGTCGCCAAACGCCAACGGGCGTTGCGCGCCGGGTTTCCGGACGCATTGGACCTTCTGGTCGTGTGTGTCGAATCTGGCTTGGGCCTGGCGCCGGCATTGGCGCGAGTCGCCGATGAGCTGGCCGTGAGTCACCCCGCATTGGGCGAAGAGCTGGCATTGGTGAACGCAGAGATGCGGGCGGGCGTCGAACGCGGCGTGGCTCTCAAGAATCTATCGGAGCGAACTGGCCTGGAAGACATTCGCGGCATGACTGCACTGTTGGTGCAGACGATGCGCTTCGGCACTAGCATCGCCGACGCACTGCGTGTTTACTCGGAAGAGTTTCGGGACAAGCGCACGCAAGCGGCAGAGGAAATAGCCGCGAAGATCGGCACCAAGATGATCTTTCCGCTGGTGCTGTTCCTGTTCCCGTCGTTCTTCCTGGTGGTCATCGGCCCGGCGGTGATTGGATTGATCGAGGTCTTCAGCCAGCTCGGCAAGTAACGGGCGATTACGCCCCTATCCTTCCGAACTCTTCAGCACCCCCAACTCCACCACCTCCTCCCCCTCCAGGGGCACCACCTTACGCACGGTCAGCGACGGAGTGCCGCCAACGCGGCGCTCCGCGCAAACGGCCATTAAATATTCATCGGTCGGCCGGTACTGCCAGAAGCTCCACCGATTCGCATCGTCTCCCAGCTCCGGCTCGACGGCCAGGTTCACGGCGCGCTCGTGCGGATAGTGAAAGCTGAATTGACCCAGTGGAATCGACAAGCCCATGCCGCGGGCTTTGATGTAGGACTCCTTGAAGGTCCAGTACTCGAAGAAGCGGTCCTGCTGCCGCTCCCTGGGCACGGTGGCAAGTTCATCGACCTCGGCTCTGGCGAAGAAGCGATCGGCGATATCGAGCGAGACTTCGCGGGTGCGCAGGTTCTCCACATCCACCCCCAGCTCGCGATGTTTGGTCACCCCCAAAGCAATGAGACCGCGTGTGTGCGAGATGTTGAAACACAGCCCGCATTCTTCGCGGCTCAAGTTCGCGATTTCCGGCCTCCCGTAGCGGTTGTTCGAGAAGCGCCAGTCGGTGGGTGGAATGTGCAGATAACGCGAGAGCACGGTTCGCACCAATGCGCGAGTGACCAGGTAGCGCCGCTGATCGTCCGGAAAATAGAAACGGAACTCCTTGCCGCGCTCTTCTTCGGTGAGCAGCGCTCGATAGTGCTGGTGAAGTTGCGGATCGGCAATGTGGTGGTAGTAAGCCAGCCACACATCGATGTGCCGCTCGTCCGCAACCAGGGTGTCTCGGCGTGAAAGTGTCATAGCTCGTCGATGCAGAGGAGCTGACGCGTCGTGATCCGCTCCTCGCCAGGGTAGCCAAAAGCATTGTTGATGTACGTTACACCATCGATGCCGATGTGGCGATTGATGTGGCTGTGACCATATACGTGAATGCTCGAGCCGAGTTGCCGAATCTGCCGATCCAGCCGCCTGCTGCCGAGGACGGGATCGAGCAGCCGGTGACGGCTGGATACGTACGCAGGTATCAGATCGATGCGCGGCATGAAATGGGAGAACGTGATGATCCTGCTGGCGCCCTGCGTCGAGATCCGCTGGTTCTGATCCAGAAAAAAGCTCGCCACGTCGCTCGCTTCGAACGCCGCCGGCCAACGACAGGCGTGGAAGTCCATCCACATGTTGTACAGATCGGGGCTGGGATCGCCGAACGAAAAGTCGTACCAGCTCATCATCGGCGCAATCAGTACGTCGCCTCGTCGATAGGGTTGCATGGAAGCGCCGTTGCGCTCCGCGACCGCCATGACATCGGCGAGCTTTTGCAGCGAGGTTCGCTCCGGCGCTTCACCCAGCACCCACACGTCATGATTGCCGGGGACGAACAGCACTTTGGCGAATCGAGTCGCGAACTCGTTCAGGCAATTCGCCAGCTCGGCGAGCCGGTGCGTTACATCGCCCGCCAGAATCAGGATGTCGTCGCGATAGTCGGCTCTGGACAGTTGCCGCACCCATTGGAAATTGACGTCGTAGTCGACGTGAATGTCCGACACCGCAAAGACTCTGCTCGCCATCGTCGCCAAGCATGGAGCACGCACCCGGCTGTGTCGACTGCTTCTGGTAGCCAGCGCCGCCGAGTGGTACTGTTCATTTATATGACGAATAGGACATACAAGCCGTCGCCGTGATCGATTCCAAACCCGCCGAGCTGCGTCTCAACCTTGGCCGCAACCTGACCCATGGCCTGCTCGATGCGCTCGGCCGTGCGATCGTCACTGGTCAATTCGATGACGGGTCGTTTCCCACCGAGGCGGAACTGGCCAAGCTGCATGGCGTGAGTCGCTCGGTAACGCGCGAAGCGGTGAAGATGCTGACGGCCAAAGGCCTGGTCAGCGCTCGCCCCCGCCAGGGAACCATGGTGCAGCCGCGTTCGTCGTGGAATCTGTTCGACACCGACGTGCTGCGCTGGCTGTTGAATCGCAAATTCTCGATCGATCTGCTCAGGCAATTCAACCAGCTGCGCAGCGCCATCGAGCCCGAAGCGGCGGCGCTCGCCGCGATGCTCGCCGATGAAAGCGAGCTGGCGGCGATCAATGCCGGCCTGGAGCGCATGAAGGCGGCGGAAAGCGGCGGCGATCAGATCCTCGAAGCCGACATCGCCTTCCATGTCGCTGTGTTGAAGGGCTCGAAGAATCCATTCTTCGCACAGTTCCAGGACGTCGTGTCCACCGCGCTGCGCAGCTCGATTCAATTCACGAACCGTATCAAGGGACATTCGGCGAGCATTCCGGATCACGCCGCGGTAGCCCACGCAATCGCCAGGCGCCAGCCCGACAAAGCTCGCACGGCGATGAAGAAGATCGTGAGCGACGTGCTCGATCTGATCGATACCGCCGAGCTCGGCCAGAAAACCGGCAAGTCGACGAAGCGGCGCTGATTCCAACGCCGCCTCGCTCGACTCCGGTGTTACGGCGAACCTCCTTGTTCGCCGCCAGATCTTTCGATCAGAACCTCGCGCGCAGGCTCACACCAAACGTACGCTCGTCGTCACGCACGTCGTGCGGGAACGACGTGTTGCCGAAATAGCTGTAGTACTTGGCCTGAGTCAGATTGGTGCCGTCGACGCTGATCGTGAGGTAGTCCGTTAAGTCATAGCCCAGCGAGAAATCCAGCCGGCCATTGTCCCGAACGCCGTTGAACTGCGCGCCGGCGCCGATGGGCGCCAGCATGCCGCCCAGCAACGCCTCGGTGTAGTCCGAGCGGTGCGTGTAGATCAGCCGGCCTGTGACACCCGACTGTTCGTACAGCAGCCCGAGGTTGTAGCTGTACTTGGAAACACCCAGGATCTCCTCGCCTTCCAGCACGTCGCCCGTGGTGGTGATCTCGCTATCGGCGAGCGTGAAGTTCGCCATCGCGCCGAAGCCACTCCAGAAGCCCGGGAGGAAGTCGAAGAACATCTGGCCCGCCAGCTCGATGCCCTGCAGCTCGGCGCTGCCGACGTTGCGCGGACGGGTGATGTTGTAAGTCACACCGTCGATCGTCTCGGGGTTGATGGCGTCGACGATGCGATCCTTGATATCGCGGTAGTACAGCGCCGCTGACAGGTAGCTGCTGCGCGCGAAGTAGTACTCGACCGTGAGATCGAACGCATCCGACATCTGCGATTTCAGGTTCGGATTGCCGCCAAAGCCGTTCGGTCGGATGTTGGCGTTGATCGGCACCTCATAGGTCAGACCCGGATTCAGATCTTCGAATGCCGGTCGTGCCATGGTGCGCGCCGCCGAGAAGCGGAACTGCAGCTCCGGCGAGATCTTCAGCCGCGCGCTGAAGCTCGGCAGGAAATCGTCATCGGTGGTGTCGGTGAGCACCGGCGTCAACACCGCTGAAGGGTTCGGGTCCTGCGGCGTCGGCGCCGGAGTGATCGTGCCCGTGCCCATCACCTCACGATCCGTACGGACGATGCGACCGCCGAGCAAGCCATCGAGCAGCCAACCGTTGTCGAAATCGAACCGATACTTGCCCTGCAGATAGCCGGCCAAGGCCTGTTCGTTCGCGTCGTAGTTGCGCGTCGGATTCCAAGCCGGATCGCCCGCCGGCGCGCCATACAACGCACGTAGCGTGTCGGTCTGATCGAGCAGGAAATCACGATTCGGCGTTAACCAGTGCTGGCCACCGTTGATATAGGAGATGCTCGCGGGCGAGCGCACCAGGAAGTTACTCGGCAGATTGACCGAGCTCACCAGCGTGTTGCGGTTGCCGCCAGGCGCTTCGGGACCGCCCGAGACCGCGCGGAAAGTCGAATCGCGATCGGCATAGCGCACGCCGAACTGCAGCTGAGTGAGCCAGCCATCCAGATCGTAAGCACCGTTGGCCGCCACCGCGAACTGCTTGCCGACGGCGTCGTTGAGATCCTGGAACAAGCTGTTGGCGAAGCGGAAGTCGTCCGCGACACCGAGCGGATTGCCCACCATGTTGGTGGTGCCGTGCTTGCCGTCATTGATCGTTACATCGACCGCAGACACCTGCTTGCCGATATCCACGATGATGATGCGGTTCTCGGTGTGCGAGCGCTCGATGGAAACGTCGCCGTCCAGGTGCCACGCACCCGAGTTCCAACGAACGCCCGTGGCGAACAGGTATTGGTCGGTGCCGCTGTCTCTCGCCTGCGTGCTGGTCATGCCGGGAACGTTGTTGAATCGCGCCGACTGGCCGACGCAGAGGTTCTGCGTGGGATCGCTATCCGATCCCTGGAAGCCTGCAGGGTTCACCTGGTAGGCGCCACAGCGATCCGTGGTGGCGAGATTCGTGATGTTTTGCGCGGCAAAGATATCGGAGAAGATGAAGTCCGTTTCCCAGCGCGACTCGTATTCGGTGTAGATGCCGTCGGCGTAGAGCTCCAGCTCATCCGAAGGCTTCCACTGGAACGCCGCATTGACCTGCGGGCGCTGATAGTCGCCGAACTGATTCAGGCCGCCGACGCAGGTCGGCAGCACCGCGCCGGCGCCGCCCGATGGGCCATTGCTGCCGGAACGCGGGTCGCAGTTGAACGAGACCGGTCGATTGAAGTCGATGTCCGAATACGAAACATTGAGCAGCGCGCCCATCTCGCCCGCGCCGACTTCCCAGCGGTTGCTCACCAGGCCACCAACGGTGCCGCTGAACTCGTCGGTGTTGTCGCCGTAGATGCCGCGTGTGTTGAGCGCCCCGCTCCAGCCCTGCTCGAAATCGAACGGCTTGTGCAGGCGCAGATTGATGACGCCGGCCACGCCGCCTTCAATCAGGCTGGCGTTGCTCGACTTGAAAACATCCGCGCCGGCCAGCGCTTCGGCCGGCAGATCCTGGAATGCAAAGCCACGGCCGACGCCGGTGAAGATCTCGCGACCGTCCAGCGTCGTGAGAATGTCCGGAATACCGCGAATGATGGGATTGGCGATCTCGTTGTTGTCGTTCACCGTGACCTGCACGCCCGGCACGCGTTGCAGAGCCGCCGCCGTGGTGTTGTCCGGGAATTTGCCAATGTCATCCGCGACGATCGAATCGACGACCAGGTCGGAATTCTGTTTGATCGCCGCCGCCGCCTCGAGGCTGGCGCGCAGGCCAACGACGACGACTTCCTCGACCTCCGTGGTCTGCGTGGTTTGCGTCGATTGCGGCGGTGTCGACTGGGCGTATGCCGCCGATGTCGTGCCAAGCGCCAACGCCGCCGAGCAGCGCAGGATATTGTTGATCGTTCCCATAACTCGTGCCCCCATACTGGATACTCGATAGCTACTCGGTTGCTGTAACAAGATCGGAAGATGCGCCGATGAAGTGCGCACGAACGCCAACGGCGCCCGATCCGACGTGAAGTAGGAGAACCCTCCCTGGCCTCGTCCTCGCGAAAGCGATTACTGGGTGCCGGCGGCCTCGCGCGGCGAACCGGTCAGACGCTTGATGAGCTCCGTCTCAGCGGCGCGGTACGGCTGGCCGTCGGCGCGGAACACGTCGTGGAACCAGATGGTCGGCTCTTCCAGCGTGTAAGGCTTCTTCCAGGAATCCCAGGGCATGCGCGTCTGCGTCTTGCCGTCGACCAGGCCCCAGTTGTACATCGCCACGTTGTAACGCTTGCCGAGCGGCAGTGAGTTATCGAACGTCGAGCCGTTGCCGCGAGCCATATATTCCGTGCAAAGCAGAGGGCGGCCATAGGCCTGCAACTGCTTCACGCGGCGCTCGAAGATTTCCGGCCAGCTGTAGTCGTGAAAAGAAATCACATCCGACTG
>Ga0182742_1004969_pt1 | contig 11595 bp, 9 predicted proteins | sample eDN5th37CBELigMG_FD_128880 | JGI IMG/M metagenome (GOLD analysis project Ga0182742, IMG submission 128880) | Enriched Miracle-Growth compost microbial communities from Emeryville, California, USA - eDNA 5th pass 37_C BE-Lig MG (version 2)... ... | reverse complement strand
TCCCGTACTCGATCGTGTTGATCGTGCCGCCGACCACGTGAGTGCCCATGTTGTAGGACAGGTTGGAGCCATGGGCGAGCAGGTACTTCTTGTCGGGCGTCGCGCCGAAGTTGAAGAACATCTCCTCGCCGGTGAAGGGGTCCGGATCGGTCATCGACTTGTTGTCGAAGCTGACGGGGAAGCCGCTCGCCGTGATGTCCGAGAGGAAGCCGCCGCGGATGAAGGCTTCGAAATCCAGCCCACCCGTGGAGCCGGAGGCGTCGATGGTGATGCGCGCCTCACCATCCCCGGCGACATTCCCGGCTGCGACAGCGCTGTCCGCAAACTGGAAGCTTTCCACATTGCGAACCCTGTCGACACCCTCGGCCGACGCACCGCGAAGATCGGTGATCGTGAAGCTGCCGTCCTGATTATCGACGATGTCGTAGAACGACCGCTTGCCGGAGAGCACGAAAACGTCGTCCCCTGCTCCGCCGTCGATCGTGTCGTCGTGCCTCCCGGCCGCCAGCGTGTCCTCGAAGCTGGAGCCGAGGATGTTCTGGGCGTAGGCGCCCAGTGACTCGTGAAGGCTCGCGATCAGGGCATCCTTACTCCCGATCGGGTTGAGGCGCAGGGCGCTGTAGAGGCTGTAGACCGGGTTCGACTGAACATTGCCGCTGCCCTTCTCGGCGGTGATGTCCCAGCCCGAGATCACCAGCTCCTTGACCATGTCCGTCAGCTCGGCCGAGCCGGCGGCCTGGGCGGTCGTCTTGGTGCCGAAGGCCACCGAGTTGATGGTGCCCGAGATCCCATGGCCGAAGGTCGACCCGTAATGCGCGAAGTCGTACGCTAGGTCTATGCCTTCGATGAGAACCTGCTTGGTGGTGGCCCCGGCCCCGTCCTTGTAGCGGAAGCCGACTTGCGTTCCGTTCTGATAACCGTAGGGCGCCGGGTCCGCTGTGCCGCCGTAATAGCTAGACGAACCCATCTGCAATCCCGCGTAATAGGTCTCGAAATACGTACCGAGATTGATGCCGCCTGATGCGTTCGATGCGTCGATGGTGATGGTCTTAGGTGTAGCCACGTCAGCTCCCCTTCCCTGTCGCTCGTGCCCGCACCGGGCGGGACTTAAGGAAAATTCTGCGCGCGGGACGACGGATGCGACCCTGCTGGAGAGCGGCTTTACTTATACTTTGAAGCAGAGTCCATAGTTTCGCAAAATATTGGAATCTATCTAATTTGCCTTTCCGAGTAATTTTAAATTGGAATGATTAAAAACTATGCCCACCATGAGTCTTCATCAGAGATTTACAGAGAATAGAACTTTTCAAAAGTAAATCATTCCTATTGACGACTTGAACGAGAAGCATCAACAACGCGTCATGACATATAGCAGCGCCGCCGGCCGCCGGGGCTGGGAATGCATGCAGGGGGCGAGAATGACTTCATCGAATGCCGCGCGGGTTCAGACGCCGGAGCCTTTCTATGCGAGCGGCAAGCGCAGCCGCGACCTGGCGAAGGAGCTCGGGATCTCGGAGGCGGAGCTTCTGGCGTCCCATGACGGGCCGGAGGTCGTGCGGCTCGGCGCCGACATGGCCGGCCTGCTCCAGGCGCTGCCGGATCTCGGCGAGGTGATGTCCCTCACCCGCAACGAAGCCGCCGTCCATGAAAAGGTCGGCGCATTCGGCAAGATCACGGTCACCGGCAAGACTGGGCTCGTTCTCAACGACGCCATCGATCTGCGGCTCTTCCTTCAGCATTGGCGCAGCGCCTTCGCGGTCGAGATCCCGGATGAGAAGGGGCCGCGGCGCAGCCTCCAGATCTTCGACGAGACGGGCGATGCCGTCATCAAGATCCACCTGAAGCCCGCGTCCGATGTCGCGGCCTTCGAGGCCATCCGGGCCCGCTTCGCCGATCCCTCGCCGCAGCCCCTCGAGATCGAAGCGCCGGCGCCGGAAGAGGCCTCCGGCCAGGGCGTCGACGCCGAAGGCTTCCGCGCGGCCTTCCGCGCGATGCGGGACATTCACGAATTCTTCCCGCTGCTGAAGCGCTTCGGGCTCAGCCGGCACGGCAGCATCGGCGTCCTCGAGGCCGAGTTCGTCCGCCGGCTCGACCCTTCGGCGGCGCGCAGCCTCCTGGAAAAGGCGTCCGCCGATGCCGTGCCGATCATGTGCTTCGTCGGGAACCGGGGTTGCATCCAGATCCACCATGGCTCCGTCTCGACGATCAAGTTATTGGGGCCCTGGCTGAACGTTCTCGATCCAGGCTTCAACCTTCACCTGCGGCAGGATCTCGTCGCGGAGACCTGGCTCGTCCGCAAGCCGACCCGGCACGGTATCATCACGTCCGTCGAGCTCTATGCAGAGGACCGCAGCCTCGTTGCGCAGTTCTTCGGCGTTCGCGACGAGCAGAGCCCGGAAGACCCGGCCTGGCGGCAGCTCGCCGCATCCCTCTAGAGCATCGGACGGCATCGGATCGATCCCAAAAGTGCAAGTCCACTTTTGGGTCCGAGGCTTTAGAACCGCTGCGGCGAGTATGGTCTCAGATCGATCTCGCCGGGCGCTCCATCGACCAGATCCGCCACGAGGCGAGACGTGATCGCGGCCTGGGTCAATCCGTGGTGGCCGTGGCCGAAGGCGTAGACCACACGGCCATCCCGCCGCGACGGCCCGATTACCGGCAGGGAATCCGGCACCGACGGGCGAAAGCCCATCCAGCGCTTGGCGGGCTGCCCTGAATCGAAATCGGGCAGGAAGCGCTTGAGCCGCGTGATCATGGCCGTACTGCGCTCGTGATTGGGCGGCGCCTCGATGCCGCCGAACTCGACGGCGCCGCCGACCCTGTCGCCGCTGTCGAGAGGCGTCGTGACGAAACCCTCGCCCTCGAACATGATCGGGCGGCCGAGGCCGAAAGAGCCTTTCGGATAGGTGGCGTTGTAGCCGCGCTCGGTATCGAGCGGAATGCTGTCGCCGAGGCCCTTCGCAAGCATGCGCGACCAGATTCCCGCGGCAACCACGACCCTGTCCGCGACGATGCCGTCAACAGCGCCGTCGATTCGAAGATGGATGCCGTCGCTCTCGGGTCGGATGGACAACACACGCCCAGGCACAAGCTGCACCCCGCGCTCGATGGCGAGCCTGTGCAGTTCCGAGGCCAGAACCGCCGGATCGGAGACGTGGCAGGCATCGGGATAAAGCGCGCCCGCTTCGACATTGCGCAGCGCAGGTTCCAGAGCGGCGAGATCGCCGGGCGTCAGGACATCCACCGCGATCCCGTAATCCCGCTGCCGGGCGAACAGATCGGCCGCCTGGGCGAAGGCGCTCTGCTGGCGCCAGACCGAGAGAATTCCCTTCTCGCGCAGATGACCGCTCAGGCTTAGGGACGACAGGAGCGCCTGCCATGCGGGCAGCGCCTGCGCATTGATGGCGCGGATGGCCTTCATGCTCGTCTTGATGCGTGCCGGTGACGACGCCAGCACGAAGCGGACGAGCCAAGGCGTCAGGGACGGCAGGTAAGCCGGCCGGATGGTCAGAGGTCCGAGGGGATCCATCAGCCATTGCGGCAGGTTCCGCCAGACCTTGGGCGATGCCAAAGGCATGATGTCGGCATGCGCGATCCAGCCGGCATTCCCGTCGGTCGGGCGCCCCTGCAGGCCGCCGGGATCGATGAGCGTGACGTCATGCCCGCGCTCGAGCAGGGCATGCGCCGCCGCGAGACCTACGATTCCTGCGCCGACAACCGCAACCTGCATCGTGCACCCCGTTCAAGAAAACGCGACTGACGTTACGAGCGCGTGCTGCGGTCCACGACCTGGAAGCCATGGGCGAAGGGGTCGCGGTCGTCGACGATGATCGTGTTGAAGCCGGTCACCCGCGCCCATCCCTCGATCGAGGGAATGATGGCATCGCGGTCGCCGACCTTCGCGCGCCCCTCGACCCGCCCGGTGAAGGTCGAGCCGATGATGCTCTCGTGAACGAAGGCATCGCCCTCCTTCAGCTGGCCGCGGGCCGCAAGATGGGCCATGCGCGCCGACGTTCCGGTGCCGCACGGCGAGCGATCGATCGCCTTGTCGCCGTAGAACACCGCGTTGCGCGCCGTGCCCTCCGCACTTTGCGCCCGCCCGGTCCACAGGACGTGGGTCAGGCGGTTGATGTCCGGATTTTCCGGATGGGCGATCCGGTAGCGCGCATTGAAGGCCTCCCTGAGCTTGGGGCTCCAGCGCAGGATGTCGGATGGATCGACATCGGCGAGATCGGAATAGAGCGCCTGCTGTTCGACGATGGCATAGAAGTTGCCGCCATAGGCGACGTCGACGGTGAGATGGCCCAGGCCTTCGACCTCGACCTCGTAGCCCGTGCCATAGAGGAAGGACGGAATGTTGGTGATGCGCACGCGCTCGATATAGGGGCCGTTCTGTTCGTAGCGCGCTTCCACCACACCGGCCGGCGTATCGAGCCGCAGCAGGCCGGGAGTCTTGGGATGAATCAATCCGTTCTCAAGCGCAATCGTGACCGTGCCGATCGTGCCGTGCCCGCACATGGGCAGGCAGCCGGACGTCTCGATGAACAGGATGCCGACATCGCAATCGGCGCGGGTCGGCGGATAGAGGATCGAGCCCGACATCATGTCGTGGCCGCGGGGCTCGAACATCAGGCCCGTGCGGATCCAGTCGAATTCCGCCAGGAAGTGCTGGCGGCGCTCGAACATGGTCTCGCCCTTCAGCTGCGGGATGCTGCCGCCGGTCACCACCCGGACCGGGTTTCCGCAGGTATGCCCGTCGATGCAAAAGAACGTATCGCGCGCCATGACTTCACTCGCTGTTTTGCAATGTGCGATCTTCATACGGAAAAGCGGAGGATGCCGTCATCCTCCGCATCGGTGCAATCAGGCGGCGGATTTAAGCCCGACATCCGGCAAAGCCGGGCGCGACTTCAGCGCCTTGCTCATGATCGCTTCCACTTGGGCTCGCTCTTCAGGGCCGAGCGCAAGGCGCGGCGGGCGGGTCAGCTCGGAACCGCGCCCCATGATGTGCTCGCAAAGCTTGATGCATTGCACGAGATCGGGGCGGGCATCGAGGTGCAGCAGCGGCATGAACCACTCGTAGAGCGCGCGCGCCTCCTCGTAGCGTCCGGCCTTCGCCAGGCGGAAGAGCGTCTCGCCCTCCTGCGGGAAGGCGTTCGACATCCCGGAAACCCAGCCGGCGGCGCCCAGCATCACGCTCTCGACCACCACGTCGTCGAGACCCGCGAACAGAACGAAGCGGTCGCCGACCATGTTCTTCGTATCCGTGAAGCGGCGCGTATCGCCGGAGGAATCCTTGAAGCAGACGACGTTGTCGCAATCGGCGAGGGAGACGAGAATGTCGGGCGTCACGTCGTTCTTGTAGATCGGCGGGTTGTTGTAGACCATGATCGGCAGGCTGGTCGCCTTGGCGACCCCGCGGAAATGGGCTGCGGTCTCATGCGGCTTCGAGGAATAGACGAGCGCAGGCATGACCATGACGCCGTCGAGCCCGACGCGCTCGGCCTCCTTCGCCACCTCCGATGCGAAGGCCGTGGTAAACTCGGCGACGCCTGCGATCACCGGCACCCGGCCGCGCGAGACGTCCTTTGCCGCCTCCATGACCGCCACCTTCTCCGAACGGCTGAGCGAGGTGTTCTCCCCCACCGTGCCGCAGACGATCAGCCCGGAGACGCCGTCGCGGATCAGGCCGTCCATCACCTTGGCCGTCGCATCGATGTCCAGGTCGAAATTGGGCTTGAACTGAGTGGTCACCGCGGGAAAGACCCCTTCCCAACCGATCTTCGCCATGTCGCGCGCTCCTCGCCAAAGGTGTTGAATGTCGACATTGTAGATTGTATAAAATCTGCCATGTCAAGCGAATCCATCCTCGGATCCATCCTCCTGGGCGGCGCCCTCGATCGGACCGACGGACTCTATCGAACGCAGGATCATGACCGCACAAGCCAAACCCGCCGCAACCCGACCCGCGCAGAAATCCCTCCGGCACCGGACGATCGCCGCGGCCGTGGCGGAGGACTTGCGGCGGCGGATCCTCGACGGAGATCTCAAGGCCGGAATCCCCTTGAGGCAGGATGCGCTTGCGGGCGAGTTCGGGGTCAGCCGCATCCCGGTCCGCGAGGCCCTGATGCAGCTCGAGGCGGAGGGCCTGGTCAAGATCCACCCGCATCGCGGCGCCATCGTCTCGGAGCTTTCGACCGAGGAGGTGCAGGAACTCTTCGCACTCAGGGCCCTGCTCGAGCCCCGGCTCCTGAAGGCCTCCGCCCCTCACCTGACGGCTGCGGATTACGCCGAGCTCAACGGGATCCTGCAGGAATACAGCGCGGAGCTGCGCGCCAACCATATCCGGCGCTGGGGCGAGCTGAACACCACGTTCCACACCCTGCTCTACCGCCATGCCGGCCAACCGCGCACGCTGGCGATCGCCGCCGGCCTGCTCCAGGAATGCGACCGGCACACCCGGCTTCAGCTGTCGCTGACGGATGGTATGAAACGTGCCGAGACCGAACATGCGGAGTTGCTGCGCTTGTGCGAGGCCGGCCGGATCGCCGCCGCCTGCGCGCTTCTCAAAAGCCATATCGAAGATGTCGGCAGATCGCTACGGAATTACCTGCGGGAGCATCAGAAGAACGACGCGGGCGGATAGCAGCCGCTCGAGCGCCTGACCGCATGTTCCGTGGCCCGAAATGTCAAGCGACTGTCCCTTTCGATCAAGCGTGGCGCTTGCGGTCGCATAGAGTAAGGCTGCGATCGACATCGATCCCCCGATGCGAGGCGGCCGGGATGTCTCGCCTTCAAAGGAGACCGCGATGGGAGTGGCGGGAATGACAGGCAAAGTCGGGCTCGGTCTGGGACTTGCATATCTCGCCCTGTCGAGTGTGGCATTCGCGCAGAGCACGCCGTCGACGCTCCAGGGTGCCTGGCTCGCACAGGGCTCTTCCTGTGAGGAGGTCTATGCGTCCGCAGGGTCGCGGACTTCGTTCAAGCGGCCGGTCGATATATTCGCCCCCGCCTTCATCGTCTCGGGAAACAGCCTCCGGACGCCGATGGCATCCTGCCGCATCCGGTCGGTCAGGCCGGCCGGGGATCGTCATTCCGTTCATCTCTCCTGCGCCAACGCCGTCGCCGGCAACGATGTGCGCGTGCTCATGGCCTTGATGCCGGACGGCTCGCTCAAGCGATACTTCAATGAGCAGGATACGACGGGAACCTCCTATCAGCGCTGCATGCGTTGAGGCCTGCGGCACACACGCAAACCGTCAAGTTTGCATCGCGCGATCACGCCTGTCCCGACATCATCCTCGGCCACGAAGTGTGGCGCTGGACCGCACCCCAAATCCCCTGCTCTGCCCCCGCAATTTCCCGCGCTCTCCCGACGGATGGCGTATAATCGCGAGGAACAGATCCGCGACCAATGCCTGAATTTTTGAGACAACCGAAGGGGCGATGCGGAGGGGTCCATGGCGACCTTCTTTGGAAACGATTGGCCGAACTTCATTGACGGCACAGCGAACAGGGACATCATCTACGGCTTCGGCTGCGACGACGATCTTTACGGCTTCAGCGGCAACGACGACATCTTCGGCGGCTGGGGCTACGACATCATTCTCGGCGAGAACGGCAACGACTATCTGAACGGCGGCGACGGGCCCGACGACATCTATGGCGGATCGGGCAACGACAGCCTTGTCGGCGGCAACGGCTTCGATTTTCTCTTCGGCGAGAGCGGAAACGACAGCCTCTCGGGCGGAGCGAACTTCGACAACCTGTATGGGGGCTCGGGCCGGGATTCCCTCAACGGCGGATCGAGCGACGATCTGATCGACGGCGGTTCCGGGCGCGACCGCCTCACCGGCGGAACCGGCGACGACGCTTTCGTCTTCACGAGAGGTTCCTCCGGCATCACGACCGCAAGCGCGGACACGATCACCGACTGGAATGCCGCTGCCGACTGGATCGGCATGCGCATTGCCGGAACCTCCGCGAATTACAGGGAGGCCAGCACGAGCGCCACGTCGATCGAGACCGCTGCGGCGCAGGCGGAGTCGACCTTCACCAGCGGCAGCATCGCGCATGTCTTCCTTTACAACCGGGCGACTGACACCGGCTATCTCCTCTCCGATCTCGACAACAACAACGTCTTCGAGACTGGCGTCATCCTCACCGGCGCCGGCGGTGCCGCCGACATGAACTACCGGTACATCATCAACGTCTGAAAGGGGCGCGACACGAAGTTGAGGAGATTGTCATGCGCAAGATCGCGACTCTCACCGCTGCCGCCGTGATGGCGGCGGGCAGCGCCGGCGCGGCCAACGCACAATACTGGCGTGGAGGGGGTTGGGGCTATCACGGCGGCTGGGGCTGGGGCGGCGGCGGCGCCGTCGCGGCAGGACTGGTCGGAGGAGCGATCCTCGGTGGTCTGATCACCGCGGCTGCGACGCCCGCCTACGGCTATGGCTATGACGGCCCATGGCCCGGCTATGCCTATCCCTATTACGGGCCGCGCTACTATTACCCACGCCCGGTCTATTACGGTCCGCGCCTCTATGCTCGCCCCGTCTATTACGCGCCGCGCTACTACGGTGCTTACCGAGGCTATTACGGCCCCGGCTACCTGCGCCCCCGCGTTGCATATCGCAGATACTATTAATCTGCCGGAAGGGGCCAAAGGAGCGTGTCGATTGGCCTGAAATGTCAAGAGATTGTCGTCATCGGTCAAGCAGGTGGGCTCCGCGGATGTAGCATCGGACCAAATGGAAGGAGAAATCTTTCCTTGAATCAAAAGCGAGGGCGGAGCCGCCTCAATTCGTGCCGCGTCTCCGGCCCTCGAACAGGAGGACGCGCACATGACTCGCTCCAGCAGGGACGACGAGCTTCTTTCCGTAATGCCTGAATCGGACGACGTACCGACGGGGATCGACCGTCGGGCGTTCCTCGTACGCCATGCCGCCATCGGTGCAGCCGCGGTGATGACAGGCACCACATGGGCTCCGCAAGCGCGCGCGCAGCAGGCCGCGACCGAGGCCGCCGCCCAGCAGGCGGCGAAGGCTGCCGCGGGCGGCGATGCCGGACTCAAGATGAGCTCTGCCCTCTCGCCCGATCTCGACGTCGTCAAGGCTTCGAAAGGGCCGGTCATGACGGTCGCGGACGAGTTCTACAAGGTCGGTCCCGGTCCCTCGAGCTCGCACACCATCGGGCCGATGCGCATCACCTACGACTTCTATCAGCGCTGCGAGAAACTGCCCGCGGACCAGCTGGCGCAGGCCACCGGCCTCAAGGTCCATCTCTTCGGCAGCCTGAGCGCCACGGGAAAGGGCCATGGCACCGAGCGCGCAGCACTTGCCGGCCTCGTCGGCAAGGAGCCTGCCACCGTCGATCCGCGCTTCCTCGACGAGATGATCGCCAAGCCGGATCAAACCTATCCGGTGAAGGTCGGCAGCAAGACGTTCAACCTGTCTCTGGCCGATATCGTCTACGACGCGACGAAGGGTGATTTCCCGCATCCGAACACCATTTCGGCCCGCCTCATGGCCGGCGACAAGGTCCTTTACGAGCAGGAGTATTATTCGGTCGGCGGCGGCTTCATCGAGTGGAAGGGCTATCAGCCGCCCAAGAAGGGAGCGCCGAAATATCCCTACGCGACGATGAAGGAGCTTCGGCAGCACGCGGAGGCCAACAACCTCTCGATCGCGGACGTCATGATGGCGAACGAGATCGCCGTGTCCGGCAAGAGCGAGGAGCAGGTCAACGCCTTCCTCGACAAGATCGCCAACGCGATGATCGCAACCGTGAAGACGGGACTGTCCTACAAGGACGATGTCCTGCCTGGACCGATCAAGCTCCACTCCAAGGCCGCCACCGTCTTCGAGCGCGCCAACGACGACACCTATATGAGCGACCGGGCCATCGGCCTCGTCTCCGCCTTTGCCCTGGCGGCGTCCGAGGAGAACGCCCGCGGCCATCTCGTCATCACCGCACCCACCGGCGGCTCGGCCGGCGTCATGCCGGCCATCGTCTATGCCCTGACCCAGAGTCCCCGCGCGGTGCCGATGGACAAGATCCGGCAAGGCCTGCTGGCCGGCCTGGCGGTCGGTTACCTGTGCAAGCACAACGCGACCCTTGCTGCGGCGGAAGGCGGATGCCAGGCCGAAATCGGCGTCGCCTCCGGGATGGCTGCCGCGCTGATCACGCAGGTGCTGAACCAGCCGCCGCGCGTGATCGAGAACGCTGCGGAATCCGCGCTCGAGCACCACCTCGGCATGACCTGCGATCCCGTCGCCGGCTATGTGCAGGTTCCCTGCATCGAGCGCTGCGCCTTCGGTGCGGTGAAGGCCTGGGCGGCCGCCATGATCGCCACCAACGAGATCGCGAGCCGGCATCGCGTCGATCTCGACACGACGATCAAGACGCTGTCCGACACCGCCAAGGACATGAACCCGAAATACAAGGAAACGAGCGAGGCCGGACTCGCCCAGAACCTGGTGCTCTGCTGATCTGCCCGGCGGCCGCGTCGGCGCGGCCGCCGCTATTCCGACGAGATCCCACAACGTCGTGGGAGGAGGCTGCCATGCCCGATGAAGCCATAGCCGCTCAAAGATCCGCGGAAACATCCAAGCAGCATCGGGGACAACAAAAGCCCCGGTCCGATGGGTCTCGAAGCACTCCGGCATCGGCAGGCGCCGACGCGATGAACGAGTGGGAAGGCTTTGCGCCGGGCCGCTGGCAGAACGCCGTCGATGTCCGCGATTTCATTCAGCGCAACGTCGCGCCCTATGACGGGGACGAGTCATTTCTGGTAGGCCCCAGCGAACGGACGAAAGCCGTCTGGGAAAAGCTCCAGCCCTACTTCAAGGAGGAGATCCGCAAGGGCGTTCTGGACGTCGATGCCAAGACGCCCTCCTCCATGACGTCTCATGCGCCCGGCTATATCGACCGCGACAACGAGGTTGTCGTGGGGCTGCAGACCGACAAGCCTTTCCGTCGCGCCATCATGCCCTATGGCGGGCTGCGCATGGTCGAAGCCGGGCTGAAGGCAGCCGGCTTCGAGCCGGATCCCATCGTGCACGATGTCTTCACTAAGTACCGCAGGACCCATAATGACGGGGTCTTCGACGCGTACACGCCGGAGATCATGGCGTGCCGGCGCAGCCATATCATCACGGGTCTGCCCGATGCCTACGGCCGCGGCCGGATCATCGGCGATTATCGCCGGGTGGCGTTGTACGGGACCGACAAGCTGCTGGCGGCCAAGCAAGCCGACCGTGCGCTGCTCGATGCCAAATGGCCGAGCGACGACGTGATCCGCGAGCGTGAGGAACTCTCCGAACAGATGCGTGCCCTGGCCGATCTCGCGGAGATGGGCAAGTCATACGGCTTGGACATCACGCGTCCGGCAGCGGACGCGCGCGAGGCCGTGCAATGGACTTACTTCGGCTATCTCGGCGCCATCAAGGAGGCCAATGGCGCGGCCATGTCGATCGGCCGCATCTCGTCCTTCCTCGACATCTATATCGAGCGCGATCTGAAGAGCGGCGCCCTCGACGAGGCTGGCGCCCAGGAACTCATCGACCAGCTCGTCCAGAAGCTGCGCATCGT
>Ga0182742_1004967_pt1 | contig 11600 bp, 7 predicted proteins | sample eDN5th37CBELigMG_FD_128880 | JGI IMG/M metagenome (GOLD analysis project Ga0182742, IMG submission 128880) | Enriched Miracle-Growth compost microbial communities from Emeryville, California, USA - eDNA 5th pass 37_C BE-Lig MG (version 2)... ... | reverse complement strand
TAATGTACCTGTTTCTGATTTAACAGAGGAACAATTAAATATATTACTTTACGGTACGAGTGGTGAAAAAATTAAGTTTGTTTATGAAAATGATCTCGGTGTAAGAAAAGAAGCGAATGTTGCTTTTGAAGGTATTGTTCACAATTTAGAGCGTCGTTATCGTGATACTCCATCTAACTCTATGCGTGAGTGGATTGAGCAGTTCTTTATGGCTAAGCCTTGCCAAACGTGTAAAGGACATCGACTAAAAAAAGAAATATTAGCCGTTACGATAAACGACAAAAATATCGCTTATGTAACTGATTTATCTATAGGTCAAGCCTCAGATTATTTTAATAGCTTACAATTAAATGAAAAAGATCGCCAAATAGCAGATTTAATATTAAAAGAAATTAGAAGTCGCTTAGGCTTCCTTGTAAATGTAGGCTTAAATTATTTAACTTTAAGTCGAGCAGCTGGAACGTTATCAGGCGGCGAAGCACAGCGTATTAGATTAGCTACACAAATTGGTTCCAGCCTAATGGGTGTGCTTTATATTTTGGATGAGCCTAGTATCGGCTTACATCAACGGGACAATGATAAGCTTATTGAAGCCTTAACACAAATGCGAGATTTAGGTAATACGCTTATTGTCGTTGAACATGATGAAGATACGATGCTAGCTGCCGACTATATTATTGATATGGGCCCAGAGGCAGGCATACATGGTGGACAGGTTGTAGCCTATGGTACACCAGAAGAGGTCATGAAAAATAGCGAATCGTTGACAGGTCAATATTTAAGCGGAAAAAGGTTTATACCGGTACCGATACAACGAAGAGCAGTAAATGATCGTTGGCTTACATTAAAGGGTATGCGTGAAAACAACTTAAAAAATATTGATGTCAGTATTCCGATTGGTGTGTTTACTGCGGTAACAGGAGTATCAGGCTCAGGTAAATCTACTTTTGTTAATGAAATCCTATATAAAACATTAGCTAGAGATTTGAACCGAGCTAAAACTCGACCAGGTGAATATGATGAAATGGCTGGTCTAGAAAATTTAGATAAGGTTATTGATATCGATCAATCACCAATTGGACGCTCTCCACGCTCTAACCCTGCAACATATACGGGTGTATTTGATGATATTCGTGATTTATACGCATCAACAAACGAAGCTAAAGTGAGAGGCTATAAAAAGGGACGTTTTAGCTTTAATATTAAGGGTGGACGCTGTGAGGCATGCCGTGGTGACGGTATTATTACCATCGAAATGCATTTTTTACCTGATGTATATGTTCCATGTGAAGTCTGTAAGGGTAAACGTTACAATCGAGAAACACTTGAGGTTAAATACAAGGGCAAAAGTATTGCAGACTTACTTGATATGACGATAGAAGACGGTGTTAAGTTCTTTGAAAATGTACCTAAAATACATCGTAAGCTACAAACATTACTAGATGTAGGATTAGGTTATATGAAGCTTGGTCAACCAGCAACAACTTTATCTGGTGGTGAAGCACAGCGAGTTAAGCTGGCTGCAGAGCTGCATAGACGTAGTACAGGTAAAACATTATACATTTTAGATGAGCCTACAACGGGTCTGCATGCTCATGATATCGCAAGGCTGCTTGAGGTGCTTCATCGAATTGTAGATTCAGGTGAATCTGTGCTCGTTATTGAGCATAATTTAGATGTTATTAAAACTGCCGATTACATTATAGATTTAGGACCGGAAGGTGGAACAGGTGGGGGAACGGTTATTGCTACAGGAACACCTGAACAGGTAGCAACAGTGAAGGGCTCCTATACGGGTAAATATTTAGCTCCTATTTTAGAGCGCGATTGTGAACGGACGCTTTTACTGCAGACTTAAATTAACGATTTCTATAGATAAATATGTAAAATTGTGAATAAAACATAAAAAATGAGCCATATTTTACATTATCTATTGCATACTTACCATAAAAAAGATACGATAGTAATAATTGGGACACGTGTGAATAAAGGGAGGTTTCTACATGTTTTTAGCTGATACAGCTACAACTACGGCTACTGGATTTGATCCTTTTAACTGGTTTATTTTAGCGTTTACGCTAATCTTAGCAATCGGTTTATTTCGCTTAGTGACTTCAAAACAGAAAAATAAGTTTGCTATCGGGTTTTGCGTAGTTGCATTAGGCATGTTTTTAGTTATGGATGTAGCAATGCTTTTTATCGTTTAATTGAGCAGTATTATAAAAATAAAGAAAGTTCCACAGCTAAAGCTGTGGAACTTTCTTTTTCTAATTATATAAATTTAAACCCACCACATATCGCCAAGTGGTTCTTTGATTAGAACTTGCTGTAAGTTTGCTACCGCTTTTGAAAAGCCTTCTTCTACAGACATCATGCCATCCTCGTGCTCAATACTTACGACATAGTCGTAACCAACAAGACGAAGTGCACTCATCATATCTGCCCAAGTTTTTAGATCATGACCAAAGCCAACACTACGGAACTGCCATGCACGATCATACATTAAAGCATAGCTTTGCATATCAGTTACGCCGTGCATATTAACATTGTTTTGTTCAAAGGATGTATCCTTAGCATGGAAGTGATGAATAGCATTTTCACGTCCTAAAATACGAATCGCTTGAACAGGGTCAATACCTTGCCACCACATATGGCTTGGGTCAAAGTTTGCGCCGATGGCTTTACCTGTAGCAGCACGTAACTTTAACATTGTAGCTGGAGTATGTACAGAGAATCCACCATGTAGCTCTAGACCAATTTTAACACCAGCTTCAGTAGCGATATTATTAATGTCATTCCAATAAGGGATGAGCTTTTTCTCCCATTGCCATTCAAGTACCTCTTGGTAGTCATGTGGCCATGGTGCTACAGGCCAGTTTGGATATTTCGCACCTTCATGGTCCCCAGGACAACCAGAGAATGTATTTACAACTTCAACCTCAAGTCGATTAGCAAGCTCAATAGATTTTCGAATTAATTGATCAGCTGGCTCAGCAATTTGCTGTTGAGGATGTAATGGATTGGAGTGACAGCTAAATGCACTAATCATTAAACCACGAGATTCCACCGCAGCCTTATACGCTTTCAATTTTCCTGCGTCAGCAAGAAGCTCGTCAATTTTACAGTGTGCATCGCCTGGATAAGCTCCAGTACCAATCTCAATAGCTTGTAATCCTTTTTCAGCAATATAATCTAATGTTTCTTCAAATGATTTCTGTGAAAATAAAACAGAGAATACGCCTAATTTCATAGTAAATCCTCCTAATATCAAATAATGTATGCGTTTTAATTTTGTATATCTATATAATGCATGTGTTAGCGTAGAACTTCAAGTTAAATGCCAAAATAGTATAATAAGTCAACAAATAAATAATGCTTATAGCAATACCATTAATGTCTTGTAGAATATCGGCTAAAGGTTTGATAAACTATTAAAGATATGAAGAATAATGTGACAGGAAATATAACAATAGTCTTAACAAACGAGAGGAAATAAATTATGACGTTATTAACACGCTCAGATATTGAGCTATTAGCACCAGCAGGGGATTGGGAATGTATGCGTGCAGCCGTTGCCAACGGAGCCGACGCTATTTTCTTTGGTGTTGAAAAATTTAATGCACGTGCGAGAGCTAATAACTTCCGAAGCGAAGAACTTCCTGAGATTATGGCGTTCTTACACACTTATGGAGTTAAAGGCTTTTTAACTTTTAATATTTTAGTATTCGAGGATGAGCTAAGAGATGCTCAAACTTTAATAGAGATGTGTATCGATGCAGGTGTAGATGCCGTTATTGTACAGGATTTAGGTTTAGTCAAATTGATCCGTGAAATCTCACCTGATTTTCCGATTCATGGTTCAACACAGATGACGATTACATCACCAGAAGCTGTTGAGTTTACGAAGCCATTTAATATGGAACGTGTTGTGCTTGGTCGTGAAAACAATCTAAAGCAAATTAAAACAATTGGAGATCAAGCAAAGTTACCTATGGAAGTGTTCGTTCATGGCGCCCTTTGTGTTTCATATTCTGGTCAATGCTTAACATCAGAAATGTGGGGCGGTCGTTCAGCCAATCGTGGTGAATGTGCCCAAGCATGTCGCTTGCCTTATGAACTCGTTATTGATGGTGAAGTTAAACCAATGGGTGATGTAGCTTACTTACTTTCTCCAAAAGATCTAGCAGCTATAGAGTTAGTTCCAGAGCTTATTGAAGCAGGTGTTACCTCATTTAAAATCGAAGGACGACTAAAATCACCAGAGTATGTGGCTAACGTAGTAAGTAAGTATCGTAAAGCTATAGATAAATATTTCGATGGTGATCGTTCAAAGCCATCAAAGGAAGAAATTCGTGAGCTTCAGCAAAGCTTTTCTCGTGGATTTACACATGGCTTCTTAGAAGGAACAAACAATAAGCAATTAGTTGACGGTACGTTCCCTAAAAGTCGTGGTGTTTTACTAGGTAAAGTTGAAAAGGTTATGCGTGATGCAGTTACTGTTCGCTTACAAGCTCCTGTAAAACGTGGCGATGGTATTGTATTTGATGCAGGTGATCCGACGAAAAAGGAAGAGGGCGGACGTGTATACGATGTTCGTCGTCAAGGTGTAAAGCTAGAGCAAGAAGCAGCTGAAGGCACTGTTGTAGAAATAGTACCTGGTCGAAACGATGTAGATTTACGTAAAGTGCACGTAGGTGATCGTATTTGGAAAACAAATGATCCGGCTCTTGATAAGCGATTAAGACAAACGTTTGAAACGGACAAGCCGTATCGTGTCTTCCCATTACAGGTATTTGTATCAGGTCGTGCCGGAGAGAATATGCAAACGGTTTGGACTGATATAGAAAAAGGAACTACAGTAGAAGTGTTTTCTGAGATGGAGCTTGAAGAGGCAAAAAAACGTCCGATGGATGCTGATTTAATTGAAGATCAATTTGGGCGCTTAGGTGGAACGGTTTATCAATTAAATCATATTGAGGTTACGTTACAAGGCGATGTAATATTACCGATTAGAGAATTAAATCGTATTCGTCGTGAAGCTGTTGAGCAATTAGCTGGTGAAAGACCAAAACCGCCACGTTATATTAAACGCCAAGTGGATACTTATGCAGATGCCTACAATAATCGTGAGCGTCAAGCTGGTGAAACTAAACCGGCAGAGCTAACTGCATTATGTCGTAATCTAGAACAGGTTGAAGCAGCTATTGAAGCGGGCGTAGATTTTATATATGCAGATTTTGAGTTTATTAAGCAGTTCCCTGCAGCAGTTGAAGCATGTCGAAACAGTGGAACTAAGATTGCCCTTACTACACCGCGTATTCATATGCCAAATGAAAATGGCTACCATGCAAATATTTTAAGACTAAAGCCAGATGCGGTGCTTGTTCGTAATACAGGCGCACTATATTACTATTTGAAAGCAAAAATGCAAAATCCCGATGCTCCATTCCCGCAATTAATTGGTGACTTTTCATTAAATATTGCAAACCATAAAGCTGTAGATTTATTTATAGAGGCTGGCTTAAACAAAATAACGCCTTCTTATGATTTAAATATTCAGCAAATGGTTGATATGCTTGAGCGTGCTAACACAGAGCAGATAGAGATTGTTATTCATCAGCATTTACCGATGTTCCATACTGAGCATTGCGTCTATTGTACATTTATGTCTGAGGGGACAAACTATACAAACTGTGGTCGCCCTTGTGAAGAGCAACGTGCTTCTTTGCAGGATCGTATCGGAATGAGTCACCCTGTACGTGTTGATGAAGGCTGTAGAAATACTGTGTATAATGCGATTGAGCAATCTGGTGCAGAATATCTGAAAAACTTTATGGAGCTTGGCGTAAGTCAATTCAGAGTCGAGTTTTTAGAGGAAACAAAAGAGAAGGTTCATGAAGTATTAGCGTTATACCGTCAGGCATTGGACGGAAAAATTAGTGGTACACAGGTATGGCGTAGTTTAAAAGCGACGAATCAGCTAGGTGTTACACGTGGGCAGCTTATTAAATAGTATTCTAAGTTGAAATTACAAAAGGAGGTCAAGTCAAACTAGCGGCTTGACCTTTTCTTTGGAAATAGGTGAGATTGATGGAGATGTCATTTTATAGTCATTGGAAGCATGCATTTAAGCTAGATCCAGATAAACCAATTAGTGATGAACAGCTTGAGCAGCTATGTATGTCAGGAACAGACGCTATTATAGTGGGAGGCTCATCTGGTGTAACGTTTGAAAATACGGTAGATTTAATGGCTCGTATTCGTCGTTATAGCTTAGATTGTGCACTTGAGGTATCTACTTTAGAAGGGGCAGTCCCAGGCTTTGATGGATATTTTGTTCCCTTTGTGTTAAATACAGAGCAAATAGATTGGGTTATGCTCAAGCAGCTTGAAGGTTTAAAGGAGTACGGTGTGTTTGTACCTTGGGAAAACACAGTTGCCTCAGGATATATAATATTAAATGAAAACTGTACTGCAGCTAAGCTTACGGGAGCTCAAGCCCAACTTTCAGGTGACGATGTTCTCCCATACATATGGCTAGCTGATCGCCTGTGGCATTTGCCTGTACTCTATATCGAATATAGCGGTACATTTGGTGATATGGAAACTTTACGACTAGCTGCAAAAGAAAATAAAAATGCACATCTGTTCTATGGCGGAGGTATAGTTAGTGCGGAGCAAGCAGCGGAGGCTGCTCGTTTTGCTCATACTACAGTAGTAGGAAATATTGTGTACACCGATATCAATAGAGCACTAGAAACAGTCGAAGCAGTAAAACGTGTCAAATTAGAAGTGAATAGCTAATAGTAAAATAAAAATGAAATAAGTAAAATAGAATGAATGATAGCCTAGGAAGGAGCAGAAATATGTTTCAATCATTTTCAATTGATGATGCTATAAATAAGTTAAACCCTCCACAACGTGAAGCGGTGTTAACGACTGAAGGGCCATTACTTATTATGGCAGGTGCAGGAAGTGGTAAGACTCGTGTTTTAACACATCGCGTTGCTTATCTCATTGAAAAAAGAAAAGTTGCTCCGTGGAGTATATTAGCGATAACGTTTACGAATAAAGCAGCTAAGGAAATGCAGGAGCGTGTCAGTAAATTAATTGGTCCAAGTGGAAAGGATGTATGGGTTTCTACGTTTCACTCCATGTGCGTAAAAATATTACGTAAAGATATTGAACGTATTGGGTATTCCACTAGCTTTTCTATTTTAGATTCGACAGATCAATTATCCGTTATTCGTACCTGTCTAAAAGAGCTGAATATGGACCCCAAAAAAATGGAGCCAAAATCGATTCAATCAGCTATCAGCTCAGCTAAAAATGAATTAATAGGCCCAAAATCTTATGATAACAAGGCTAGTGACTATTTTACTCAGTCAGTTGCGAAAGTTTATACGCTATATCAACAAAAATTGAAAAGTAATAATTCATTAGATTTTGATGACTTAATTATGAAAACAATTGAGTTGTTTAAACTTGTACCGGAAGCGTTAGAGTTTTACCAAAATAAATTTAGATATATTCATGTCGATGAGTATCAGGATACGAATAGAGCTCAATATATGCTTTGTAAGATGTTAGCTGAGAAGCATCAAAACATTTGTGTAGTAGGGGATAGCGATCAGTCGATATATCGTTGGCGTGGAGCAGACATTTCAAATATTCTAAACTTTGAAAAGGATTATAGTGATGCTAAGTCTATTGTGCTAGAGCAAAACTATCGTTCGACTTCAAATATTTTAGATGCAGCCAATCAGGTTATTGCTAAAAATAAAGGTCGTAAACCTAAAAAGCTTTGGACTGATCAAGGTGAGGGTGAAAAGATTAATGTTTATTATGCAGATAGCGATCGTGATGAGTGCTACTTTGTAACAGGTACGATTCAAAAGAATATAGAAAAAAACAATTTAAAATATAGTGATCATGCCATTTTATATCGAACAAATGCACAGTCTCGTTTAATGGAGGAAACCTTAATAAAGTCGAGCATTCCTTACAAAATCGTAGGCGGCATAAAATTCTACGATCGTAAAGAAATTAAAGATATTATTGCTTACTTAAAATTAATCTCAAATCCGGATGACGATATTAGCTTACAACGAATTATTAATGTACCTAAGCGAGGAATTGGTGATACAACTTTAAGCAAGCTTGCAGATGAAGCGGCAAAACAAGGTGTTTCAATTTTTAAGGTGTTAGGTCAATTAGATTATGTGGATGTAAAGGGCAAGACAAAGGAACAGCTTATCGCTTTTCATGCTATGATTCGTCGCTTGCACAATGATGTAGACTTACTCACTGTAACAGAGCTTGTTGAAAAAGTGCTTGAGTATACCAAGTATAAAGAAGAGCTAGAACTAGAAAAGACATTAGAAGCAACATCTCGTATTGAAAACTTAGAAGAATTAATTTCTGTGACGATGAGCTTTGAGCAGCAAAACGAGGATCGATCGCTAGTAGCCTTCCTAACAGATTTAGCTCTAATTGCTGATATTGATGCTCTCGATGAAGCCGAAGATACTGACAATCAGGTTATTCTAATGACTATGCACAGTGCAAAGGGTTTAGAGTTCCCAGTCGTCTTTATAATTGGCTTAGAAGAAACGATATTTCCGCATAGCCGTGCATTAACCGATCAGGATGAAATGGAAGAGGAGCGTCGATTAGCCTATGTAGGTATTACTCGAGCTGAAAAACAATTGTACCTGTCTAATGCGAAATATCGTGTTCTATTCGGACGTACTGTAGCTAACTCTGCTTCTCGATTCTTAAATGAAATTCCAGATGAGTTAAAGATAGTTTCAGGGTCTGCACCTATGACGATTAGAAGAATGGACGATGATTTTTCTAGCTATAGTGGTAGCTCAGCAGGAGGCTATGGCTTTGGTTATGGTGCACGTTCAAAAAATGAAACTAACTCAGGACCACTTTATGGGTATGGAAAGCAGCCAACAAGACAACAAAGAACAATAAGTAGTAGTGTAACAGTAACAAGTAGCCTTGATGTTGCAAAATCTAAGGCTCAAGCTACTGGAGCAAGTTCAACTTCTTTTGCTGTGGGCGATAAGGTTACGCATAATAAATGGGGCGAAGGTACAGTTATTGCCGTTAAAGGTAAAGATAAAGATACTGAGCTACAAATTGCCTTTGCAGCTCCAACGGGTATTAAAAAGCTACTAGCGAGCTTTGCACCAATTAAAAAGATTTAGGAGGCTGTCGGATGAGTTCAGAAGCAATCTCTCAGATGCAGCAGTTGATTAAACAAATTGAGGAATATAATTATCACTATTACACTTTAGATGAACCTTTAGTGTCTGATGCTGAGTATGACAAGCTATATGATAAGTTAGTAGCACTTGAAGCGATTCATGGTGTGCTTGATGAATCACCTACTAAGCGAGTTGGTGGTGCTATATTAGAAGGCTTTGAGCAGCATAAGCATTTGGCTCGCTTGTGGAGCTTAGATAAAGCTCAAAATATTGAACAATTGTACGCTTGGGAACAACGTGTGAAGCGAGCTATAGCAGACTATAATAGCAAGCATACAGACCAATTACCAAATCCAAGCTATGTCATGGAGCTGAAATTTGATGGTTTAAGCTTGAACCTAACCTATGACGATGGCAAGCTAGTGCAGGCAGCTACTCGTGGAAATGGTCAAGTAGGAGAAAGTATTTTAGCACAAGTTAAAACCATTAAGTCTATTCCTCTCACGATTCCTTATACTGGTGGTGTAATCGAGGTTCAAGGCGAAGGAATCATGACATTATCAGCTCTAGCTAAATATAACGAGACAGCTGCTGAGCCATTGAAAAATGCACGAAATGCCGCAGCCGGTGCATTGCGTAATTTAAATCCAGCCATAACAGCTGAACGTAAGCTAGATGCATTTATTTATCATGTTGGTTATTCAGATGCAGTAACATTTTCAACACATCAGGATATGCAAGCATTTTTAAAGGAAAATAGATTTAAGGTCAATCCGTTTGTTGTTTATGCTGACCATTTGGAGGCATTGGAGAAAGAGCTGAGCGCAATTGTGGAAAAACGAGCGGAGCTTGATTATCTTATTGATGGGGCGGTTATAAAGCTAACGGACATTAAAACACGTGAAGCTTTGGGCTACACAGATAAATTCCCAAGATGGGCTGTTGCGTTTAAGTTTGAAGCAGAAGAAGCAGAAACAATTTTACAGTCAGTTTCATGGGAAGTAGGACGTACAGGTAAAATTACACCTGTTGCTAAAGTGGATGCTGTTGAGTTAGCTGGCGTAACAGTTCAAAATTGCACCTTAAACAATATGGGGGATATTGAACGTAAAAATTTAAAGCACGCTATTGGTACGCTTGTATCTATTCGCCGTTCAAATGATGTTATCCCTGAAATACTTGGGAAGGTAGATGAGGTTCCTGGTGAGGAAATCGAATTCCCTACCCATTGCCCATCGTGTGGCTATGAGCTTGAGCAGCGTGGTGCACATTTATTCTGTAATAATAGAACTGGCTGTCAGCCACAAATGATTGGTCGTATAACACATTTCTCTTCCCGTGATGCGATGGATATCGAATCTTTTAGCATTATGACTGCAGAGCAGTTGTTTGAGCAATGTAACGTTAAGGATCCAGCTGATTTATATGACTTAACCTTTGACCAATTAATTAAGCTAGACCGCTTTGGTGAAAAAAAAGCACAGAAGCTGCTTGATGCTATTGAAAAGTCTAAGAACTGTGAGCTTGCTTCCTTTATTTATGCTTTAGGTATACCGAATACTGGTAAAGCAACTGCACGTACTATTGCTGAGCATTATGGCACGCTAGAGGCGGTTTTAAAAGCTGATGTAGAAGAGCTGCAAACATTGCAGGATGTTGGTGCAATTGTTGCTGAAAGTATTGTGGGCTTCTTTAATGATGAGCTATATAAGCAAAGCATAGCTCGTATGCTTGCGTCTGGTGTGAAGCCTAAGGATGCTGTGACACAAGTGACGGTTACAGCAGATCATCCTTTATTTGATAAGACGATTGTTATTACCGGTACTTTACCAACTTTAGGCCGAGATGAGCTGACGCAGCTATTAGAAGCTTGTGGAGCTAAGGTGACGGGTAGTGTATCAAAGAAAACAGATTATCTCGTAGCGGGTGAGAAGGCAGGAAGTAAGTTGACTAAAGCTGAACAGTTAGGTATAGCAATACTAGATGAAGCTGCTATCTTACAATTAATCGGCTAAATCATAGTTGCTAATCTATATTGATAAAGGAAAGGAGTGTGTCTTCTATAAGATACACTCCTTTTGCGTAATACTGATTGCATGAAGCGTCATAATCAGCTTAATTAGAAATACTAGCAACGTGATTTAAAACTGTAATTTTTTTCTTGTTGTAATATTGTTTTAAGCGTGATATATTATTACTTGTCGCTCCGAGCGGCACCGAAAAACAAGCGAAACAAAACAAATTAATTTGTTTATAAAAAACGCTTGACGGAAACAAAATAAGATGATAACATAATATTCTGTTACCGATTCGGTAATAAAAGTTCTTTGAAAACTGAACAACGAGTAATAATAAATAAACTGCCATTCAATAACTCCTTAG
>Ga0182742_1004966_pt1 | contig 11602 bp, 9 predicted proteins | sample eDN5th37CBELigMG_FD_128880 | JGI IMG/M metagenome (GOLD analysis project Ga0182742, IMG submission 128880) | Enriched Miracle-Growth compost microbial communities from Emeryville, California, USA - eDNA 5th pass 37_C BE-Lig MG (version 2)... ... | reverse complement strand
ATTTAACTTCTTTCCCCCTACAAAATTTTCATGAGCACCAAATTCAGCACATGGAAAAAGTTATTCAACAAGATGGGATTTGCTTTGTTATTCTTCGTTTTTCAAGTACAGAAGAAGTGTTTCTGTTAGAAGCAAAGCAATTGTTATCGTATTGGGAGCGTATGAAAGAAGGAGGTCGAAAGTCTATTACAAAAGAAGAACTTCTCTCGACAGCACATCCTATTTCACTTGGCTTTCGCCCTAGAATTGACTATATTAAGAAAATAGATTGTTTATATAATCTCTAATTTTATCTTTTTCTAAAGGGGAAGTAAGCTTTTTAGTAAGAAAGGAAGGAAACAATATGGCAGAGCAATATCAATCTAGAGAGGAGCGCCGCAAACAGTTAGAAAAGCAGAAACAATCTAATAAGAAAAAAGGCAAAAAGCCTGCAAAAGGATTGTTCATGAAGATTTTTCTTATCCTTGTCGCACTTGGAATTACAGGGATTGTTGTCGGTGCTGCTACATTTGCATATATGATTAAAGACACTCCAGAGCTTGATGAAACGCTTTTAAAGGATCCGATCTCCTCCCAAGTGTTTGATATGAACGGGGAACCTTTCACGGAAATAGGGTCTGTGAAAAGGGACTATGTAAATTACGAAGATATTCCGGAAACGGTCAGAGACGCCTTCATTGCAACGGAAGACTCTCGCTTTTTTGAACATAATGGAATTGACTTGATTCGTTTAGGTGGCGCGGTCATCGCGAACGTTACCGACGGCTTCGGCTCTGAAGGAGCTAGTACGATTACACAGCAGGTTGTAAAAAATTCATTCTTAACGCATGAAAAAACTCTTTCACGTAAAGCACAAGAAGCATGGCTTTCTTTTCAGCTAGAACAAAAGTATACAAAGGAAGAAATCTTTGAAATTTACGTGAATAAAAACTGGATGGGTAGTGGTGGACACGGTGTCGCTACAGCTGCGAAAACATATTACGGTAAAAGCTTAGATCAACTTACATTAGATGAAGCAGCATTATTAGCTGGTTTGCCACAGAGTCCAGCAAATTATGACCCTTTCAAATATCCTGAAAATGCAAAAAAACGAAGGGATATTGTTCTCTCATTAATGAATCAACACGGCTATATTTCAGAGGAAGAAAAGGTTGATGCTCAATCGGTTGATGTGTCTGCTGCACTTGTCCCAGAAGACCAACGTGAGACCAATGGAGAAATTGCCTATGATTCCTTTGTAGGACAGGTTATTAAAGAAATTGAAGAAAAGTATCCGGATCTTGATCCTTTCTCTGAAGGATTAAAAATTTACACAACATTAGATACAAGTGCTCAAGACTATGTAGAACAAATTCTAGATGGCAATGAAATAGTTGAATTTCCTGATGAAAAATTTCAAGCTGGAATTACCTTATTAGATACAAAAACTGGCGCCATTCGTGCGCTCGGTGGTGGAAGAAACCAAACACAAACATTCGGATTTAACTATGCGACTGACCCAAGACGTCAGCCTGGATCGACTATAAAACCAGTTTTAGACTACGGTCCTGCCATTGAATACTTGAACTGGGGAACGTATCAGACATTAGTGGATGAACCATATACGTATTCAAGTGGGCAAGAAATTAATAACTGGGATAACAAGCATATGGGCTCGATGACGATGAGAACAGCTCTTGCTCTTTCACGTAACATACCTGCATTAAAAGCGATGCAAGAGGTTGGGCTTGATAAATCAAAAGAATTCGGCGCGAAACTTGGAATCCCTGTTAGTGAGTTAACGGAATCCTATTCCATTGGTGGATTAGGTGGAGCCGATAAAGGAGTTTCCTCCCTCCAGATGGCAGGTGCATATAGCGCATTCGGTAATAACGGGTTTTATACAGAACCATATTCCGTTGTTACAATCGAACTTCGTGATGGAACAAAGCTTGACTTAAAACCAGAAACTGAAGTGGTTATGAAAGATTATACAGCTTTTATGATCACAGATATGTTAAAGGATGTTTTAACATACGGTACGGGTTCTCGTGCAAGAGTAGACGGCCTTGCTGTCGCGGGTAAAACAGGAACGACGAACTATCCTAAGGCAGAACGAGACAAATACGATATCCCTAACGGTGCCGTTCCTGATTCTTGGTTTGTTGGTTACACAACCAACTACACAGCAGCGGTCTGGACTGGATATGATGATCGTACAAAAAATTGGCTAACAAGTGATGAACAGAAAATCTCACAATATATCTTTAAAAACCTTATGACCCAGGTATCTCAAGGGAAAGAAACGGCTGACTTTGCAGTACCAAGCAGTGTAGAAAAAGTACGAATCGAAAAAGGTACATTCCCTGCAAAGCTAGCAAGTGAATATACTCCTAATGATCAAGTAATCATTGAGTACGCAGTTAAAGGAAGTGCACCAAAACAAGTATCAAACAAATATGATAAGCCTGCAGCACCTAGTAATTTAAAAGTTACTCTGGATGAAGCGACGAAGGAATTACTTGTTACTTGGGAATACAGCGGTGACAATGTGGAAGGCGTTCAATTCCAGTTATATGGATCCTTAAATGATGGTGGAGAACAACTTTTAAAAACTACTACAGAGAAGCAAGTTCGCTTAAAAGCTGAAACACCAGGCTATTATACCTTTAAGGTAATTGCCGTTCGTGACACTCTGCTAAGTGAAGCAGTTACTACAACCATTGAGGTATTGATTCCTCAAGAGGAAGAAGAGCAAGAGGTAGAAGAGGAAGAAACCGAAAATGAGGAAGGAACCGACGAGGAAACCACCGAAACGGGAGAAACAGGCGGTAATTCCAATAATGGAAATACAGGTACCGGAACTGGTAACGGAAATACTGGTACTGGTACAGGAAATACTGGTAATACTAGCAATCAAGGATCAGGTAATAATTAATAAAAAGGCATCTTTAGAATTTTTCTAAAGATGCCTTTTTTGCGTATTGCTTTTCCAGTTCCTTAAAGAGCTCTACTAATTGCTTAAAAGAATGGAAAGAGCCCTGTCTACCCTGGATAAAACTCAATCTTTCCTCGACATTAATGGGCTTAATTTTTAATTCATTTAAGGCTATACTTTCAAGGTTCGTTTCCATATTATTTACTAACAATAGCTGTTTATAAAATAAAGATAAACCTTTATCCATTAGCAAAGCCGTTTCTTGTTTTTCTCTAATTCTAATAAGCTCCCCAAGTCGTCCCTCTATAGTTTTCCATTCTAGAAATCCATTTTGAATATCATTTTTTCTCATGAACAACCAATTGCCCTTTCATTCTCTTTTTTCCTTCTCGACATAAGTCTAATAAAGGACAGCTTGGACACTGAGGATTTTGTGCTTTGCAATGATATCGGCCAAAGAAGATCATTCGGTGGTGGGTTACTGACCACTCATCCCTCGGTACTTTTTTCATTAGTGTTTTCTCAACTTCTAATACAGAATCCTTCCAACGACATATGGCCAGTCTTTTACTCACTCTCTCAACATGAGTATCAACTGCAATAGCTGGTATACCAAAAGCCACAGATACGACTACGTTGGCAGTTTTTCTACCAACACCAGGAAGCTTGGTTAACTCATCTCGATCCATAGGTACTTCCCCATTGTATTCATCTATCAGAAGCTGAGAAAGCTTTTGAATATTTTTTGCCTTGTTTCGAAAGAGACCAATTGATCGAATGTCGTTTTGCAACTCTTCAAGTGAAACGTTCAAATAATCTTCAGGAGTTTTATATTTTTCAAACAATGTTTTTGTTACCTTGTTAACAAGTACATCGGTACATTGGGCAGATAACGCCACTGCTACCACAAGTTCAAAAGGATTTGAATGATTTAATTCACAATGCGCTTCAGGAAACATCTCCCCCATTGTATCTAAACAAATTCTTATTTGTTCTTTATTCAGCATTTCATCCACTCAACTTTCAAAAAAATGTAAAAAAAAGGAGAGACTCTGCTCTCGTGCACGATTTATTGTTCGAGCCAATTATAAAATGGAATAGGCTCGGTTTTATTTTCTGGTCGCTCAATCTGTTTATTTTTCGCTTGTTGTTGATGCGGTCTAAATCTTTTTCCATAGTTTTTTGCCTGCTCAACCGTTTTGATTCCGTTCTTTTTCCACTCAAAAAGGATGCGATCAATATATCTGAAATTTAACTTACCTGAAATAACAGCTTCCTTTAATGCAGCTTTAATAATCACTGGATCATGCCGATCATCATCCATCCAAAGAGCAAGGGTCTCGCACTCAAATGGGGATAATGGTCTACCAAATTCCTGTTCAAAGCAAGTGTACACGTCCGTTTCTATTGTTTGTTGATTCATCACATCTTTGGCTTTTTTCTGTTGTAAAAAAACATCCAATAATTTGTCCCATAGTGGGTCCAGTGAGTACTTTTCAAATCGTATTCCATCACTTGAATGCCCATCTTGAATTTCAATTAACCCTTTTTGGATAAGTCGGCGAAGCATATCAGAGCACTGAGTACTGTTAATTGTCATTAGAGAAGAAATCTCATTCGGGGTTGGAAAACTATTGCCTCTCTCAGTAAAACTATATACATGAATTAATAATAATAATTCCGTTTCATCAATATTAAGAAGTTTATAAGAAGTTAACAGAGCATTAGGAAGCGTAGTATTCCCTAGTTTCATCCATTCAAGCATATTTTCTTTCATACAAGACACCTCCCCTTTAGTATAACATGAAGTATGATGATCAGTAAGGACCTTTCAGTGATTGCCAAATATATACTAGACCCATAATAAAAAGCTCGCATAAGCGAGCTTCTTCTTTGATTAAGGATATAAGCGGTTTAATAAACGTGGGAATGGAATGGTTTCTCTAACATGCTCGACACCACTTATCCACGCTACTGTTCTTTCTAAACCAAGACCAAATCCTGAATGCGGAACAGAGCCAAATTCTCTTAATTGTAAATACCATTCATATGCTTCTAAAGCTAATCCATGATCCGTTAAGCGTTGCTTTAACAGCTCATAATCATGAATACGCTCTGAACCGCCGATAATTTCCCCATATCCTTCTGGAGCAATCAAATCAGCACATAATACAACATCCTCACGGTTAGGATGTGGCTGCATATAAAATGGCTTCAATGTGGTAGGGTAATGGGTAATAAAGACAGGCTTGTCATAGCTTTCTGCAATCGCCGTTTCATGAGGAGCACCAAAATCATCACCCCAAGAAATATCAGTAAAGCCCTTCTCGTGTAAAAATTTAATGGCATCATCATAACTGATTCTAGGGAAAGGTGCTTGAATTTTCTCAAGTTTCTCCGTATCTCTACCTAATGTTTTCAATTCTAGTGAGCAATTTTTCAGGACAGATTGAACAATATGTGACACGTACTGTTCTTGAACTTCTAAGTTTTCTTCAAACTCCACAAATGCCATTTCAGGTTCTATCATCCAAAACTCAATTAAATGTCGACGCGTTTTGGATTTTTCTGCTCGGAAAGTCGGACCAAATGAAAATACCTTTCCTAATGCCATCGCTGCTGCTTCCATATAAAGCTGTCCACTTTGTGAAAGATATGCATCCTCGTCAAAATACTTTGTTGCAAACAATTCCGTTGTTCCTTCAGGCGCACTACCTGTTAAAATCGGAGGATCCACCTTTGTAAATCCTTGTTCATTAAAAAACTCATACGTAGCTCGGATTATCTCATTACGAACCTTCATTACCGCATGCTGACGTTTAGAACGTAACCAAAGATGTCTATTATCCATTAAGAATTCTGTTCCATGTTCCTTTGGTGTAATTGGATAGTCAACCGATTGATGAATCACATCAATTCCTTTAACTTGCAGCTCGTAGCCGAATGGAGAACGCTCATCTTTTTGGACTGTTCCTGTTACATAAACAGAAGATTCTTGCGTGATTCCTTTTGCTTGCTGAAATACTTCTTCAGACACTTCTGCTTTTACAACAACACCTTGAATAAAGCCTGTCCCATCGCGAAGCTGAAGGAAAGCTATTTTTCCGCTAGAACGCTTATTTGCTATCCAGGCACCAATTTTAACATCTTCACCAACATATTTGTGAACTTGTGAAATAGTTGTTTTATTCACGACAATTCCCTCCAAAAATCTAAAAAGAAGCTAAGAGTATGTATAAAATATTTGTTTATAACACCTATAAGTAAGTATCAACTTCTCTTTAACAGTTTAAACTTCGTTTGAATGCGTAAAGTCCCATCTCATTATACAATTCGAAATATAGACTATCAAGTTTATATCAAATAAAAAACAGAATGCCGCCTAGGCACCCTGTTATATTTATGTTAAGCCATTTTATTTTCTACGAAAGTTTTTATACGTTTAATAGCTTCTTCTAACTGGTTTAATGACGTCGCATACGAGAGGCGAATATTATCAGGTGTTCCAAATCCAGAACCTGGTACAACAGCAACCTTTGCCTCTTCCAGTAAGCCTTCCACAAATCCATCAACTGAATCATACCCACAGGCTTGAGCCGCTTTGCTTGCATTTGGGTATAGGTAAAATGCACCTTGTGGCTTCACACATGTAAAGCCAGGGATTTGTAATAACTGTTCAAAAATAATGTTTAAGCGCTCTTCAAAAGCCTTTTTCATTTCAGTAACAGGTTCCTGTGAACCGTTATAAGCCGCAATTGCGCCAAATTGAGCAGTTGTCGTTGGGTTTGATGTACTATGACTAGCAAGATTGGTCATAGCTGCAATAACTTCACGATTTCCTGCAGCATATCCAATTCTCCATCCAGTCATGGAATGTGACTTTGACACACCATTAATAATGATCGTTTGTTCTTTTAATTCAGGAGATAGTTGAGCAATAGAAACATGTTTATTTTCTCCATAAACAAGCTTTTCATAAATTTCGTCGGAAACAATTAATACATTTTTTTGTAAACAAATTTGACCTAGCTCGAATAACTCCTTCTCTGAATACAACATTCCCGTTGGATTACTTGGAGAATTGATAATTACCGCCTTCGTCTTTTCTGTGATAGCCTCAGACAATTGAGCAGGTGTAATTTTAAATTCATTTTCTTCCAGTCCATCGATATAAACTGGTTGTCCTCCAGCTAACTTTACTTGTTCAGGGTAACTTACCCAGTATGGAGTTGGGATGATGACTTCATCACCCTCATCTAATATTACTTGAAAAAGTGTATAGAGAGCGTGTTTGGCTCCATTTGTAACAATGATTTCTTTTGCTGTATAATCAATGCCTTGATCTTCTTTAAACTTTTCCACAATCGCAGCTAATAGCTTTGGCAATCCTGCAGAAGGTGTATACTTTGTGTGCCCCTCATTCATTGATGTAACCGCCGCATCAATGATATGCTGTGGCGTATTAAAATCTGGCTCACCAGCCCCTAAACCAATTACATCATGGCCTTCTTCCTTCAGTGCTTTTGCCTTTGCAGTAATTGCTAATGTTGTTGATGGTGTTAATGCCTTTACTCTTTTCGCTAATGCAAATCCCATTTTCCTTGCCTCCAAAAAGTTATAAATTCTTTATTTCTCTAACTTCTTCCCCTGTTTCAAAATCAATGTAGAAGTAGTTAATCTTATCGTTGTTTGAACGATAGTAAATTTCCCATAGTGGGTTGTTTTTTTCCATCCCCAAGCGTACATCTATAATTTGATCTGGAGAAACTTCATTAGATAAAGTATTAATTGCTTCAGACTTTGTGATTCCATCATCTGCAGGTAAGACCACTATTTTCCCACCTTTTTCAGGAATCCAAGCGATCAGCTTTTGCCCTTTTTTATTACTACCTTGCACAACATAATACGCATTAGAACCATGGTAAAGCGAAAATTCAGTAATATCAGTTATTTCTGTTTCTTCCTTAGCGATTGCTGTAGCTCGACTTTCCGCGTCAGCAACTGGCTCAGTTGCGTTTAAATATATTTTAACTGTAATTCCTATAAGGATAATTACACCAATGATTGCAATCCAAAACCACTTCTTCATGAATTTAGCACCACTTTATGTACGATAAATTGTAAATACAGCTTTTGATTTGTCTTGTTGATCGAGAGCTAGGCCGAACATTAAATTCTCTCTTTTTAACGTCCGGTTTAAGGCATCGACTACCTTATAAAGGTCTGATGTATACTCAACCTTTACAGTTGACAATACCTCTATTTTACTTTCCACTACTGATTTCACTCCATTCTCTAATATTTGTTAGCAATAGCTTTTTCACAAAAGGTTACAATATATTTAAGCAACTGCTTATTTCTTATCAAACATTATAACAGCTTTTGAGCGATTGATATTAAATTTTTTTCTAGTTCACACACAATTTTCCCGCGCTTTATAGGCGCGGATTTTTTTATTCCTCTGACTTGGAAATAGAAATGATTTCATAATTTGTAGGCGTGAATTTAATTGTTAGAATTCCGTGCATTTTTGTGTAATGAACATCCAGCCATATATCTTGAAGTAGCTTTAATATATCCTGATGGGGGGCTATATGCTTGGATTGAAAAATAACAGCCAATTGAGGATCCATATGTCTTAATAATTTTTCATTTATGGAATTCTCCATTGCAAATTGTGGGATTTTGACGATGTTTACATTTGAAAGATCATACTTGGTTAAGGTACGATTTGATTCCTCGGTCATTGATGTAAGAATGAGGAATCGACTACTTTTATATGTAAAAGAAAGGTCCAAGCCTTCATCTTTTGAAGCACCATCGAATAAAACTTCTGCTTCAAGATTTTGAACAAGCTTTTGCTTAGTACCCTGCGTCCAAAGATGTATCCCTATATCCTGTATCTCGTTACTTCCCGTTTTTATCGTTTCTATTTTCTCTGCTATAGACTTGCTAGTGATAACCTGCTTTACATCATAAAATTCAACAAGCATATTCAAATTCCCGACATACCCCTCTTCCGGGCTTGTTAAGATGATGGTAGAAATTTGACTAACCTTATATAGCTTTAATACGCGTTTTAATTCTTCCTCTGTATCTTGGTGACCTGTATTTACTAAGATATGTTCTCCTTGTCCATTTTGGATAAGCGTTGCTTCCCCATTTGTTAAAGGCAAAAATGTAACGGCTAATTCATCTTCTCTTAAGTTCAAGTCAATGCTTTCTACTTCAGCAGGTACAAACGGAGAATCCGCAGGTATATAATACCAATTGGCTAAGATCATGCAGAAAGTAAAAATCAAACTCATATTCGTCCCCCCTAATACTCTAAATTTTAGTTTGTGATGTTTAAGAAAATTTATCCATTTAGAGGGGACATGTTATTTAAAGCCATTCTTCTATTATGGTTAACATTTCATTAATATCTAGAGTTTTTACTGGAACGGAAGGAATCGATTTTAAAAAGGCTTTCCCATACGTGGTTGTCACAATTCTTCGATCAAATATAATAACAAACCCTCTATCAGTTTTCTTTCTGATTAACCTTCCAAAACCTTGTTTAAATCGTAATACAGCTTCAGGCAATGAATGCTTTGAAAAAGGATTTTGACCATTTGCTTGTATTAATTCTCCTTTTGCTTCCGCAATTGGGTCGTCAGGAGGTGTGAAAGGTAATCGAACGATAATTAGGCAACTTAGAGCTTCCCCTGGTATATCAATCCCTTCCCAGAAACTGCTTGTTCCTAATAAGATTGATTTTTCAAACCGCTGAAAATTTCTAGTTAGTCTCGATCTACTTCCGCTTGTAATTCCTTGAGCAAATAGAACATAGTCATCTAACAGGCCACTTTCTTTTATCAAATCATGTGTTTTCTTTAACATATCATACGAAGTAAAGAGTATAAGCATTCTACCTTTTGTGACTTCTGCAATAGAGATAATATGTTCTGTAATGGCTGCCACATAATCTGATAAAGGTACCTTATTTATTTCCGGTAAATCTTCAGGAATTAAAACTTGGACCTGCTCTTTATAGGCAAAAGGAGAAGGGATATGCAGGGTACTACAATCCTTTTTCCCTAGTCCTAATGAATCCAAAACATAATCAAATGATTGATTTACTGTCATAGTAGCAGAAGTAAGTACCGCACTTTTTTTCTTCTCAAAAAAATATTCCTTTAAAAATTCAGAAATAATTACTGGTTGAGAGTAGATAGTCGTTAAATTTTGCGTTGCTCTTCCATCCATTTCAATCCAGGTCACATGTGAAGGCAAAGGCTGAATAATAAGATTCTTCATTTGGGTACGAATCTGTTCAATCTCATCTAAGAACGAAATTACCTCATTCATTGTTATTTTTTGATGTTCATCAAGCGTAAATTGTTGGCTTTTTACAAAATCAACCCATTTACATAAACTCTCATGTAAATCCTTCAATAAAAACTGACATCGCTCTGCAGAAGCAACCGCCGAGTTCCACTCTTTAGCTGATTCATCATGGGTCACTCTTTTTATTAATCTTTGGTTTCCTTTTTTAGCGTTCTTTTTAACAAATAATGCAATTGCTCTAAATAAGTCGTCTAATTCAAACTGAAGTTCAGCAATCATTTGATTCATTTGAAAAGAATGTAAAAGTTGCTCGTCGTCTTCAATAGTTAATTTCTTTAAGATTTGCTCAAATTCAAAGAAGGTTTGCCTTTGATCAGTACTACCAAACTGACTTAAAAGCATTCTTAACGATAAATAATCAATAGATTGATTAAAACTCTTGCCCACAGCTTTTTCGAAATGATGAGCTTCATCTATAATGACATATTCAAATGGAGGAAGGATACTATTCTCTGCATTCAAATCAACCATTAACAATGAGTGATTTGTAATAATAATCTGTGCATCATTTACCCGTTGTCTAATGAGAAAATAGAAATCGTGAGATAGCCATGATCGATCATTCACGAAGGAAGAACTATCATTTTTTATTCGATTCCAGTAAAGAAGGCCACCGCTTGATAAGTTCAGTTCCTCGTAATCACCTGTTATTGTTTGTGTTAGCCATACTAAGATTTGCATCTTAGTTAAGCTTGTATCGTAATTATCTTCCTCTTCGTATAAAGATTGGTGAAACTTTTCGAGACTTATATAATGGTGTCTCCCCTTTATGAGTACTACTTCTAGAGGGAAATCCACCATTTTTTTTAACAAAGGAATATCTTTTGATAGCAGCTGTTCTTGAAGTTGTGTCGTGTACGTACTTACCACAATTTTATGATTTGTGTTATTAGCAAATATCGCTGCTGGTAACAAATAAGCCAATGATTTACCGACCCCTGTTCCAGCTTCGATCAGAGCATGACGCTCCTCTTGAAAAGCTGAATACACATGGTCGAGCATTTGAACCTGCCCATCTCGCTTCTCATAATCCTTAAATGCCTTTTGAAACATTGCTTCTTTTTCTTCGGTCGTGCTTGGATAGATTCCCTCTGAAGGATGATCTATCTCCTCTAATTCTTCTTTCTTCCTCAAAACAAGACCTTGAAATATTTCCAGTCCTTCAGGCATCATGTCTCTTGTGCAAGACTTTCCTAGTACATACTCATCTAGCAACAAGGAGATTTCACTTTTTAAGCCCCCAGCGAGTTTTAAGAGTTGTCTTAAAGTGAGTTCCGGAAGATCCTTTAACAATTT
>Ga0182742_1004964_pt1 | contig 11605 bp, 11 predicted proteins | sample eDN5th37CBELigMG_FD_128880 | JGI IMG/M metagenome (GOLD analysis project Ga0182742, IMG submission 128880) | Enriched Miracle-Growth compost microbial communities from Emeryville, California, USA - eDNA 5th pass 37_C BE-Lig MG (version 2)... ... | reverse complement strand
TGGTATCATGGAGAGTTCTGTCATATCTCGACCTACATACATTGTCTCACACATCCTCTATTTTTCTTATAGATGTATTGTGGTAATCTTATTTGTGAACTATTCATATAAAAGAAAAATTAATAGAAAATGAAGGGATATGTTACATATGACAAATAAAGTAGCATTAATTACAGGAAGTAGTAGAGGGATTGGAAAATCAACTGCCCTACGATTAGCAAAAGAAGGATACGATATTGTCGTTAACTATGCTCGCAGCAAAAAAGCGGCGTTAGAAACAGCAGCAGAAATTGAGGCTCTTGGTAGAAAGGCATTAGTTGTTAAAGCAAATGTTGGTGATGTTAGTAAAATTAAAACGATGTTTGAAGAAATTGATGCTCATTTTGGAAGGCTCGATGTATTTGTAAGTAATGCCGCATCAGGTGTTCTTCGCCCAGCCATGGAACTTGAAGAATCTCACTGGGAATGGACGATGAACATTAATAGCAAGGCACTCTTATTTTGTGCTCAAGAAGCGGCAAAACTGATGGAGAAAAATGGCGGAGGAAAAATTGTGAGTATCAGCTCACTTGGGTCCATTCGCTATTTGGAAAATTACACAACTGTTGGTGTATCAAAGGCAGCACTTGAAGCACTTACTCGCTATTTAGCTGTGGAGTTAGCACCAAAAAACATTCGAGTGAATGCTGTTTCAGGTGGGGCAATTGATACGGAGGCACTTCTTCATTTTCCAAATCGTGAAGAAATGTTGGAAGAAGCAAGACAAAAAACACCTGCAGGGAGAATGGTTGAAATTGATGATATGGTGAACACGATCATGTTCTTGTTAAGTGATGGATCCGATATGATTTGTGGACAAACGATTATCGTTGATGGAGGAATTTCCCTATTAGTGTAATTGGAATTGGAAAAAATTTCTTAAGGATAGACCAATCACCTCTTGGATAAATTAATTTCTGTGGAGGTGATTACAATGGCAAAGCAACCAAACAAAACTCAATCTGGAACTAACGTTCAAGAAGTGAGACAACAAAACGCTGCTTCAGCTGGACAAGGTCAATTCGGTACTGAGTTTGCAAGCGAAACTAACGTACAACAAGTACGTCAACAAAACGCTCAATCAGCTAGACAAGGATCTCAATCAGCTGGTCAATTCGGTACTGAGTTCGCTAGCGAAACTAACGCACAAGAAGTAAGACAACAAAACGCTCAAGCTGAGTCTCGCAAGGGCCAAAACTCTTAATATTAACCACAGTAAGGTGCTCTTTCTAATCGGAAAGAGCACCTTATTTATTTATTGCACCCGCTTTTCGGTCTCTAGCTCCAGCGCCTAGCCCCTCGAGGTCATAAGCCAAATCCCTCCAGAAGGCAGGCCTTCCTGCGTGCTTCGCCTTATGCTTGTCGCCCCTGAGCAAGCTTCTTCCGCTTTTCTGTGTTCGACAAAACTTCTAATGCGTCTACATAACTAGTCAAAGGAAACTCCTGAAGCTTACCGAATAGTATATATATCGAAAAAGAAGGCGGTGGACGATGGTGAGTGATTTTTCACGATTAGTTGGTGAACAAATGGCTACAATGGAAAAGCTACTATACATACAAACAGAGCTTGAACGCTGTCAGGAAATTGAAGAGGAATTGAGATTGCTGCAAAAGCATGCGAAGATGGAAAGTATTCAGGATGAGATTCAGCAAATGAAGCAGGATTTGCGCGATATTCACCAAATTTTTGAAAGACAAACGGAGGAGCTTATTCGCTCATATCAAGAAGCAGAAACAGCTTTAAAAAGATAAAAAGAGAAAAAATAACACAATTTTACTAATTTTATACGTAAATTATTAAAGCCTTTGAGAAATTTCAAGGGCTCTTTGTTTTAAATTCGATGTTTTACCGTTATAATAGTAGAAAACAGGAAATGTTCTTTGTAACCTTTTGAGGAAAACTTTTATTATATTAGCATTTTTTAGGTTTCGGGAGCGTTCGATTAATGAAAGTAGGGAGAAAAATGGGCGTACCCATGGAAGGTGAACCGATCCAAATACATAGTTACAAACATAATGGTCACATCCATCGAGTATGGGAGGAGACTACCGTATTAAAGGGAACGCAAGGATTAGTCATTGGTGGAAATGACCGTACCATCGTAACTGAATCGGATGGAAGAACGTGGATTACTAGAGAACCAGCTATATGTTATTTTCATTCTCAATACTGGTTTAATGTCATCGGAATGATACGTGAAGATGGAGTGTATTATTATTGCAACATAAGCTCCCCATTTATTTTTGATGGAGAAGCATTAAAATACATTGACTATGACCTTGATATTAAAGTGTTTCCAGATATGACTTTTAATTTGTTAGACGAGGATGAGTACGAGCGTCATCGTATTGAAATGAACTACCCGGAAGTCATTGATAAAATTCTTCGCGCAAATGTGGACAACCTGATTAGTTGGATCCGCCAACGAAAAGGACCTTTTGCACCAGATTTTATTGATACATGGTACGAAAGATATTTAACATACAGACGGTAATCATTTAACGAAAGAAAACGCCTGTTGTCACTAGTTGCAACAGGTTTTTCTTTATGTGAGTAAGAGCTGAATGGAGGGTGTCAAGATGAGTAGCATTCGAAGGTATTTACACTTTGTAAAACCGTATCGATTACAAATCATCGGGACAATCATTATTGGAATCATTAAGTTTGTCATACCGCTATTAATTCCGATTTTAATTAAATATGTCCTAGATGATATCGTTGGTAATCAAACATTATCGGCTGATGAAAAAACGAGTAAGCTATTAATGATCATGGCCATTATGATGGTTATTTTTGTTGTTGCAAGACCGCCAATTGAATACTATCGACAATACTATGCCCAATGGGTTGCGAGTAAGATTTTATACGATATAAGAGACAAGCTTTACACGCATATTCAAAAATTGAGTTTCAAATTCTATTCAAATAACAAAGCGGGGGAAGTCATCTCACGTGTTATAAATGACGTGGAGCAAACAAAAACATTTGTCATTACAGGACTAATGAATTTATGGCTAGATATGGCCACTATAGCAATTGCCATCATCTTAATGATGATGATGGATGTTAAGTTAACTCTTGTTTCGCTTGTTTTGTTTCCTTTTTACGCCTTTTCCGTAAAGTATTTCTTCGGCAATTTACGGGGACTTACCAGAAAAAGGTCACAGGCCCTTGCTGAAGTCCAAAGTTTTCTGCATGAGAGAGTTCAAGGAATGTCTGTTATTAAAAGCTTTGCAGTAGAAGACTATGAGCAGGAACGCTTTGATAAGCAAAATAGGAATTTTCTAACAAAAGCTCTAGACCATACAAAATGGAATGCGAAAGCCTTTTCGGTTGTAAATACGATAACAGACATCGCTCCGCTCATTGTCATTGGATATTCAGGCTATCAGGTTGTTCAAGGAAATCTTTCGATAGGAGAAATGGTGGCGTTTATTGCCTATATTGATCGACTTTATAATCCGTTACGAAGATTGGTTAATTCGTCCACCACATTGACCCAATCCATTGCCTCGATGGATCGTGTGTTTGAATTTGTGGATGAAAAGTATGATATAGATGATTCACCGGATGCAGTTGAATGTAAAAATGTGGTTGGAAACGTCCACTTTCAAAATGTCTATTTTCGATACAATGAGAATGAACAAGATATATTAAAAAATATAAATCTTCTAGTGACCCCAGGGGAGACCATTGCACTTGTAGGTATGAGTGGAGGCGGTAAATCCTCTTTGATAAGTTTAATTCCTAGGTTTTATGATGTAACAGGTGGAGCGATTTTTTTGGATGGACAAGATATCCGTTCCTTACAGGTACGCTCACTCAGAGATAAGATAGGAATGGTTTTACAAGATAGTATTTTATTTAGTGATTCGGTTAAAGAGAATATTTTACTAGCTAAACCAGGGGCATCAGACGAAGAGGTAATTGCAGCTGCCAAGGCAGCGAATGCTCACGAATTTATCATGAACCTACCTGAAGGATACGAAACGAAGGTAGGAGAAAGAGGCGTCAAACTTTCTGGTGGGCAAAAGCAACGGATAGCTATTGCCAGAGTATTTATTAAAAATCCACCAATTCTTGTGATGGATGAGGCCACTTCGGCTCTAGATCTAGAGAGTGAGGCATTAATTCAAGAGGCTTTTGAAAAGCTTGCAAAGGACCGAACAACCTTTATTGTTGCTCACCGACTGTCTACGATCACTCATGCAGACCGAATAGTCTTGATAGAGAATGGGGAGATTACTGAAATCGGAAAGCATGAAGAACTGATGAAAAAGCAAGGAAACTATTATAAATTATTCCAAATTCAACAGTTAGAGCATTAACATCACCCCCGAGGGATAAACCTTCGGGGGCTTTTTGTCATGTCTCCTTAGACGTATTCATAAGATAGAGAGGATGGCAATAAAAAATTACTATGTTAACATATTATTCTGAAAATTAGTAAGATTGAGAAATAGTTGTAGACTTACCAGTATTTATAGAATAAAATGAAAAAAAAGAATGAATTGAATATTCAGTAAGAGAGGAGTAACTTTGTGAGTCAAACTCCAGTATTAGATGTAAAACAGCTCCAGACGACCTTTTTTTCCACAGATGGAGAGATTCCTGCCGTTGACCAAATCAGCTTCTCTGTAAATAAGGGTGAGATTCTTGGAATCGTTGGTGAATCAGGATGTGGAAAGAGTGTAACGTCCTTGTCTATTATGAAGCTCATTCCCCAGCCACCAGGGAAAATAACCAATGGCGAGATCTGGTTAAATGGTGAAAATCTTGTTCAAGCTTCAGAGAAAAGAATGCGTGAGATAAGAGGCAATGAAGTTGCGATGATTTTCCAAGAACCGATGACTTCCCTTAATCCGCTTTTTACAATAGGAAATCAATTAATAGAAGGAATACGAATACATAAGAAAATGAGTAAAAAAGAAGCGCGAAACGAAGCGATCCAGATGTTAAAGCTTGTTGGACTTCCACGTGCTGAACAAATAATCGATGAATACCCTCATCAGCTATCAGGTGGCATGAGACAGCGTGTCATGATTGCGATGGCCCTTTCCTGTCACCCGCGACTACTAATTGCCGACGAACCGACAACCGCATTGGATGTTACGATACAGGCGCAAATTCTAGCGTTAATGAAGGATTTGAATGAAAAACTCGATACAGCAATCGTCATGATTACCCATGATCTAGGGGTAGTCGCAGACCTTTGTCAGCGGGTCATCGTCATGTATGCGGGGAAAATTGTTGAGGAAGCAGAAGTAAGAGACATATTCAAAAACCCAAAGCATCCATACACGATGGGACTATTACAATCAGTACCAGATGTTAGAGAGAAAAAGGAGCGACTTTATTCCATTCCTGGAAACGTTCCGAAGCCTGGATCCATACAAAAAGGCTGTCGTTTCGCAGCCCGCTGTGAAAAGGCGCACGATCGTTGTTTCATAGAGGATCCAAAACTCTATCAATTGGAGAATGGTCAAAGTGTAAGATGCTTCCTCCATGAAGGAGTTGTTGCTCATGACTGATGTTTTATTGAAAGTTGATAATCTAAAAAAATATTTTCCTATTACAGGCGGATTGTTTGGAAAAACAGTCGGCCATGTTAAAGCAGTTGATGATGTTAGTTTTTATGTTCGAAAGGGAGAAACGCTAGGTCTAGTTGGTGAATCAGGTTGTGGTAAATCAACAACTGGCCGTGTATTAATGCGTTTGCTAGAAGCCACAGAGGGTAAGGTTGTTTTTGAGGATCAAGAATTAACAAGCCTAAATTCAAATGCCATGAGAAAAATGAGAAAAGAAATTCAAATGGTCTTTCAGGACCCTTTTGCCTCTTTAAATCCTCGCCATACGGTTGAAAAGATTCTCGAAGAACCGTTGATCGTACATGGAATTGGTGATAAGGAAGAGCGAAAAAGAAGAGTGAGAGAAATGCTTGAGGTGGTAGGTTTAAGCAGCTACCATGCGAAAAGATACCCGCATCAATTCAGCGGTGGTCAAAGGCAACGGATAGGGATTGCTCGTGCATTAATGACCAAGCCAAAGCTTATTATAGCTGATGAACCGGTTTCCGCACTTGACGTATCCATTCAATCACAGGTGTTAAACCTTCTTGAGGATCTGCAAAAGGACTTTGGTTTAACCTATATCTTTATTGCGCATGATCTTGGAGTAGTCAAACATATTAGTGATCGAGTGGGAGTTATGTATTTAGGTAGATTGGTAGAAATCACTGAATCAGAGAAGCTTTACGAAAAGCCTCTCCACCCGTACACAAGAGCTTTACTTGATTCCATTCCGATACCTGACCCAGATATCAAAAAGGATCGAGAGCTTTTAAGCGGAGATCTTCCAAGTCCTTCTAACCCTCCAATGGGTTGTGCGTTTCACACACGTTGCCGGGATTGTATGGATATTTGTAAAACATCAAGACCTGAAATGAAAGAAGTTGAACCTGGTCACTTTGCCGCATGTCACCTTTACTAAAAAGTGGCTTGAGGCATGGATGATAAATAAAAAAGAGAGTAATGAACTCTCAAATTAAGAGGGGGAAAAACATTGAAAAAGCGTACTAGTCTTATGTTCCTTGCTTTTATCCTAATGCTTTCATTAGCATTGGTTGGATGTAGCAAGAACACAGCTAATGAGTCTTCTTCAGAAGGAGAAGGTTCAGGAAACGAGGAAGCTGCGGTTGATACATTAGTTTTTGGACGTGGTGGAGATTCGGTCTCACTAGACCCAGCTACTGCTACTGACGGTGAATCTTTTAAAGTAACTAAGAACGTTTTTGAAACCTTGATTGAATTTGGAGAACAAGATACAGAGCTTGCTCCAGGATTAGCAACAGAGTGGACGAATAGTGAAGATGGCTTAACTTATACATTAAAGCTACGTGAAGGGATCAAATTCCATGATGGAACAGACTTCAACGCAGCAGCTGTTAAGTTTAACTTTGACCGCTGGGCAAGTGGTGATAAAGAACAATATTATTACTACAACTCTCAATTCGGTGATCGTATCAAAGAAGTGAAAGTGGTAGATGACTACACAGTTGAATTTGTTCTAAATTCTCCATTAGCACCATTTTATAAAAACTTAGCTATGAGCCCATTTGCGATTGCGAGTCCTGCTGCAATTGAAGAATATGGCGATAAGTTCATGGAAAATCCAGTTGGTACAGGTCCATTCGTATTTAAAGAGTGGAAGCGTAATGACAGAATTACAATTGTAAAGAACGAAGAATACTGGCAAGAAGGATTACCGAAGCTTAACCAAGTTATTTTCCGTGCAATTCCTGATAACTCTGCACGATTAAATGCATTATCTTCAGGTGAAGTGGACCTAATTGATGGTGTGAATTTCTCGGATGTTGGAACAATTGAGGCAAATGCCGATTTACAAACATTCTACCGTCCATCTTTGAACATTGCATACCTTGGTTTAACAAGTACACGTGGTCCGTTAAAGGAAAAATTAGTTCGTCAAGCGCTTAACTATGCAGTAGACAAAGAAGCTCTTATCGATGCATTCTACGCTGGAGCTGCGGAGCCTGCGAAGAACCCAATGCCTCCAGTTGTTGCTGGATACAATGACGATGTTGTTGATTATGAGTATGATCCTGAAAAAGCGAAAGAACTTTTAAAAGAAGCTGGCTTTGAAAATGGATTTGAAATGGAACTTTGGGCTATGCCTGTAGCAAGACCTTATATGCCAGATGGCCAAAAAGTGGCAGAAGCACTTCAAGCTAACTTCGAAGCAATCGGAGTAAAAGCTAAAATTGTTACTTATGAGTGGGGTACTTACTTAGACAAGGCTCGCCTTGGAGAAGCAGATACATTCTTACTTGGCTGGACAGGTGACAACGGTGATGCTGATAACTTCTTATATGTATTACTTGACCAAGATAGCATCGGAAGCAATAACTACTCTTACTATCAAAACCAAGAAGTTCACGATCTATTGGTAGCAGCGCAATCTACAGCTGACCAAGCTGAGCGTGAGAAGCTTTATAAAGAAGCGCAAGTATTAATTAAAGAAGATGCTCCATGGATTCCACTAGTACATTCACAACCAGCTTTAGCAGGAAAAGCGAATCTTACGGGCTTCCTTCCGCATCCAACTGGTTCTGATATTCTTTCAACGGTTGAATTCAAATAATAATAAGGAAAAGGGAGTGGAGTTTCGCTCCCTTTTTTCACTCTACTCACCCTAAATTGAAGCGAGGTGGACTATGCTTACTTATATCGTTAAACGATTATTTTCCTTGATTCCAGTTCTTCTTGGATTATCATTAGTTGTCTTTTTTATGATTCGAGCGATACCGGGTGATCCAGCTCAATTAATTCTAGGTCAGCTTGCAACTAAGGAGGCAGTTGAGGCATTAACCAAACAGCTGGGACTCGATCAGCCATGGTTCGTTCAGTATTTTCATTATCTAGGAAACTTGTTAACAGGAGATCTTGGGGAGTCAATTAGAACAAAAGCTCCCATTTCTGAAGAAATGGTCCCTTATTTAATGGCAACGATTGAACTTTCCTTCTGCGCGATGTTAGTGGCAGTTGTGGTTGGCGTTAATGCAGGAATCATCAGTGCATGGTTCCAAAATTCATGGTTTGATTATGTAGCTATGGTATTAGCTTTAATAGGTGTATCCATGCCAATCTTTTGGCTTGGTCTAATGGAACAATGGGTATTTGCCATTAATTTAGATTGGCTGCCAACTTCGGGCAGGGAAGAAGTAAGAAATCCGGTTACTGCTATAACGAATATTTATATTATTGATACCATCATTCAAGGGAGAACGGATCAGCTTGTTGAGGTTATTAAACATCTTGTTCTTCCTAGTATCGCGTTAGCCACAATTCCAATGGCAATCATTGCAAGAATCACGCGTTCAACCATGCTTGAAGTGATGCGTTCAGACTTTATCCGTACAGCACGTGCAAAAGGATTAAAAATGTTCTGGGTTGTGTACAAGCATTCATTAAAAAATGCTATCATTCCAGTTTTGACCATCATAGGACTTCAAACAGGGTTACTACTAGGTGGTGCCATCCTAACTGAAACGATATTTAGTTGGCCGGGAATTGGACGCTATATTTATGAAGCGATTGGATACCGTGACTATCCAGTAGTACAGTCTGGAGTACTCGTTATTGCATTTATCTTTGTCATGATTAACTTAGTCATCGACTTGTTATATGCAGCGATAGATCCTCGAATTAAGTACCATTAATTGAAAGGAGGGGCTTCAATGGAACTTTCAACACAAAAAAATGATCAGCCCATTATTGAAACAGACGAGAAGGTTGTTTCACCTTGGCTGGAAGCTTGGATGAGCTTTAAGAAGAATAAGCTTGCAGTAATTGGATCGTTCATTGTTATATTCTTTATCTTGGTCGCCATATTTGCTCCATTAATTGCACCGTATACATTTAAGGAGCAAATGCTTTCTAACCGTTTGTTACCACCATCGAGTGATCATTGGTTCGGAACGGATGATTTTGGTCGAGATATATTCTCGAGAGTTGTATATGGGGCAAGAATCTCCTTATGGGTCGGTTTTTTAGCCGTTTTAGGATCAATCGTAGTTGGCTGTTTACTAGGAATATTAGCAGGATATTACGGTAAATGGGTGGATGCGATTATCTCTAGAACATTTGATATTATGCTTGCTTTCCCAAGTATTTTACTAGCTATTGCTATTGTGGCTGTTCTTGGTCCATCTTTACGTAATGCATTAATTGCAATTGCCATTATCAATATTCCAAACTTTGGTCGATTAATTCGTTCAAGGGTATTAACGGTTAAGCAGGAAGAATATATTATGGCAGCAAAAGCGGTGGGAATGAAAAACTCTCGTATTTTATTTCATCATGTGTTGCCGAATAGTATGGCTCCGATTATTGTTCAAGGAACTTTAGCAATAGCAACTGCCATTATTGAAGCTGCAGCTTTAGGGTTTTTAGGACTGGGAGCAGAGGCGCCAAACCCTGAATGGGGGAAAATGTTAGCAGATGCAAGAACTTTCCTAATTCAAGCACCTTGGACAATGATATTCCCAGGACTTGCTATTATGTTGACCGTTCTTGGATTTAACTTAATGGGGGATGGTTTACGAGACGCACTAGACCCTCGAATGAAGAACTAACAAAAAGCAGCTGAAAAAAATCAGCTGCTTTTTCCTATTTTAATCTTGAATCTCCTCGAAATTCACTTCATTGACTTCTTTATGATACGAATGGAAACTGTTAACGAGAACATCTAGATGCTCTAACGTTTCGTCGTACTCTACCATAGCGGAAACGACTTGCATTGTATGAAAAAAGACATTATCGTTTTCGTGCTCATTCAATTTATCTTGTTGAGATAGAAATAAATTAAATAAATCTTTTCTATTCAAACAGAAGTTGCCTACTTCATGATTTGGGGGCATTTTTCCTTTGCCGGCAAATCGGTACATGATTTGTTCATGAGAATCAATTAAACAATCAAGTTGCTGCTGAAGTTCTAATTTAAATTCTTCTGGTAGTTGAGAAAGTTCATTCTCATATCGGTGAAGCCTTTTTAATACATTGAGTGCTCGTTTGGTTGTCGAAATCATTTGACGATAAATGACCAGCTTCCTAGCCTTTACAATATCATTCTTCTTAAAATAATTTCGATCTTCCTTATATAAAATATATAACTGATCGAGTTTAATCACCATATCCTTTAATTTTTCAATATCATTCTTTAGCAAATGATGATCAGAAGCGTTTCTTGTGTTCATTCGTATCCAGCGGGTGATTTCATCCATCATATTAGATATTTTAAAGAATAGCTTATTTTCATATTTAGGTGGTAGAAATACTAAATTAACCATAAAAGCTGCGAATATTCCAAGCATAATGGTAGAAAATCGAATAATCGCAAATTCAATAAATGTATCACCAGGATTTTCCATAATTGCGATAATGGTAACAAGTGCAAGTGGAATGGTCTTTTCTATATTTAATTTAAGATTGATAAGAATCACAATAATAGCTGCCAGCCCAATGATAACTATGTTATTTCCAAGCGTTAATACAAATAATACCGCAATTACGGCACCGATTAAATTTCCTTGTGCTTGTTCAATAATCGTTAAATAAGATCGGTATACGGTGGGTTGTAAAGCAAAAATTGCAGCAATTCCGGCGAAAACAGGGGAAGGTAATTGGAAAACCTCCGCAAGAAACAAAGATAAAACAATTGCAATTCCCGTCTTAAGAATGCGGGCGCCAAGCTTCATAAGTAAATAATTCCTTTCCTACTACTGATAAGTTTTAATAACAATAATGTACTATACAGTGATTAAAATGTAAGTTCAAGGGTTATTTATATGATTTTTTATATATTTTATGATATTTATGCAATATTATTTTGTAAGCTTTTATTACAAAAAAAAATGCCCGCAGAAAGGGGCATTTTTTTTGTACAAGCTCTATTAAAAATCACTCTGTAGAAACCGATGGATCGGCTTGCTCTTTTACTGGTATTGCTTGAACGAAGTGCTGTTCAGGTTGTTTTAAAAGCTCAGCA
>Ga0182742_1004963_pt1 | contig 11605 bp, 10 predicted proteins | sample eDN5th37CBELigMG_FD_128880 | JGI IMG/M metagenome (GOLD analysis project Ga0182742, IMG submission 128880) | Enriched Miracle-Growth compost microbial communities from Emeryville, California, USA - eDNA 5th pass 37_C BE-Lig MG (version 2)... ... | reverse complement strand
TTTCGCAAACTTTGTTGTTTTTATATCGTTGACTTCCGCTTCAGGTGGACGCTTTCCGCGGGCGTGGCTTGAGCCTCCTCGTCGATACCGCTCATGCGGGGTCTCAAGTCTCACGCTTTTCCCGCAGGAGTCGCCACCTTACGCTCCAATCAAATTGGTTTGCAATTTATTAACAAAAAGCAACAATCTTTTAGAAAAGAGCCTATATTTTTAATGCTTCATTTCGTACGCGCTCCATAAAATTCCCTTACAACATCATTGTTTGCATTTTTACTGCTTAGTTTTAGCATGGCCCGTCCGACAAAATTAACTCCTATGTTTTGTCCTTCATATATGAATTTAGTGTGGGACTCGTCAATTTTTAGTAGGGTGAAAGTCGTAGTAATTTCAAATGCTTTCCCGAGTACAAAGCTTGTTTGCTTTAGCTTTTTGTTTTCGGTATTATCATATTGTGTCGTTTCAACAATATAGGTTTCTACACGTTTTCCCTCCCGATATTTTTGTTGATGCTTTGCCCCAACCTCTTCTTCTGTTTTTTCAATCAAGGTATGCTCTTCTACTTTCGGCATTATTTTCTTTATATGTTCGTCCGAAAATAGCATCCAAACCTTTTCAATATTCGCCTCAATGATCGTTTCTTCTTTCCATTCAATCATTTGTTTTCCTCCTTCCCAGATGCGAGAAATTCATCAATCTCTTCCTTTTGTTGTTGTAGTTCTGCAATTTGATGCTCAATTTTAGTTCTCTTTTGAATGAGTAATTTATCTAGGTTTGCGAAAGACTCATCCTCCATGACTGATACCATTTCTTGAATTGAAAAGCCAAGCTTTCTTAGTTTTACTAGTAGTACTGCAAGAAAAAAGCTACCATCATCATAGTAGCGGTATTTGTTTTTTGGATCAATGTAAGCTGGTTCTAGAAGTTTGACTTCCGCATAGTAACGCAAAGTTTCCTTGCTTAATCCGGTCAGTTCCGCAAATTCCTTTATTTTGTACATCCTCGCCCTCCCTTTTTATCTTAAAGTGTGTGGTGCACCCCTTAGTCAATATAAAAGTCAATTTTATTTAAAAGTTTGTCCATCTAGCAGTTCTTAATAACGTATTTTACCTATATATATTGTATTAATAGATTCCATTAAATGAAAGGTGGTTGCTACATTGATTGAAAATTCATTTTATACACAAGAATTCCACGGACCCTATGAGCTTTTTCATTTAGGAGATTTCAAACTAGAGGAAGGTGGCGTGATTCCAAATTGTCAGCTTGCCTATGCTACGTTCGGAGAGCTTAATGAAGCAAAAGATAATGCTATTGTCATTCCTACTTGGTTTTCTGGTACAAATAAAGCCTATGAACCATATATTGGCGAAGGACGAGCATTGGATTCGTCTAAATACTTTATTGTGATCATCAACCAAATTGGAAATGGTCTTTCAAGCTCACCTCATAACAGTCCTGCTCCCATAAGTATGTCGAATTTCCCGGATGTTAGAATTGGTGATGATGTACGAGCTCAGCATCAATTCCTTACTGAAAAGTATGGTATCAATGAAATTGCGTTAGTTGTTGGCGGGTCTATGGGAGCACAACAAACATACGAATGGGCAGTTAGATTTCCCGACATGGTTAAACGTGCAGCTCCGATTGCGGGTACTGCCAAGAATACGACTCATGATTTCATCTTTACTGACACATTAATCGAAGCGATTACTTCAGATCCAGGCTGGAATCATGGAAACTATCAGTCTTGTACAGAAGTGGTTGACGGATTAAACAGGCATGCTAAAATATGGGCTGTTATGGGACTTAGTACGGAATTTTACAAACAGGAAAAATGGCGCCTATTTGGTGTCAATTCTGTCGCAGAATTCGTAAACGACTTTTTACAGCCTCTTTTTGCAGCGATGGATCCAAACGCGCTATTAACAATGGCATGGAAATGGCAACGCGGGGATGTTAGCCGAATGACAAATGGTAATCTAGAAGAAGCGCTTGGAAGAATTAAAGCAAAAACATTTGTTATGCCAATTGATGAAGATATGTTCTTCCCTCCGCGTGATTGTGAAGCAGAACAAAAATTGATTCCTAACAGTGAACTTCGTGTAATTAACAGCATTTGCGGTCATTTTGGATTATTCGGCGCAGATGGTCCAGCTTATTTTGAACAAATAGATAAACACCTTAAAGAACTTTTAGCGACTCCTGTATAAACGACTTTATTTATATTAAAGGATCTCGCCATCTACCTGCTAGATGGCTTTTTTGTTTTATTTTATGTGTAAAATGAACTAGAAAGAGCCATATTAGTATCATACTAACTGGGAAAGGATGGTATTACATGAAGAAGGATGAACATCTGAAGAATCAGGTACTTTATATCACGAACCCCGCTTATGATGCTTTGCATTCGGAAAATCTGCTTGAGGATCATGATGAAGAAATTGATCGTGAACAGTTGTCCCTATTGAATAGAGAATTATAAAATAAAAAAGGAGGACAATTTAGACATTGTTCTCCTTTTGTCATTTAATCAATGGGTGTAATTTCTACATTTAGTACCCCAACACTTGGCGCTGCACCTAGTGCTTCAAACGCTTTACGGTGAAGATTGATTCGGTTTGCTGGGAATTTCTTCACTTCATCAACAACTGTTACAATGATATCTTGATTCGGAACAAACGAAACGTTTCGGATTCGTAAACGTTGGCCGCATTTAAAAGGGCTATTTTCCCCTACGGCTGCAGTCATGTTGTTATCATAGGACCAGCCAATTTCACACTTTGTTGGCGTACCTCCCCATGTCCAAGTGGCCTTACCTAAGATAGTATCAGGATTGCGGTTCCAATCCCAGCCATAGTAAGGTGATGGGTATTGTGGTACGTATTGGTTGTAATAATACTCATCATACATATTCCGTGGTTCTAAGTATCCATGACAATAAGGGCAGTAAAAACCAGACGTTTGTCTTATCATCTCACTTCTTCTCCTTCGAAACCAGTATTTTACTAATTACTTCGTCTACTTAAATGTATGTAAAACGACTAGTATTGGTTCCTATTAGAGTAATACTTAGGTTATACCGTTCGAAGTGTTTAATAAGTTCAGCTTAGTTTCCTTCTTCGTTGTTTTGTAGGCGAAATAAATCAAGCAAATCATTCTTATTGGTAACTAGGTCATCTAATGTATATCCATATAGCACGTTAATGAATGCCTGTAATGCTTCGTATAGAGCCCGTTTTAGTTTACAAGATGGTGAAATTGCGCAATAGCCTCCACCTTCTTTAAAACATTCAACGACGTTAAAGTCCTCTTCGGTATTAGAAACTACTTCTCCGATATTAATCTCCTTTGGATGCTTTGCTAGCTTAAAGCCCCCATTACGTCCTCTAATGGTTATGATATATTCCAGTTTTCCTAGATGATGAATGATCTTCATTAAATGATTTTTTGATATATTATAAGCTTCTGCAATTTCCTGTATTGTGGTCAATTCTTCGTCTTTTTTCATTGCCAGATACATTAATACACGTAATGAATAATCGGTATAATTTGTTAGTTTCATTATAAAAAACCCCTTATATTGGTGAGTTCACTATTAGTATAGCATGAAAGTCCTATTTCTACTGTAAATGTGACAACTTTTCAAAAGATGTATTCAAAGGGTATCTTTTATTATCACTGTCATTATATTATAAACATGTATTCAAAATATTGGTTTAGGAAAGGACGTTATATCATGCTTAGCCAAAAAACAATTGAAATCGTGAAAAGCACAGTTCCAGTACTAGAAAAATATGGTAAAGATATTACTTCTCATTTTTACAAGCGTATGTTCACTAATAACCCTGAATTATTAAATATTTTCAACCATGCAAATCAAAGACAAGGCCGTCAACAAACTGCATTAGCAAATGCAGTATACGCAGCAGCTGCAAACATTGATAATTTAGCGGCGATTATTCCGGCTGTAAAACAAATTGGTCAAAAACACCGTGCATTAGGAATACAACCAGAGCATTACCCAATCGTTGGTGAAAATCTTCTTGGTGCAATTAAAGAAGTATTAGGCGATGCAGCAACGGATGAGATAATCAATGCATGGGCTGAAGCTTATGGTGTAATTGCAGACGCATTCATTGGTGTAGAAAAGGAAATGTATAATGAAGCTAAGGAACAACCTGGTGGCTGGGAAGGTTTTAGAAACTTTGTAGTAGATCGTAAGGTAAAAGAAAGCGAAGTGATTACCTCTTTCTACTTAAAGCCTGAAGATGGAAAAGAAATTGCATCTTACCAAGCTGGTCAATACTTAACTGTTAAAGTACAGCCTGAAGGTGATGAATATACTCATCTTCGCCATTATAGTCTTTCTGATGCACCTGGAAAAGATTATTATCGTATCTCTGTAAAACGTGAAGAGCATGGTGTTGTTTCAACTTACTTACATCAAGAAATTAAAGAGGGCGATGTGATTACTGTAAGTGCACCAGCTGGTGACTTTGTCCTTGAATTAAAAGAAACTCCTGCTATCTTAATTAGTGGTGGAGTTGGATTAACGCCAATGGTGAGCATGTTAAATACGATCGTAGAACAACAACCTGAACGTGAAGTCATGTTCATCCATGGAGCTCTTAACAGTGAGGTTCATGCATTAAAGGATGAGGTTGCAAGCGTTGCAGCAAAACATGATCATGTAAAGAATTTTGTTGCTTACTCTGCGCCTACTGAACAAGACCGTCAGGACATGAATTTTGATAAGGAAGGCTTTATTGATCTTGAGTGGTTAAAAGCAACTGTAGAGACGAAGGAAGCAGACTTCTATTTTTGCGGTCCTGTCCCATTCATGAAAATGATGTATCGTTCACTTAAAGAATGGGGAGTTGCATCTGAAAACATTCACTTCGAATTCTTCGGACCAGCAAGTGAATTAGAAGAACCAACTGAAGCAGTTACAGCGTAAAAACCAAAAATAAAAAAGTGCCAATCGTCTACTCTATGTAAGAATCGATTGGCACTCTTTTTATATTCTGAACATATTACGAAGTCTCATAACATTATAAAAAAATGCGGCATCCCTGCCCTCTTTTGTATATCGATTTCGCTGTTGACGTAAACACTCCATAAAAGCTAAGTCACATTCTCGTGACGGGCCATATCTTTGATAACAAAGGTCATGCCTCATACAACATGAATCAACACGATTTGTAGGCGGACCGGACCCACCACAGCCTGGACCACACCATCTATAGCCAGGCATACATAAACCAAATCTTCTTCTCCTACTCATGACACTCCCTCCTTTTTGTAATGAAATATACTAATAAAATATGTTGTGATTTCATGAAAGGAAGGGCCATTGACATGATTATCTATAAGACTATTAAAAAATAATTGAAATATCTGATAAAAGTTTGGTACTATTATTCTAATATATTGACCAAAGCGATAGGCCAATGGAATATTCATTTGCCTTTTTTTATTTGTACGACCTAATACAATCATTAAACGAAGGAGATCAAAATGAAGAGTAAATTTCATTATGCGTGGATGATTGTCTTTGTTACATTCCTCACATTCTTAGCAGTTCAAGGTGGAAGGCTTGCGTTCGGGGCATTCGTAGAACCATGGGAAAATGATTTACATATGGATCGGGTAACTACTTCACTTATTTCCACACTAAGTTTTGTCATTTATGGATTATCACAGCCTTTTATTGGTAGGTTGATAGACAGGTATGGTGCACGACTTATATTATCGATTAGTACCCTACTTGTAGGGGTTAGTTTCTTTTTTATCACTTTCGTTACACAGCCATGGCAATTATTTGTCCTCTACTCCCTTGTATCAATTGGAGTCGGTGGTGCATCAAATGTAGCAGGGACGGTTCTTATTACGAATTGGTTTAATAAAAAGCGAGGGCTTGCGCTAGGAATCATGGAAGCAGGTTTTGGTTTTGGACAAATGCTCCTTGTTCCTGGATCATTAATGTTAATTCAATGGTTTGATTGGAGAACAACCATTTTTATACTAGGGGCATTATTAGTCATAATCGTCTTCCCTATTGTTCTACTCTTTTTACGTAATCACCCGAATGAAAAAGCAATGGAGCCTTTAGGTGGAAAAATTATCGAGGAAGAGGAAACAAAGTCAGATTTCTCCAAGAAACCTGTTTCGCTCAGCATGCTTTTTAAAATGCGTCAATTTTGGTTTATAATGCTTCCATTTGCTGTTTGTGGGTTTACGACAACAGGATTAATGGATACACATTTAATACCTTTATCCCATCACCATGGCTTTTCACCAACTGTGACGGGTACAGCTGTAAGTATTTTAGCAGCTTGTAATATAGTTGGAATCCTTCTTTCAGGTGTTATCATTGATTACTGGAGTAGCCGTAAATTATTAGTGTTCATATATTTTACACGCGCACTATCAATTGGTATTCTAGTCTACTCACATAATACTGTGTTGCTATTAATATTTGCCGCCGTTTTTGGATTCGTTGATTTTGCTACAGTTGCACCAACTTCATTGTTGGTAACCCAATATTTTAAAGAGTATTCAATTGGTTTTATTGTTGGATGTTTGTCTCTTAGTCATCAAATTGGGTCCGCACTTGGTGCTTATATTCCTGGCCTTTTATTTAGTCATTATGGGAATTACGACTTATCTTTATATCTTTCAATCTTTATTGTTCTCATTGCGGCGTTTATGAATCTCTTATTACCTGAACCGAATCGACTAAATGAATTGGAAAAAAGGGCAAGCTAACTTTTCGAGCTTTTGCCCTTTTTTATTATTCTACCTTATAAAAATAGAACCATTTTCATTTGTATTCTTATTTGGCCATAGTGTAAAATCTTTAAGCAGTGGTGATTTAGTCGAAAAGGGATACGAGGAGAAAATGATATGAAAAGTATTTTACGAAACTTTATTAATGGTATTTTGACAATTGTTCCGATTATTTTAGTTGTGTATGTTGTCTTTAAAGTATTTTTGTTTTTAGATGGGATTTTGGGGAACTTCCTGAAACCCTATTTTCGAGAAGATTATATTCCAGGAATTGGCCTTTTACTCACGTTTGTAGTCATCACAATCTTGGGGTGGTTATCAACAAGAGTATTTGCCGGGGCTATCTTTCGATTGGTTGACAGACTGTTAGAAAGGATTCCGTTAATCAAAACTCTTTACACTGTTATAAAGGACACATTTAACTCCTTTCTTGGAGAAAAGAAATCATTTTCAAAAGTCGCACTTGTAACGATACCGGGTACGGATGTAAAAGCAATTGGTTTTATTACAACTGAAGATGTAGAAAGCTTTTATGATCCATTAAAGGATTATGTAGCTGTATATATACAACAAACATTCCAAATCGCGGGCTTCACCTTCCTAATACCGAAAGATGAGATTGAAATTATTGACGTCAAGCCCGAGGATGCTATGAAATTTGTAGTATCGGGTGGGATGACTTCTAAATAATGTATCCCCTCTATTGAATAATGCAAAAGGAACGCACATGAGTGCGTTCCTTTTATTTTAAGGCTGTTATCGTAAACTTTGTTGCTTTTTGATCCGATTATGCAAGGGATATATTATTTGTCCATTCAGTGATTTCAGTGGATGGTACGAAATCCTCGAAAATGCTGGCATTTTCTTCGTGCGGTGTAGTTTCAAGGAAGCAATTCAACGTCCTGCGGGAATAGCGAGCCAGGCGAGACCCCGCAGTGAAGCGAGTACCAGGAGCGGAAATCACCTTACATTTAAAAACAACAATCTGTTAGAAAAGAGCCTATTTTAATAATTCTTCATGTATTGTTCCCTTTCCCAAGGATGAACAGATACTCTAAATTGATCCCATTCTATTTCTTTTGCTTCAATAAAATGCTCAAGTAAGTGGATACCTAATGCATTTTTTATAACTTCATCTTGTTTTAGATGTTCCAGTGCTTCTGATAAGGTTGCTGGTAAATCTACAATCCCATTTTCAACCCTCTCCCCTTTTGACATTACATAAATATTTGAATCAACAGGTGCTGGTGGAGTTAACTTATTCTTAATCCCATCTAACCCTGCAGCAAGAAGTACAGCCATTGCCATATAGGGATTTGCGGATGGATCAACACTTCGAACTTCAACACGAGTACTTAAACCACGGGATGCGGGAATACGAATTAGCGGACTGCGATTTCTTGCCGACCAAGCAACATAACACGGTGCTTCATAGCCAGGTACTAAGCGCTTGTAAGAATTTACTGTAGGATTCGTAACAGCTGTAAAGCTTGTTGCGTGCTTCATAATTCCTGCAATAAATTGTCTCGCTGTTTCACTTAGTTCCAATTCCCCCTTTTTATCATAAAAGGCATTTTCTCCATTGCGGAATAATGATAGATTACTATGCATTCCTGAACCGTTAACACCAAACAAAGGTTTTGCCATAAAAGTTGCATGTAGACCGTGCTTACGAGCAATGGTTTTAACGACTAGTTTGAATGTTTGGATGTCATCACACGCTTTTAATGCATCCTGGTATTTAAAATCAATTTCGTGTTGGCCAGGTGCTACTTCATGATGTGATGCTTCAATTTCAAATCCCATTTCTTCTAGTTCAAGGACAATGTCTCGGCGGCAATTTTCTCCTAGATCAGTAGGTGCTAAGTCAAAATAGCCACCTTGATCATTTAATTCGAGAGTTGGATCGCCGTGTTCATCCAATTTAAATAAGAAAAACTCAGGTTCAGGACCCACATTGAACTCTGTGAAGCCCAGTTCCCTCATTTCATGTAACATTCTTTTTAAGTTACTACGAGGATCCCCTTCAAATGGAGTTCCATCTGGATGGTAAATGTCACAAATGAAGCGGGCTACTTTTCCTTTTTCTGCTGTCCATGGGAATATAACAAATGTATTCAAGTCTGGGTATAAATACATATCAGACTCTTCGATTCGAACAAAGCCTTCGATAGAAGAACCATCAAACATCATTTTATTATCCAATGCTTTTTCAAGCTGACTAACAGGTATTTCAACATTCTTAATTTGACCAAATAAATCAGTAAATTGTAATCGAATAAACCGAACATTTTCCTCTTTCACGATTTGAATAATTTGTTCTCTTGAATATGAATGTATGGGTGACATTCCAATTCCTCCTTTGAAATCTGTTTTGATAGAAAGATAGAATAGTATAATAATCACTTTAGCCATTGGAAAAGTGTTATTTTATTAATGTTTCATTCGGCTTTTCTTGTTGTTGTAATGCTTTTTTGTATTCTTTGGGAATGATTTTTATCCAATTTTCTAGATGATCGTCCCAATGGTTCAGAATAATGGATGCTTTTGTACTTCCTGTGAATGTATAGTGGTTTTCAAGTAGTTGTCGAATCTGGTGCTCATCCTCTTCTCCAATAGTATCTAAATCCACTTGTGTAACATTGCACTGCTTTCGGAAATGAACAAAATCGTCTGCGTAAACATAAGCCATACCACCCGACATTCCGGCTGCAAAGTTTTTCCCAATCGAGCCAAGAACTGCAACCACTCCACCAGTCATATACTCGAGTCCATGATCGCCAATTCCTTCTACAACAGCTCTCATGCCACTATTTCTAACAGCGAAACGTTCCCCTGCTAGACCGCGAATGTAGGCTTCACCTGAAGTGGCTCCGTAGAAGGCAGTATTTCCAATTATCGTATTTTCCTCAGGAATAAATATTGAGTTTTCATATGGGGTAACTACGATTTTTCCTCCAGACAATCCCTTTCCAACATAATCATTCGCATCACCTTCAAGAGTTAATGTCATTCCTTTAGGTATAAATGCACCGAAGCTTTGACCTGCAGATCCTGTGAACGTGAGTCGAATAGTATCTTCAGGAAGACCTTTTCGCCCATACTGCTTGGAGATTTCACTGCCAACTATCGTTCCAACTGCTCGGTTTGTATTTTGGATTGGAAATTGCGCTTCCACTTGTTGCTGCATGTCAAGTGCAGGTTTACATACTTTTAGTAATTCCTTATAATCAAGAGAATGCTCAAGTCCATGGTCCTGTTTCTTCTTGTTGTATTGCGGTCCATTACCTGAAAATGGTTGAAACAGTACTTTAGATAAATCAAGATATTTCGCTTTCCAATGTGAAGTTGCATGATCACTTGGTACAAGTAAGTCAGTACGACCCACCATCTCGTTAATGGTTCTAAAACCTAATTGAGCCATAATCTCACGTACATCTTGAGCGATAAATCTCATGAACGCTTCAACATGTTCCGGTTTACCAAGGAATTTCTTCCTAAGCTCTGGATCCTGTGTTGCTATTCCGACTGGACAGGTGTCTAAGTGACACTGTCGAACAAGTACGCAACCAAGGACAACCAAAGCAGACGTTGCAAATCCGTATTCTTCTGCCCCTAATAAAGTAGCCATTACGATGTCGCGTCCTGTCATCATTTTTCCATCGGCTTCAAGTATCACTCGATCACGAAGTCCATTTAAAACAAGTGTTTGGTGAGTTTCCGCAAGTCCAATCTCCCAAGGCATTCCTGCATGTTTAATACTTGATCGAGGAGCTGCACCGGTTCCTCCATCTGCACCACTGATTAAAATGACATCTGCTAAACCTTTTGCAACACCGGCTGCAATCGTCCCTACCCCTGCTTTCGAAACAAGTTTCACACTAATTCTTGCTGATGGATTTGCATTTTTTAAATCGTGAATCAGTTGTGCAAGATCCTCAATTGAGTAAATGTCGTGGTGTGGTGGTGGTGAGATTAGTCCAACTCCCGGAGTTGAACCACGTACTTCTGCAATCCAAGGGTATACCTTATTTCCTGGTAGTTGTCCGCCTTCACCCGGTTTTGCACCTTGTGCCATTTTAATCTGAATTTCATCTGCATTTACTAAATAATGACTGGAAACTCCAAATCTTCCTGAAGCTACTTGTTTGATTGCACTACGTCTGGAATCACCGTTGGAATCAGGGGTAAAACGGTCATAATGTTCGCCGCCTTCACCACTATTACTTTTACCTCCAAGTCGATTCATTGCAATTGCTAAAGTTTCGTGTGCTTCCTGACTTAATGAACCATAAGACATCGCACCGGTTTTAAATCGGCGAACAATTGATTCCACAGGCTCTACTTCATCAATTGGAATTGGTGTTGTTTCTTTAAACTTAAACAAGTCACGAATGAAAATAAGTTGCTCTTGGTTTGCTTTTTCTACATATTTTTTATAAAGCTCATAATCGTTTTTCCGGCAAGCTGTTTTTAATGCATGTGTGGTTGCTGGGTTGAAAGCATGGAGTTCTCCATCTTTCCTATATTTGAACTCGTTTCCTGGTTTTATTGTTGTTTCTGCCTCATTAAAGGCAAGTTGATGTCTCATCAAAACTTCTTTTGCAACAATATCTAGGGTAATCCCACCTAAACTTGATGGTGTTCCTTTAAAATATTGATTGATTACATTTTCAGCAATCCCAACTGCCTCAAATATTTGGGCACCACGATAACTTTGAATCGTAGAAATCCCCATTTTTGACATGATCTTTACGATACCTTCTGTTATGGCTTTTGTATAATTATGAATAGCCTTATCTATATTGATTTCTTC
>Ga0182742_1004962_pt1 | contig 11610 bp, 10 predicted proteins | sample eDN5th37CBELigMG_FD_128880 | JGI IMG/M metagenome (GOLD analysis project Ga0182742, IMG submission 128880) | Enriched Miracle-Growth compost microbial communities from Emeryville, California, USA - eDNA 5th pass 37_C BE-Lig MG (version 2)... ... | reverse complement strand
CGGGCGCACGGACGGTGTCGCCGTGGCCGAGATCGCGAACATGCTGGTGGTGCTGGGCTTCCCAGCGTCCCTGGGTGCCGCGACGGCGCGGCTCGTGGTGTGAGGCTGTGATGAACCGCAAGTCGAGGACAGATGCCATCCACCCTGCGAAGGCGGAGCGTGATCGGCTGGCAGCTGTTCAGTGGCGCAACCAAACCTCCCGTGATTATCGTTGAGGTCGAGAACGTGGCCCCGGTGGAGGGTGGCTACCGGGTTCTGTTCCGGGCGCACAACAGCGCCAGCGAGGCTGCTGCACAGGTGGAGATCGAAGGGAAAGTGACCGCAGCCGGTGAAGACGAGGAAACCAGCAAGGCCATCCTCGACTACGTTCCCGGGCACTCAGCGCGCCAGGGCGGACTGTTCTTCACCCGTGACCCGCACTCCGGCTCCCTTGCCGTGCGCGCCATTGGATTTGCCAAGCCCTGATCGCAGGACGGAACCTTCGGGATTGAGCTTAGCGCTCCGCCATGTCTGGGATTACTGTAGTATGTCGGCCATCGATTGATCGAGAACCTGCAACAGCAGATCCGCATGCTTGCGCTCGAAGATCATCGGGGGGCGAAGCTTGATGACGTTGTCATAGGGGCCATCCGTGCCCATGAGAACACCAAGCTCCTTTGCTCTGTTGGAAATCCCGGAGGCCAGGTCGCCTGCGTGCTCCTTGGTTGAACGATCCCGCACGATCTCGATCCCCAGGAACAGACCACGGCCGCGCACGTCACCTATGGCCGGGTACTTTGCCTGAAGGTCCCCCATGCCCTCAAGCAGATAGGCGCCCTGCTCGGAAGCATTGGCGAGCAGGTTTTCCCGCTCGAGGGTTTCAAGAACTGAAAGACCTGCAGCACAGGATACGGGGTTTCCGCCGAAGGTGTTGAAGTACTCCATGCCGTTTGCGAAAGCGTCCGCAATGTCCCGGCGAACTGCAACCACTGCAAGCGGATGGCCATTGCCGATGGGCTTGCCCATCGTGACGATATCTGGAACCACACCATGTTCCTCGAACGCCCACATGGAGCTTCCAACACGGCCAAACCCGACCTGCACCTCGTCGGCGATCACGATGCCGCCTGCACGGCGAACATGGGCATAGACTTCCTTCAGGTATCCCGGAGGAAGAAAGATTTGACCGGCCACGCTCGGGATGGTCTCGGCGATGAAAGCCGCCGGAGCATGGCCTTTCGACCCGAGGCCGGAAATGATTCTTCCCGCCTCACTGGCATAATGGCGGGCGATTTGATCCGGCGTCCCCTCGATGGGAGCCCGGTAGACCTCCGGGATCGGTAGTTCATGGGTGAAGGCAGACCGCCCACCGCCTCCTTTTCTCTTGTACTTGTAGGGGCTGATGTCGATCAGGGCCTGCGTGTGGCCATGATAAGCCCAGTCGAGCACCAGCACGTCGTTGCGGCCCGTGACGGTTCGCGCCATGCGCAAGGCCAGGTCATTAGCCTCACTGCCCGTACAGACGATGAAGAACGTATCGAGCTCTTTCGGGAGAGTTCTGGCCAGCCGCTCCGTGTAGTCGATGATAGCATCATGGAGATAACGCGTGTTGGTGTTGAGAAGCGCTGATTGACGTGCGATCGCCTTCACCACGTTTGGATGGCAGTGTCCGAGATGGGCGACGTTGTTATAGCAGTCGAGATAGGCACGTCCTGAGTCGTCGTAGAGCCAGACGCCTTCACCTCGCACCATTTTGAGAGGGGTGCTGTAGGACATGCTGACGTTGCGCCCCAGCCGCTCGCGCCTCCTTTCGACCAGCTCCTCCCTTGTGCGGCCGCTCCTCACAAAGGTTTCGGGCGCCAGGCCTGCGAAATCGTAAGGGCACGGGTAGAGATCCTCCCAGACTGGGACGAACGCCTCTTCGCCGACGCCGGGAATGATGCTGACATCGTCGTACGGCACCGTGATCAATTGCAGGTGGACATGGGGCACCCAGCCGCCGTTTTCCGCATAATCGCCGAGTCGGGCTACGAAGCTACCGGCATCGAGCCGCTCCCCGATACGGCGCTCCCGGACTGAGGCATGGTCGAGGTGCCCCCATAGGGTCCAGAAGCGCATGCCAGGCTCCGGCTCGTGCTCAAGGAGGATGAGCCCACCATAATCCTGCGGCTCCGGGTTGATTGTGGCTGCAACGACCGTCGCCGCCAGGGGCGTGAACATCTCGGTTCCCGCCGGCGCGAAGATATCGAGACCAAGATGCACGTTGCGGCGCTTGCCTGCTGCCAATACCGATTCGAAGAACGGTGCAGTGTAGATGACGCGCCGCTCCCCCCAGGGGCCCAGGCCAAGGGTAAACCCGTGCTGTCGAGCGAGCTCTGCATAAGCGCGGTCAGCGCCAGTATTGTCTTGGGCAGCGCTTGCAGCAGCCAAAGGCTCCTCAACGCTGCCTAGATTCAGGACATGCTTTGTCTGACGTGCCGGGTGCGGGTTCATGATGGGCGCCAGGTTTCGGCGATTGGCAGAGAGCCACGCCCGGATATGACGGACTCCCGGCGCAGCCTCAAGCCCACAGGACTGACGCAGGATGCCTGTTGCGATGCGATGATCGATCACCGAGAGCTTTCGCAGCAAATCCCATGCAGGCTTCTCGCTGACGAAGAGGTAGGGGTCGTCGGCGGCGCCCGCGCGGCGGGCTGCCGACATGGTGACACTGATGGTGAGGCGAGCCATGATCAGATCCAGGATCACAGCGAATTCTGCATCCTGAAGCGGATATTCGGCATGGTAGCCGGCGACGACCCGGGCGGCCGCCTCAATGGGCTTGACCTCATCAAGCATTGCATACGTGCAAGCGACGGCGACTTCGGCGACGATGGGAGAATGCACGGCATCGCCGAAATCAATGAGGCCGTTCACGCGCCCGTCAGCGACAAGGACATTCCAGTCATTGGCGTCGTTATGGATGACTCCGCAGCGCAGGTGTTTCAGAACCGGCGCGACACGGGCATCGTAGACGTCGAGAGCGTTCTCCACGAGGCGACGCTGCTCGGGGTCGGTGACGGCATGCAGGCGCTCCCGCGAAAGGGGGGTCGTCCGGATCTCCCAGTCGAAGGAGCGGTGCGCACCCGGGTGGCCAAAGCTGGCAAGTGCGCGATCGAGCTGCCCGAGGAGCCTCCCGAGCCCATGTAGGATCTCTGGTGTCTTTCTCTCCTCGGCAATCGGGCGCCCTGGAAGATAGGAGACAAGACGCAGGACGTGCCGCCCCGGCGCGCTCTCGATAAGGGCGAAATCCCTTCCGTCCGCTGTGTGCAGGATGCGCGGGACGGCTAGACTCGGATCGCTGCTCTCCAGGTGGCGCAGGAGAGCCGTCTGAAACTCGATGGCTGAGAGAGGCTCTGCGGCATTCATGATCTTGAACGTCAACTTCTGCCCGTCCGGTGTCTCGACCAGGAAGTTCTGGTCCCGCTCGCTTGGCAGAGGGGTCAACTCACCCTCAATGCCAAAGTGCGCCCGCAGATGCCTGTGCGCCTCAGTACATGAAAAGGCGGGGCAAGGGCTGTTGAGAATGGTCATGGCAGCATTCCGAGTTTGTGGTTTTCATAGAATCTGGCATCGACGGAGTGGCGGCTGCACCAGCTAATACGGCGGTTAGGCCGCCTTTTCGGCGGCTGGGCTATCGCTCGCCTCCACTCACGCAGGCTTCTCATCCTTGAGAACAATCGCCGTCGTGACGTCTGCAATGTCCGGCATGAGAGCAATCTCGTCCCGAGAGGCGTTGAGGCCTGACATTGCGGTGGCCTCGATTTCGACTACAAGATCCAAGTCGCCGCTGACGGAAAAGCACCGGCGAACGGCCGGAAGGGCTGTGATGCGGGAAACAGTCTCCCGCGCCGGCGTTCGCCTCAGGCGGATCATGAGCAAAGCCCGGACCGCTTCCCCTCCCCGATGGTTCGCTTGCACATCCGCCTTATAGCCGAGGATGATGCCTTCAGCTTCCATACGGGCGATCCGCTCGCGGACAGAGCTGCGCGCCAGCCCAACCTTCCCAGCGAGAGTCTTGAGGGGGACCCGGGCATTCTGCTGAAGAAGGCGCAGGATCTCGCGGTTCTTCTCGTCCATGTAGGGCAGGCCTAGAGCTGTTGCGGGCGAAAGAGACTGGCGGGTCTAGGAGTTAAGCTGAACAGCCAATCTGGCATATCCTACCATGTGTGCAGAAATCTCGCGAAGCGGACTTACAGGAACCGAGAATACCGGCTTCCAGAGATGCTCGCGGAAGCTTGAACGGGGAACTCATGCTAAAATCTGCCAGTGACAGGCCCCGACGTTCCCTCACGCCCATATGCTTCCGATTTTGACCTCGAAACTATCACTTCACCAGCAGCATGACGTTGGACCGGCTCCTCAGGCAGGGCTTGATGGCGCTGGAAGTTCTTTCTCCAATAACTTGGCTGTTCGGCCTATGTCACCTCAGGCTAGCTCTGAGCCAAGGCGGAGATCCGTCGCTTGTGACACCAGTGCAAGCCGCCTCGACACAAGCTGCAAGACTTCCGAAGTGGAAGTCCCTTCCCGTGAGGCCCGGGCCGTAATGGGCATACTTGCCGGAATTGGTCATGATCGTTTCAGCCGTCGGTGGAATGACCGGCTCGGTGATCATGCACCAGCAGGTATCCGTGACGAACTGAACCCCGAACCGCTCGAGCTCCGACAGAATCCCGGCTTCCCGTACCTTGTCATGCGTAGCACGCGCGCAGGTCACGACGACCGTTACGTCCTTATGCTTCGTGCGGCCGCGGCAGAGGGTGGCTAGCTTTTCGCATTCGCTGAAAGAGAAATGCGGATTGCCGAACGATACGAGATCGACAGATAAACTGGGTGCGCTGTCGAGCTCACGCCAGCTCTGAAGCAGGTCCTCAATGCAGATCTCGATGGTCGGAACGCTTGAACCGCCGGTCGCATCGTTCAATGTCACTGCCTCGGGCGTCACGCCCAGAATGTGGAACATGGGCGCGCTTGAGGTGGTCGCGAACGCAGCCCCAAAGGCCTTGAGGTCATCCTGTGAGGGCGCAGACTGTTCGAGCACAGTCAGGACGGGAATCCGGTTCGCGGCCACGAGGCCGACATGATAGCCGAGCAGGGGGTAGAACGCGTCATCGAAACCTTCGAGCTTCGGCACGTTGATCTGGAGAGTCGCCCTCCGGCCGCTCTCCATATGACATCCAGCCATTGGGGCGCGGCCCGTGAGCGCAATGCAGATGTCGAGAAAATCAGGATATTTCATCGTCCGCGCGCCGAGCACGCTGTTGGCATAGACGACAGCGTTGGACTCAGCCCAGACGATCTGCTCGCCCTTTTGCGGTGCAGAGTCGAGGAGATAGGGCGCACACGTGAATGTCGGGCGCGCGCCCATATCAATATAAGCGTCTCCCAACTGACTCGCCGGCTCTCCAAAGGCTGGATCGATGCCCTGCGCGCGCCAGCGGCGGTGATCGACGGAAATTGAGTTCAGCGTCGTCGGGACAGCAACCTCCCCACCCCAGTCCCGTAACTTCTGCGCGAACCTCAGCGACCCGTGACCAGTATAGACACAGCCATCGATATGCGCCTGCGTGACGTCTATCAGCTGATTGGCGCCTTGCAACTGAGCGATGCGCAGAATGACCTTCATGGCTACCTGCGCGGCCTTGCCATGGGTGCCATCCAGATATGCCTGATCCGCTCTGCTCAGCTTCAGGTCAGAATCTTTGCTGGCTGTTTCTCCCTCCGCAAGCGGAAGCGCGCGCAGTGCAACAAGATCGTTGCCGCATACAACGCAATTGCCGACAACACGTGCATAGCCTGCTGTGGCTACCCGTCGGAAATCCCTTGGGTCAAGGACAACGACGGGAATGGATTTCCCAAAGACTTCTTCCGCGATCACAACGCCGAGAGTGAGGATATCGTCTTCACGCTCAGTCACTATGGCTGCGGGTCCCTTTCCCGTGAGAAGAAGCTCCAGGATAACTCCGCTGCCCGAGCAGGAGCCACGTCCACCGGGAATGACAAGAACCTTGCCTGACAAGATCTGGCCACTCAGGGGATGATGCCGATCGATGACCTCACCGCTGAATGGATCAACGCCGCCCCAGAAGCTCAATTCCACATCGCTGGCGATGATTTCTCCCAAGACCTCGCCATGAACGAAGGAGGCACCGGAGAAGACAACTTCGCTCATGACGGCTCCACTTGCCGACGCGGCAGGAGAGCCTGCAGGTCATTATAGAGTGCCTTGGGAATGCGAACGCCAGTCATCTTGCTGCGCTCACGGGCCTCATAGCGGCGCTGCGACGGCAGACGCGCGCCCTGGCCGACGATGGCGTCGAACATCTTTTCGGCTCGGGCCACATGCTGCGCCGCATCAGCGCCTAGGAACACCTTGGGATCGAAGGCGAGGATTAGCTCGCCGTGGCAGGGCGCGGCACCGACGCCCTCATCGAAGGCCATGGACTCCGCGCTCGTCATGTCCCCGATCAGAGGACCCGCCATCAATTCGATCATGGCCGAGAGGGCGGAACCCTTGTGGCCGCCGAAGGTCAGCATGGCACCGGCCAGAGCGGCCGTCGGATCGCTGGTGGGATTGCCCTCGCTGTCGATCGCCCATCCAGCAGGAATGGGCTTGCCCGCGCGTCGGTGCAGCTCGATCTCGCCTCGGGCGATGGCGCTCGTGGCGAAGTCGAACACGAAGGGGGGACCATCGGGACGCGGCCAGGCGAACGCGATCGGGTTCGTGCCGAACACCGGCTTCGTGCCGCCCGCAGGCGCAACCCAGCTGTGGCTTGGGGTCATGGCGAGTGCTACCAGGCCGTCCGCGCTGATCGCCTCCACCTCCGGCCAGAGAGCGGAGAAGTGATAGCAGTTGTTGATCGCCATAGCGGCGAGGCCCGTCCGGCGTGCCTTCTCGACAAGCAGCGGCTTGCCGCGCTCAAAGGCGAGCGGAGAGAAGCCGAAACGAGCATCGACGCGCACGACGCCGGGCGCGTGGTCCACCACCTCTGGCGCGGCGTCCGGGTTGACCTTGCCCTCCTTTACGGAACGCACGCAGCCGAGAAGCCGATACATGCCGTGGGAATGACACTCGTCGCGCTGGCCGGCATAGATAACGCCCGCGATGGCATGTGCATGGTCGTCGGAAAGACCGCCTGCCTTGAGAACGTCGATGCTGATCCGCTTGACCTCGTCCAGCGGCAGGGTGACTTCTTCACTCATTTCGTCCAGGTCCGTTTGTGTCCGAGGCTTTCAAATCGCGGTCTCGACAGGTCTACATCTGTGGCCAGGTATCCGACAGCCGGTAACCATCCGGCCACGGATCGTCGGGATCGAGCATGTGCTGATGAGTGCCGGTGATCCAGGCGCGTCCGGAGATCGACGGGATGATCCCAGGCCTGCCGCCTACCGTCACCTCGTCCTCGATGCGGCAGATGAACTCGGAATCGATGATCGAGCGCCCCACAAAGCTGTCGCCGACCTTCAGGATGCCGCGCGCGTGAAGCACCGCCATGCGGGCCGAGCAGCCCGTGCCGGTTGGCGAGCGGTCAATCTTGCCGGGGCGCACCACCACGGCGTTGGCGCCGTTTGGGACGCCGTTCCGGTCGACGAGCGGCGCTGCAATCTGGCAGAAAGAAATGTGCTCCCAGCCCGGAAGCTCGGGATGTCTGAAGCCGATCTGCTCGTTGGCCGCTCGGGTGATCTTGATGCCGATCTCCGCCAGATCCTTTGCCTCGTCGGGGCGGATCGCGAAGCCGAGAGCCACCGCATCCGTGATCACGAAGCTGTCGCCGCCATAGGCCGTGTCCACGGTGAGCGTGCCAACCCCCTCCACTTCGAGTTTCACGTCGAGCTTGTCGGCGAAGGACGGCACGTTGCGGACCGTGATCCGCTCCGCTTTGCCGGCTCGGCAGGCTGCCGTGACCTCGACGAGACCGCCTGGCGCTTCGAGAGTGAGCCGGGTTTCCGGCTCCTGCATCGGGATGATGCCGGTGTCAAGCAAGACGGTAGACACGCAGATGGAGTTGGAGCCCGACATGGGCGGGGTATCCGCGGGCTCCATGATGATCCAGCCCATCTGTGCCCGCGGGTTCTTCGGCGGCACGAGAAGATTCACGTGCCGGAAGACACCGCCGCGTGGCTCGTTCAGGACGAAGTTGCGCAGGGTTTCGTCCTGGGCGATGAAGCGGGACTGCTCCCAGATCGTGTCGCCCGGAGGCGGCGCGACGCCGCCGACGATCACGTCGCCGACCTCTCCCTCCGCATGGCAGCTGACGACATGAACGACTTTCGATGTGCGCATTGAGCTCTCCGGGTCGTGGGCTGTCCGACGATGGATTCGGCGAGGTCGAACCCCGCACTGTCACAGGACGGACTTCAGAAATTCGATAGTCTCCGGTTTCTGCGGGTTTCCGATCACCTGCTCAGGCTTGCCGATCTCATGGATCAGGCCCTGATGGAAGAAGGCGACCCGGTCGGATACATCCCGCGCGAATCGAATTTCGTGGGTGACAAGGATCATGGTCATGCCCTCTTCCGAGAGCATCTTTAGGGTGTCCAGCACCTCGCCCACAAGCTGCGGATCAAGTGCCGAGGTCACCTCGTCAAAGAGCATGTAGTCCGGCGACATGGCAAGCGCCCGTGCAATGGCCATCCGTTGCTGCTGGCCGCCGGAGAGCTTAGAAGGGTAGACCTTCAGCTTCTCGCCGAGTCCCACATGGGTGAGTTGCTTGACTGCAATCTCCTCCGCCTCCTTCTTACTCTTGCCCAGTACCTTGCGCGGTGCGAGCATGACGTTCTCGAGCACGGTGAGGTGCGGGAAGGCATTCCACTGCTGGAACACGATGCCAATCTTCTGCCGCAGCTTGTTGAGGTCTGTCCCGCGGGCATGCACATCCGTGCCGTCGACGAGGATCTGCCCGCCCTGGATTGGCTCCAGACCGTTGATGCACATGAGCATCGTCGACTTTCCCGAGCCCGAGCCGCCGATGACCGAGAGCACCTCACCCTTCTGAACGGTCAGGCTGACGCCCTTCAGCACCTCAAGGCTGCCGAAACTTTTCCGAACGTCTTTCAACTCAATCATTTTCGCGCCACCGCTTTTCGAGCCGCGCCCCGAGCCGTGCAATCGGGAAGCTCATAAGGAAGTAGATCAGGCCGGCAATGGAGAGAACAAACAGCGGCTCTTGAATGCGGGTCACAATCACCTGAGAGGCCCGCAGCAGTTCGACGATGCCGATCCAGAGAACCAGCGCCGTGTCCTTCATGACGCCGAGCGTGAGGCCGATCCAGCTGGGCAGTGCAACACGCAAGGCCATGGGAAAGACGATGTTCGTCAGATCCTGCGTGTAGGTCATGCCCAAGGAGCGGGCGGCCCGACGTGTGGTCGGCGGAACGGCCAGGATGCCGCCGCGCACGATCTCGGCACAGTACGCCGCCGTATAGAGGGCAAGCACCACGCAGCCGACCGTGAAGGCAGATACCTGGAGCTTGAGGATGGATTTGAACGAGTTCGCGAGCACAAACTGGATCAGGAGAGGCACCGAACGCAGAATATCCAGCACGAACCCGATCGGCGCGTTGACCCACCACGGCGACGTGGCACGGATGAGACCAAAGAGCATGCCCAGGATGGTACCGCCGAGCACTGCCCAAAACGTGATGGTCAGCGTTGTTCCCGCACCCCGGAGAAGGAAAAGAATGTCGTTCCAGGTGAGACTTGTCTCGAACATCACATCCTCCCTTAGTACCGGAACAGACGCCAGGCGAACAGGCGCGATGAGAGGGTGATGAGCTTGGCCAGTAGGTAGTAGATGACCGCCGCGATGGCGAAGAACTCGAAGGTGCGGAAGGTGCGCACGTTCAGGTCCTGTGTGACGCCGGTGAGATCGGTGTTGAGCCCGACGGTAACGCCAAGCGAGGTCATCAGCAGCGCCCAGACCATCTGGTTGGTCATGGGGTAGAACACAATGCGAAACATCTGTGGCAGCACGATGAGGCGGAAGGCCTGCGGTGCGGTCATGCCGAGCGAGCGTGCGGCGCGTGTCTGCGTATGTGGGATGGCCCGAAGGCCGCCGCGGAACGTCTCGGCTAGATAGCCTGCATTGTTGAAGGCGATGCCAGCGAGAAGCGCCACGTAGGAATCCAGGTGAATGCCGAAGGAACCCAGACCGAAGTACGTCATGTAAATCTGGAACAGCGCAGGCGTGTTGCGCGCAAGTTCGACCCATCCGGTCGAGAAGCCATAGAGGAGTTTATTGTTCGACTGGCGGCCGAGCGCCAAGAATACGGCAAAGACAACGCCGATTACCATCGACAGGACGGCAATCTGGAGGGATACCAGAGCGCCCCACAGCATGTCGGGAAGGGCATTGAAGGCCGGACGCCAATGAAATGTGTAATTCAGCATGATAAATGCGGTCCAAACGACTGACGTGGCCCGAGGAGAACGGAGGCTCTGTTAGCCTCCGCCCGTTCAGCAGCCCATCAGCGATAGACGCCTTTGACGGTGAGGTCCGGCGCCTCACCGCCGCCTACCCACTTGTCGTACAGCTCCTTGTAGCGTCCAGTCCGGACCTGCTGGTTCACGAACAGGTTGAGGTAATTGAGCAGGCCCTGCTCCTGGCGTAACCCAATCAGGGAGACGTAGTCGGTCACGTAGGGCGCATCACCCTTCACCACGAAGCCCTTGAATTTGCCGGACTTGACCGTGGCCTGAGCCACCGTGTTGGTCACGACGGTCGCATCGATCTGGCCTTGGGAGAGTGCGAGAAACACGTCAGCCTGGGTCTGGTAAGGACGGAAGGAGCCGCCGCCCCACGCCTTCATATCTTTCTCGAGGGCGATCGCCTCATAGGTGCCGGAGGTCGAGCCGGTCTTCTTGCCCTTCAGGCTCTCATACGTGTCGATGCCTGTTCCGTCCTTGGTGAGGACGACCATCTTGAAGGCGAAGTACGGGATCGAGAAGCCGATGGTCTTGGCCCGTTCCAGCGTGTCGGAGGTCGAGGCAACGCCTACATCCGCACGGTCCGAGACGAGCGCCGGGATGCGGTCCGGGAACGGGGTTTCGACGATCTCGGCCTTCACGCCGAGCGCCTTAGCAAGATCGTTGCAGGTGTCGACGTCGAAGCCGATTGGTTGGTTCTTCTCGTCGCGCGACCCCATCGGCGGGAAGTCAAGTGTCACGGCACAGCGCAGGGTGCCAGAGGCAATGATGTCGTCGAGCTTATCCGCTTTGGCAGGCATGGCGGCGAGCATGCCAATGAAAATAGCTGCCGCTGTTGTCCTCAGTTTCATTATTTAGTTCCCTGGTTGATTCATGTCAGAACCCGGCAATCCTCGCCTGGGATCAGCGTGCAGGACATTCGCATATTGGATACAATTTGCAATACGGAAATTCTTCTCTGGGTCTAAAGTCCGAGTGATATTGCGTATTATTCGATCGCTCGGCTGCCCACTCAGACGTCCGAAACACCTGATCTCTTTGATGGTGTGAGTAGGTGGTCGGTAGAGATGAAGGAGCACTCGCTTAGCGCAACATTCTAAGTCATCTCAGCTTGTCCTCCGCGCTATTGCCGTTGACGCTTTCCATCTACAACGTTGGGACGAGTG
>Ga0182742_1004961_pt1 | contig 11610 bp, 10 predicted proteins | sample eDN5th37CBELigMG_FD_128880 | JGI IMG/M metagenome (GOLD analysis project Ga0182742, IMG submission 128880) | Enriched Miracle-Growth compost microbial communities from Emeryville, California, USA - eDNA 5th pass 37_C BE-Lig MG (version 2)... ... | reverse complement strand
CTGCGCGTCCTCGCGCGGACCGCGTGTCTTGTCGGAACCGGGAGGCAGGCCGCGTCCCTGCAGACGCTCAATCTGTTCGATGACAGCTGTCCTTGTCATGCAGTCCCTGGCTCGCATTATTCTGCACCTCGGTTGCGCGGTTCTCGTCTGTTGCCTCCTTGGGGGTGTTGCGTCGTCCCAGCTGCTGATCGTGGCGCTCGGTGACAGCAACACCGCGGGATGGGGCGTCGGCCAGGACCGTGCCTTCCCGTCCCGGCTGAACGCGATGCTGCAGCGGCGCGGCTACAATGCGCGGATTGCCAATGCCGGTGTTTCCGGCGACATCTTCGGCGGCATGCTCAGCCGGCTGGATGCGAGCGTGCCCGCGGGAACGCGCCTTGTCATCGTGCAGGGCGGATACAACGACCTGATCCGCGGCACGCCCCGCGATGTCATCATCGCGAGGATGCAGGGCATGCTGGCGCAGTTGCGCGCGCGCCGCGTGCCGGCGGTGCTGTGCGGGTTCTTCTTTCCGGAATGGGACGCGGTGGGGCGCAAGCTCGCGGCGCAATACGGGGCGCGCTTCGTGCCGGGCAGCACCTGCTATTCGCCGAAGCATACCGGGCCGGACCGGCTGCACATGTCGGCGGAAGGCCACGGCGTGGTCGCGCAGCGGCTGCTGCCCGTTGTCGCGAGCGCGCTCGGCGGTGTGCGGACGCATCCGGCGCGGCGCGCTGTGGCGAGGCGGGCGCCAGGCAAACGATAGGACGAACGCAGAAGCGCCCGGTCCGGACCGCGAGCGATCCGGCGCGTTTCAGGCCGTGTGCCCGTCGTCCGGATCGAGCGGAATGTTCTTTCGTTGCTGCGGGGTCATGCGCGCCGGATCGGGCTCGCCCGGCACACCGCGCGGCCCCAGCCGCTCGCGCTGCATCTCGTCCTCAGTCTTCAGGCGATCGCGGTTTTCGGAAAGCGGGCGGGGTGGCCTGGGCGGATGCGTCATGATGGTCTCCTGCCGCAAGCCGAACGCCCAGGACCCGCGTCCGTTCCATCACGCCTTGTCGAGCGCGATCGTGAGGTCCTCGATGAGATCATCAGGATGTTCGAGCCCGACGGACAGCCGCAGGAAGCCGTCGGTGATGCCGAGATCGGCCCTGGCCTGCGGGGTGATGCGCTGATGTGTGGTGGTGGCCGGATGCGTGATCAGGCTTTTCGCATCGCCGAGATTGTTGGAGATGCGAATGATCTGCAGCGCGTCCTGCACCGCGAAGGCCGCGGCCTTGCCGCCCTTGACCTCGAGCCCGATCAGGTTGGAGCCACCCCTCATCTGCCGCTTGACGATTTCGGCCTGCGGATGGTCGGCGCGGCCGGGATAGATCAGCCGCGAAACCTTGGGATGCGCCGCGAGCGCATCGGCCACCTTGCCGGCGGACTCGGTCTGGTGGCGGACCCGCAGCGGCAGCGTCTCCAGCCCCTTGAGCATCACCCAGGCGTTGAACGGTGACATCGAGGGGCCGGTCTGGCGGTGCAGATTGTGGATGTTGTCCTGGATGAACTTCGCCGAGCCCAGCACGATGCCGCCCAGGCAGCGGCCCTGGCCGTCGATATGCTTGGTGGTCGAATAGACCACGCAATCGGCGCCCAGCGTCAGCGGGCTTTGCCACAGCGGCGTGGAGAACACATTGTCGACGGTCAGCGTCGCGCCGGCGTCATGTGCGATTTTCGCCACCGCCGCGATGTCGATGACTTCCAGTGTCGGATTGGACGGCGTCTCCATGAAGAAGGTCTTGGTGTTGGGCCGCACCGCGTTCTTCCACTGATTGAGATCGGTGCCGTCGACCAGGGTCGAGGCGACGCCGAAGCGCGGCAGCAACTCCTCGACGACGTAGAGGCACGAGCCGAACATGGCGCGCGAGGCGACGACGTGATCGCCGGCCTTCACCTGGCCCATCAGCGCAAGCGTCACGGCCGCCATGCCCGTCGCCGTGGAGCGCCCGTCGCCGGCGCCCTCGAAATCCGCCATCCGGGTCTCGAACATGCGCACCGTCGGATTGGCGAAGCGCGAATATTGGAAACCCGGACTCTCGCCCTTGAACCGCGCTTCGGCCTGCGCGGCATTCTCATAGACATAGCCCTGGGTGAGGAACAGCGCTTCGGACGTCTCTGCAAATTGCGAGCGCAGGATGCCGTGATGAACGAGGCGGGTTTCCGGGCGGACGTTGCGTTGTGAGGGCGTAGACGAAGACAGATTTGATGAAGACGACATGGCATGCTCCAGGCACAAAAAATCCCGGCCGGAAATCCGGGCCGGGCACATGCGTCCCCGGCCTTTTAGCAAGTTGTTTAACGTGGCTGCAAGCCGGCCGGCTCAAATCACCACGGATCAGTATCGCTCTTACGCCGCGAGCCGGGGAGCGTCAAGGTATGGTCTCGTGCCCCGGACGCGATGCAGCGCGCAGCGGTGCATCGATGAACCGGGGCCATGCCTCCAGACCGGACTGCCGCGTGGGTCCCGGTTCTGCTGCGCACCGTTTCACGCTGCGCAGCGCCGGGACACGAGCGCGGCCTCGCTATGCCGCGCGTCCGGTCTTCGCCGCCTGGATCGCGGCCCACACGCGCGCGGGTGAGGCCGGCATGTCGATGTGGCGGATGCCATAGACCGAGAGCGCGTCCACGATCGCATTCATCACGCAAGCCAGCGCGCCTGCGCAGCCGGCTTCCCCGCAACCCTTGGTGCCGAGCGGATTGGTGGTCGCGGGCGCCGGATGGCTGATAAATCCGATGTCGGGAAAATGATGCGCGCGCGGCATCGCGTAATCCTGGAACGAGCCCGTCAGCAGTTGCCCGTCCTCGTCATAGACCGCATTTTCCATCAGCGCCTGGCCAAGGCCCTGGATCACGCCGCCATGCACCTGGCCCTCGACCAGCAGCGGATTGATGATGGTGCCGAAGTCGTTGACCGACGCATATTTCACCACCGCGACCGCGCCGGTTTCGGGATCAATCTCGACCTCCGCGACGTGGCAGCCATTGGGGAAGCTCGACGGCACGCCGTCATGGACGATGCTGGCATCGAGTGTATGCGGCACGCCGTCCGGCAAGGCCAGTCCGGCACGCAGCCGGTCGGCCAGCTCCATGATGCCAATCACGCGGTCGGTGCCGGCGATCACGAAACGTCCATTGCTGAATTCGATGTCGGCGGGCGCCGCTTCCAGCACATGCGAGGCGATCGCCTTGCCGTTCTCGATCACCTTGTCTGACGCCTGCAGGATCGCCGCGCCGCTCGCGGTGATTGAGCGCGAACCGCCGGTGCCGCCGCCGGCCAGCAGCTGATCGCTGTCACCCTGCACAAGCCGGATGCGCTCGAACGGAATGCCGAGCGCGCGCGACAGCACCTGGGCATAGGGCGCAGCGTGGCCCTGGCCGTAATCCAGCGTGCCGGTGACAATGGTGACGTCGCCATTCGCCTCGAAGCGGATGCCGCCCATCTCCTTGCCGGGAGGGGCGGTCACCTCCAGGAACGAGCCGATGCCAAGGCCGCGCAATTTGCCGCGCGCTTCGCTCTCGCGCTTGCGGGCGGCGAAGCCGGCGAGATCGGCGAGCGCGACAGCGTCCTCGAACAGGCCGGGGAAATCGCCGCTGTCATAATGCATTCCGGACGATGCATCGAACGGGATCTGCGAGGGGGCGATATGATTGCGACGGCGCAATTCGAGCCGGTCGATCCCCATCTCGGCCGCGGCCGCATCGATCAGCCGCTCCATGTAGTAATTGCCCTCGGGCCGGCCGGCGCCGCGATAGGCCGAGACCTGCGTCGTGTTGGTGAACATGCACTTGGTCGCGACTTCAAGAAGCGGCGTGCGATACACGCTCGGGGTGTTCTTCACCGCATTCATGGTGCCGGGCAGTGGCGCCACCATTGCGAGGAACGCGCCCATATTGGCGTAACTGGTCAGCCGCACCGCAAGAAAATGCCCGTCCTTGTCGAGCGCCAGTTCGGCCGTCACCTCGTGATCGCGTCCATGCGAGTCCGAGACGAAGGCGCCCGAGCGGTCGTCGGTCCACTTCACCGGACGTCCGAGCACCTTGGCAGCGTGCAGGATGCAGACATATTCGGCATAGGCCTGCGCCTTCATCCCGAACGAGCCGCCGACATTGCCGGTCAGCACCCGCACCTGCTGCGGCTTCACGCCCAGGATGTCGGCCAGCTGGCCTCTCATGCCAAACACGCCCTGGCTCTGCGCATGAAGGGTGAAGCGTCCGGCCTTCGGATCGTATTCGCCGACTGCGGCGCGCGGCTCCATCGCCGCCACCACCAGCCGCGTGTTGCGCAGCGACAATGTCGTCACATGCGCAGCCTGTGCGAATGCTTCGGCCACCTTTGCGGCGTCGCCGTAATGGTAGTCGAGCGAGACATTGTCCGGCGCTTCCTCATGAATGCGCGGCGCGCCGGGCTTTGCGGCCTCGCTTGCCAGCGTCACCGCCGGCAGCGGTTCGATGTCGAGCGCCACGGCCTCGGCGGCGTCGCGTGCCTGCATCGCCGATTCCGCCACCACGAACGCGACCGGGTCGCCGACATAGCGCACCTTGTCCGAGGCGAGGGTGAAGCGCTGCGGCCTTTTCATCTCCGAGCCGTCGCGGTTCTTGAACGGCACCATGCATTTGAACGCGCCGTAGCCGGCAAGATCGCGCGCGGTATAGACACCGAGCACACCCGGCATTGCGGCGGCTTTCGCAGTATCGATGCCATTGATAACGCCGTGCGCATGCGGCGAACGCACCAACGCCGCATAGACCTGGCCGGGAAGGGTAATATCGTCGGTATAGCGGCCCTTGCCCTGCACCAGCGTCGGGTCTTCGGTCCGCAGCACCGGTTGTCCAACGCCGAACTTCGCCACCGCCCAGTCGTCGGTGTTCGAGACATCTTCGCGGATATTCATGCAGGCCTTGCCGGGTTGCGCGGGTCCAGTCCGACATAGCGGTGTGAGTCGGGCCGGGCAAGGACGGGGAGCGGCATGCCGGCGTCCCGGATCGTGCAGGGCGACGACCGCACTCCATCGGTTGGCGAGCCCGCCGTCAGACCCGTTTCCTCCCGGCGGCAAACCGCGCTAGACTTTCTCCGATCTTTGGACAACGCCGCAATGTCCGGTCGAGGGCGCGCGGCAGGACGAGTTTTGATGAGCGACGAGGTGCGGGCGACCGGCCTCGATCCCGCACGTGACCGCTCCCCCGCCAATTCTCCGCCGCAGGCGGAGGCAGGAACAGGGGACCCGCGGTCCGGCTTGCAGAGGGGTCGAGGCTCGCCCAGATATCCCGCGCCCAAGGGCGGGGTGCGGAGCGAGTCTGCACCTTACGATCGCGCGCGCCGCGAAAGCCGCGCCGACGTTTCGCCGTTGGGAACCGATCTTTGCGGTCCGACCTATGCCGCGCTCGATCTCGGCACCAACAATTGCCGCCTGTTGGTGGCGCGGGCGACGTATGAAGGCTTCCGCGTCATCGATGCTTTTTCCCGTATCATCCGGCTGGGCGAGGGAATCACCGCGTCCGGACGGCTCGGCGAACCGGCGATCGGCCGCGCCATCGAGGTGCTGCGCATCTGCCGCGACAAGATGCGCAATCGCGGCGTCACCCGCGCGCGCCTGATCGCGACCGAAGCCTGCCGGCTGGCGGAGAATGGAGCGGAATTCCTCGACCGGGTCCGCGACGAAGTCGGCATTGCGCTTGAAATCGTCGATCGCGAGACCGAGGCGATGCTGGCGGCGATTGGCTGCACCCCACTGGTCGACCCGGATGCCGATGGTGCGATCCTGTTCGATATCGGCGGCGGCTCGTCCGAGATCGCAAGCCTTGGCCGGCCGAAAACCGGCCGGCGCGGCCCGCCGGAACCCGCCATGCAGGGCTGGACGTCGCTGCCGGTCGGCGTCGTGACACTTGCCGAACGGCATGGCGGCATCGCCGTGACGCGCGAGATATTCGAGGCGATGGTGGCCGAAGCCGCGGGGCATATCGCGCCGTTTGCCAGAGAACAGCGCCAGCATCCGGTCAACGGGCATCTTCTCGGGACGTCGGGAACCGTCACCACCATCGCCGGCGTGCATCTCGGGCTTAAGCGCTATGACCGGCGCAGGGTCGACGGCTGCTGGATGATGGATGACGAGGTGACCGACGTGATGGAGCGCCTGCTTGCGATGTCCTACGACGACCGCGTCTGCAATGCCTGTATCGGCGCCGAACGCGCCGACCTCGTGCTGGCCGGCTGCGCCATCCTGGAAGCGATCCGCCGCGCCTTTCCGAGCGGACGGCTGCGGGTCGCCGACCGCGGCCTGCGTGAAGGCATGCTGGTGCAGATGATGCGCGCCGACGGCGTCTGGCGCGAGGCGGGCGTTTCGTGAAGGCTTCAAAAGGCAGCGGCAGCCGCGAGCTGAAGACCCGCGTTAAGACCGGCAAGGGCCGCTCGCTGTCCTCCAAGCTCTGGCTCGAACGCCAGCTCAACGATCCTTACGTTGCGCGCGCCAGGCGAGAAGGCTACCGCGCGCGCGCGGTCTACAAGCTCTCCGAGATCGACGATAAGGCGAAGTTTCTCAAACCCGGTGCGCGCGTCGTCGATCTCGGCGCGGCGCCCGGCGGCTGGAGCCAGCTCGCCGCGCAGCGCGTGCGCGCGGTCGACGGTAAGGGAAAGGTCGTCGCGATCGATATCCTCGACATGGACCCGGTGCCGGGCGTCGATTTCATGAAGCTCGATTTCCTCGACCCGGCGGCGCCCGACATCCTGAAGGAGCGGCTTGGCGGACCGGCCGATGTGGTCCTGTCCGACATGGCCGCGAATGCAACCGGGCATCGCAAGACCGACCACCTGAAGATCGTCGCACTGGTCGACGCCGCGGCCGCTTTTGCCGCGGACGTGCTCAAGCCCGGCGGCACCTTTCTCGCCAAGGTGCTGCAGGGCGGCACCGAGGGCGATCTGCTGGCCATGCTCAAGCGCGATTTCGCGAGCGTGAAGCATGTGAAGCCGGCGGCGAGCCGCCAGGATTCGGCGGAGCTCTACGTGCTGGCGACCGGGTTTCGCGGCGGCGGTTGATTGTTCGGCGCTCGTTCCGGGGTCGCTTGCCCGGCAGCGCTCCGGCGCAACAGGCGGATTATCTCTTTTTCGCCAGGCACTGACCGAGATCGTAGCTCGTATCGCACAGCCTGCCGGCGGTCTCCGCGCTGGCGCCCTTAGCAGCCTCCTGCAGCTTGCATTCCGCAACCGACACGTTGGTCTGCAGGTAGCGCATCCGGCAGGACGCGCCGCGGTCGCGGCCGCGCACGCCCTTGCGAACGATCGCCTGATAGCGCTTGCGGTAATCGGGGTCCTTTGCGGCGACCGCAGCGAGCACCGTCTCGAAGTCGCCCGAACCGAACGGCGCGGCATAGAGACCGAGCGCGACCAGGGCCTCGAAGGCCTTGCGGCCCTGCCTGTAGGGCGGCGGCCTGTCGCGAAACGCCGTGACCAGCGCCAGGCTCTCGTTGCTCAACGCGTTGCCCTGCGGCTTCTGCGCGGCATTGTTGATCTCGACCTTGCGCAGCGTGTCGCGCAGCTTCCCGGCCTGTTCGCAGACCGGGCAATCAGCCTGCGCAAGCGCTGCGCCGGCGGACAGGAGAAGAAACAGCAACGCGATCCTGGTCATGCGGCCTCCTGGTCCCGGCCGTCCCAATGTATTGATTTGGCGCCGAAAAACCTCGCCTTCCGTGCCTTTTCTGGAAGCGGCAAGCCGAAAATGCCCGCCCGACAGGGCCTTTTGGCCGGTCAGGGTCCGGCAGGCCCTATTTATCGACATTTTTCGCATCTTGTATCGCGCTTTTCCTTCGCAAGGAGCCGCGAATCTCTTAATGCCAGCCTTTGCGCAAACCGCGCATCCTGAGAGGGCAATTTCCATGGCGGCAAAATCGAAGCCAAAATCAAAACCCAAGGCGAAGGCTGCGGCAGCGAAGTCGGCGGCAAAGAAGTCGGCGGCGCCCAAGGCCGCCGGGCAGAACAGGATCACGCTGAAGCATCTGGCTGCGACGATCGCCGAGGAGCATCAGATCACCAAGAAGCAGGGCGAGGCGATGCTGAACGACCTCGTCGCGCTGATCACCAAGCATCTGAAGAAGGGCGAGCGCATCCGCCTCACGGGCCTCGGCATCCTCCAGGTGCGCAAGCGCGCCGCGCGCATGGGCCGCAATCCTGCGACCGGCGAGGCGATCAAGATCAAGGCGTCAAAGAAGGTCGCCTTCCGTCCTGCCAAGGAACTGAAGGAAGCGGTCTGACCGCTTTCCCCGTTCGCTCATTTCCGCGCAAGCGGAAATGCGGAGCATGTAGCCTCCAGAACTGACGATGCTCCGGGTCCCCGCCATCCGGCGGGGACGAGCGGGGCTTTTTTCATGCGATCGCGCTAGCTGAAGCGCCCGTCGGAGGTTTCGGCCGCGGCGATCGGCTCTGCCTTGGCTTCGGATGCGGCCTTCGGCCTCCTCTTGACCGCAACACGTCCTGACATTTCCGCGCCCGCATCGGCGGGCAGTCGCCAGAAAACGAACGCCGAAGAGGCCGAGATCGCGGCTACGATCAGGAAGGCCGGGGTGAAATCCGCCGCAGTGAATTCCGACGCGCCGCGCCAGCCGAGCGACAGATCCACCATCAGCGCGCCGATCGCCACGCCGGCCGAAATCGCCAGTTGCTGGCCGACCGAGGCGAGTGCGGTCGCCCGGCTCATGCGCCGCTCGTCGATTTCGGCATAAGCGATGGTGTTGACCGCGGTGAATTCCAGCGCACGGAAAAATCCGCCGACCAGGAGGATCGCGATCAGGACAAAGACCGGCATGCCCGGCCGGAACACCGCGATCGCTGCGATAAAGACCCCGCTGATGACCGCGTTGGCGATCAGCACACGTCGGAAGCCGAAGCGGTTGATGGTGCGCGCCGCTACCGTCTTCATGCCGATCGCGCCGATCGCGCCGGCAAAGGTCACAAGCCCGGACTGGAATGGCGTCATGCCGAAACCGGTCTGCAGCATCAGCGGCAGCAGAAACGGAATGGCGCCGATGCCGAGCCGGAACATGAAGCCGCCGACCAGACTGGCCTTGAAGGTCGGAAAGCGCATCAGCGAAAAGTCGAGGATCGGCGCGGGCCGCGTCTTCGCATGGATCAGATAGGCGATGGTTGCGACGCCGCCGCCGGCGATCAGCGCGACCACGATCTGCCACGGCAGCATGTCGAGGCCCGAGACCGACAGGCCGAAGGCCAGGCCCGCGACGCCGAGACCGGCGAGCAGCATGCCGGTGCCGTCGAACGGTTCCTGATGCTCGGCCGGCACCGGATCGATGTAAATCAGCACAAGGACGATGCCGACGATTCCGATCGGGATGTTGATCAGGAAGATCCAGTGCCACGAGGCATAGGTGGTGATGAAGCCGCCGACCGGCGGCCCGACCACCGGGCCGATCAGCGCCGGGATCGTCACCCAGGCCATCGCGCTGACCAGTTCGCGCTTCTCGATGGTGCGCACGAGGACCAGCCGGCCGACCGGCGTCATCATCGCTCCGCCCATGCCCTGCACGATGCGCGCGGCGACGAAGCCTTCCAGCGAACTCGCCAGCGCGCAGCCGACCGAGCCCAGCATGAACACGAAGATTGCCGCGGCGAACACGCGGCGCGCGCCGAAGCGGTCCGCGGTCCAGCCGCTCGCCGGAATGAACACCGCGAGCGACAGGAGGTACGAGGTGACGGCGACTTTGAGCGCCAGCGGGTTGGCGCCGATATCTGCGGCGATCGCCGGCAACGACGTCGAGATCACCGTGGAGTCGAGATTCTCCATAAACAGCGCGCACGCGACGATCAGCGGCACGAGACGCGGATGATGCTGCATGGAAGGTCCGGCTGGGCCAAGGGAGGCGCGTTGTAGCATCTGGTCCCATGCGGGCGCGACGTCTTGCGCCGGGGTCTGCCCTTCCTACATGGAATGGCTGTGAATGGCCGCGCTCCGGCCGGGAGGTGCCCTGGAATGATCTACGTTCTGGCGTTCTTTCTGCCGCCGCTTGCGCTTTTGCTGAACGGACAGATTTTCGCTGCGATCTTCAACGCGCTGCTGTTCGTGGTGTTCCTGGTGATCGGCCTTCTCACGCTGTCGCCGTATCTGTGGCTGGTCGCGCCCGCGCACGCCATCATCGCGATCTACATGCGTCGCGAGGATCGCAAGCATCGCGAGCTGGTCGAGGCGATCGAGCGGCACGGCCCGCCTGCCAACTGGCGAAGCTAGCCGCTCTCGCGCAGCCGCTCCGAAATCTCGTCGGCGGGAAAGGCTTCGCTGCGCAGCAGGTTGCGCTTTCGCTTCGGTGGCGTCCGGCACGTTGGTCGGCATCATGTCAATGCCGCCCTCAAGAGTGAGAAGCGTGCAGAGCGCGCAAAGCGCGTGCAGCGCCAACCATGACACGATCGCCTCATGTCGCGGCCGGGAAATATTGCGCGGGATGGCGGCCGATGCATCGTGACGATCAAGCGCGGCCATGCTATCAACCGGCGCCAAACCAGTGATCCCAGAAAACCGGGCCGCCTTGCGAGAGCCCGAATCCGTCGCTAGGTAGGGCAATGGCACACCCCACACCGCACCGCATGAACGGCGCCCCGCGCGAGGCGCTGACCTTCGACGACGTTTTGCTGCAGCCGGGCCCGTCTGACCTGCTGCCCTCCGAGGTCGATATCCGCTCCCGCATCACCCGTGACATCGCCCTGAACATCCCGATCGTGGCCTCCGCCATGGATACCGTCACCGAGACACGGATGGCGATCGCCATGGCGCAGGCCGGCGGCATCGGCGTGATCCATCGCAACATGGAGCCGGACGAGCAGGCGGCGCAGGTGCGTCAGGTCAAGAAGTTCGAATCCGGCATGGTGGTCAATCCGCTGACCATTGCACCGGACGCCACACTCGCCGACGCCTTCACGATGATGAAGGAGAACGAGATTTCCGGCATTCCGGTGGTCGAGGGCGCGACCAATGGGAAAGCCGGCAAGCTGGTCGGCATATTGACGAACCGCGACGTGCGTTTCGCGACCGATCCCTCACAGAAGGTGTCGGAACTGATGACGCACGAGCGCCTTGTCACCGTGCGCGAGGGCGTCGACCAGGACGAAGCCAAGCGGCTCCTGCATCAATACCGGATCGAAAAGCTGCTGGTCGTCGATTCCGATTATCGCTGCGTCGGCCTGATCACGGTGAAGGACATCGAAAAGGCGGTCGCCAATCCGAATGCCTGCAAGGACGAGCAGGGACGGCTGCGCGTCGCCGCCGCCACCACCGTCGGCGACAAGGGGTTCGACCGCACCGAGCAACTGATCGCGGCCGGCGTCGATCTCGTCGTGGTGGATACCGCGCACGGCCATTCGCGGCATGTGCTCGAAGCTGTGAGCCGCATCAAGCGGCAGTCCAACAAGGTGCGGGTGGTCGCCGGCAATGTCGCGACCGCGGACGGCGCCAAGGCGCTGATCGATGCCGGCGCCGACTCGATCAAGGTCGGCATCGGGCCGGGCTCGATCTGCACGACGCGCATCGTTGCCGGCGTCGGCGTGCCGCAACTCACCGCCATCATGGATGCGGTCGAGGCCGCGCAGAAGACCGG
>Ga0182742_1004960_pt1 | contig 11611 bp, 10 predicted proteins | sample eDN5th37CBELigMG_FD_128880 | JGI IMG/M metagenome (GOLD analysis project Ga0182742, IMG submission 128880) | Enriched Miracle-Growth compost microbial communities from Emeryville, California, USA - eDNA 5th pass 37_C BE-Lig MG (version 2)... ... | reverse complement strand
GGCGACGCGACCCCCAGTGGAGACGATGAAGCCGAAGCAACTGAAGCCCCGGACGACGAGCCAGAGCCGACAGAAGCGACTGGATCGTCAGAGATGGGCAGCGGCGGAACGCTCGTCCACGTGCGCACGAACGACTCCGACTCGCTTGACCCGCAGCGGACCGTCGCGTCAGCATCGTGGTTCGTCTTCTCGAACATCTTCGATACCCTCGTCGGTAAGAACATGGATCTGGAGTTCGAGCCGCTGATCGCGGAGACGTTCGAGATCTCGGACGACGGCATCGAATACACCTTCACGATCCGTGATGGCCTGACGTTCCACGACGGCACGCCCGTTACCGCCGAGGCGGTCAAGTTCACGTTTGACCGTGCGTCCGATCCGGATGCACCCGCCCAGGCGATCTCGTTCATCAGTGCCTATGACAGCTCCGAACTGATCGACGAGAAGACGGTTGTCCTGCGGCTCAGCGAGCCGTCGGCGCCATTCATGAGCAATATCGCCGTAGCCTACTTCGGCATCCTCTCGCCGGCCGGCGTCGAGGAGCACGGCGACGGTTTCGGCAAGAACCCGGTTGGCTCAGGGCCGTGGATGTTCGACGAGTGGCTGGAGGGCGAGCAGATTTCGCTCGTTCCAAATCCGGACTACACGAACTTCCGCTCCTACGTCGAGAACAAGGGCGCGCCACTGGCTGACAAGCTCATCTTCCGGGTCATTCCGGAGGCCGGCACGCAGATCGCCGCGCTGGAGACGGGCGAGGCCAATCACATCCTGCTGCCGAAGGCAGAGGTGCGTAACTTCCAGGACAACGACGACTTCACCATCTTCTTCGCCGACGGTGGCACAAACATCGTCTACGTCGAGTTTGCGACCCCGCATCTCGAGACTGACGAGCGAGCGGAACCCGAGTTCCTGCCACCGTTCGACGACATCAACGTCCGCAAGGCGGTCGCACACGCGGTCAACGCCGACGAGATTATCGAAGGCGTGCTCGAGGGGCTGGCCGACCGCAACTACGGCTTCATGCCGACCGGTATCTTTGCGTACGATCCGGCGATCGAGGAATTCGGCTACGCCTACGATCCTCACATGGCCGTTCAGTTGCTCGAAGAGTCCGGCTGGATGCTCGACGGAGATGTCCGCGCCAAGGACGGTGAGACGCTCGAACTGACGATGTGGATCTACGCGGACCCAACGATGGAGCGTGCCGCGCAGGTCATCCAGTCGCAGTTGAACGAGATTGGCTTCAAGATCAACATCGAGGTCCTTGAAGTCGGCACGATGCTGGCCCGGCTGCCGGAGAACGAGCACAATCTCAACATCATGGGTGTCGGCTGGCCGGAGGCAGACATTCTCTACATCATGGCTGACGTCGGCTGGGGCGTCGCGAACTACAGTCCGGAAGACTACATGACCCTCATCTCAGACGCGCGTCTGACGACTGACCTTGCCGAGCGCAAGGAACTCTACTTCGAGGCGCAGAAACTGGCGCTTGAGGATGTCATGGCTGTCCCGCTCTGGACCGACCTGGCCGTCGTGATGACGAGCAGCAAGGTCAAGGGCTTCCACATGGGTCCGGAGTTCGTCAACGTCTGGGTCGATGCCTGGGTCGAAGACTAACCCGTTCGTATTCGATGGAGAGGTGTTGCGTCGATCGTACCGTTGCGGCACCTCTCAATCCCGGTCAACACTGAAACCGGCGGGCGTCCGGGCGCTCGCAGACGATCGTTGTTCCGACGATGTTGGTGATTCAGCGTAGCGAGTGGGTGGCTCGCTGACGCGCCGCGTCCCTGCTACCGGGGTCGATGGTCGGCCAGTTGGGGTGGTGGACGTGCTGGAGGACTCTTTCCGATGCTGAGATACGCGATGGTTCGCATCGTCGGCGCTGTCCCAGTTCTACTTGGGATTACGATCGCCGTCTTCTTTATGGTGCGGCTTGTTCCTGGTGACCCGATTGACATCATGTTCGCCAACCAGGCCAGGCCGACCCCTGAGCAACGTGCAAATCTCGAACGTGAGATGGGCCTTGACCTGCCGATCCACGAGCAATACGTCCGCTTCGTTGCGAACGCGATTCAGGGCGATCTCGGTACGTCCTATCGAACGAAGCAGCCGGTGTCGAGTCACATTACTGCCCGGATCCCGAACACTGCCAAGCTGGCGGCTGCCAGCCTCGTCGTCGCACTGACGATCGGATTGACGGCGGGTGTGCTCTCGGCGACGTTCCGGAACTCTTGGCTCGACCGGATCAGCATGCTGATTGCCGTCGCTGGCGTCTCGATTCCTGGCTTCTGGCTCGGGCTGATGTTGATTCTGCTCTTCTCGGTCAGGCTCGGCTGGTTCCCGGTTGCTGGCTCACAGGGCTGGAAGTACCTCGTCCTGCCAGCCTTCACGATGGGGCTGGTCCTCTCGGCGGTCCTTGCTCGAATCACACGGGCGGGGATGATCGAGGCACTGGAGCAGGACTACGTCCGGACGGCCCGTGCCAAGGGGCTACACGAGTTCTTCGTCGTCTATCGCCATGCACTTCGCAACGCGCTGATTCCAATCATCACAATCATTGGCCTGCTGATCGGCTCGCTCCTCTCTGGCGCAGTCATCATCGAGTCGGTCTTTGGTTACCCTGGCCTCGGATTGCTTGCCGTCCAGTCGTTGACGACGCGTGACTTCCCGATGATTCAGGGAATCGTCCTCGTCGTCGCCGTTGTCTATGTCGTTGTGAACCTGATCGTTGACATCCTGTACGGGTTCATCGATCCACGCATCAAGTACAGCTGATCGGTCACGAACCACGCGCACGGGAGAGTTGGATGGTACAGGCGACAGAGATTTCGCGGACACGCACAGACGATCCGCTGGCACAGGCGGGGAAGCAGCAGCATGTCCGCTCGCAATGGCACATGATGTGGCGGCGACTGCTACAGAACCGGCTGGCAGTTGCAGGCGGGATCATCGTCCTCGTCCTCATTCTGATATCACTGGCGGCGCCGTTGATCGCGCCAAAGGACCCGATCGAGATGGAACTATCGGATAAGCTCCTGCCGCCGAGTCGCGAGCACTGGTTCGGGACCGACGAGTTCGGTCGCGATGTCCTCAGCCGCGTCATCTGGGGAGGCCGGGTATCACTGCGGGTTGGTGTGCTGGCCGTCAGCATCGGCATGATCGCCGGGTCGATCATTGGCCTGTTCGCCGGCTACTTCGGTCGCTGGTTCGACATGATCAGCCAGCGGGTGATCGACGTCATGCTGGCGTTCCCGGACCTGATTCTGGCGCTGGCGATTGTCGCGGTGCTTGGTCCGAGCCTCTCGAATGTCATGATCGCGATCGGTATTGGCTCGATTCCTGTCTATGCGCGCGTCATGCGCGGGCAGGTGCTCGGCTTGCGCGAGAAGGAGTACGTTGAGGCCGCCCGGGCCGCGGGCGCCGGACATCTGCGGCTCATCTTCCGCCATATCCTCCCGAATGCCCTCTCAGCCATCGTCGTGATCGCGACACTTGGTATCGCGTCCGCGATTCTGGCCGGTGCCGGTCTGAGCTTTATTGGAATGGGCGCCCAGCCGCCAACGCCTGAATGGGGAGCGATGCTGGCCAATGGCCGAAGCTTCCTGCGCCATGAGTGGTGGATCGCAACCTTCCCCGGCATCTTCATCGCCACCATCGTCCTCGGCTTCAACCTCTTTGGAGACGGCCTGCGCGATGCACTTGACCCGCGTGGGCTGAAGTAGCGCGTGTGGGGTTGGGGATTGGGGATCCGGGGGTCTTGAGCGACCGTTCTCCTCAGTGAGGGCAATGGTTCTTCAAGACCCCCAATCCCCTATCCCCAACCCCGAAACAGTCTGAAAGGAACCCCATGTCGTCCGATTTCATGACCCAGCTTGGCGAAGTCGTTGAGGAGCAGCGTGAGCGCTGGAAGGTGCCCGGTATTGCCGTCGGGATTCTGCGCGACGGTGAGATCCAGAAGGCAGGCTACGGCATCGCCAGCAAGGAGACCGGTTTCCCGATTCTGCCGGAGATGCTCTTCCAGATCGGCTCGAACTCGAAGGTCTACACGACGACGCTGCTGATGACGCTGGTGGACGAGGGCAAGGTTGATCTTGATACTCCGGTGACTGAGTACCTGCCAGACCTGAAGATCAAGGACGAGCAGGCACTGGAGAAGATGATCGTCCGCCATCTCGTCTCGCATCAGACTGGTCTCTGGGGCGACGTCTTCGATGACTATGGCTGGGGCGACGACGCGCTGCGCATCTCCGTCGAAAAGTTGCCGAACTTCCCGCAGATGTACCAGCCAACCGAACTCTGGTCATACACCAACGTCGCCTTCAACATCGCAGGCCGGATCATTGAGGTTGCAACGGGCAAGCCATTCGAGACGGCCATGCGCGAGCGGGTCTTCGAGCCGCTTGGCCTGACCCGCACGTTCTATTTCCCGGATGAGGTCTACTCCTATCCGCACCCGGTCGGGCATCGCCCCGAGAACCCCGGCGATGACGATGTGATCGTCGCGCACGAGTACTGGCTGAACCGGACCGTCAACCCGGCTGGTGGTATTCATGCGACCGTCGAGGATGTCCTGAAGTTCGACCAGTTCCACCTGACCGGCAAGACCGGCACCGACGCTGCGCCGATCCTCAGCGATGCAGCGCGGATGGCGATGCGCGAGGAGCAGATCAAGGCGGCGAATTTCGCGACCGCCTGGGGCCTCGGCTTCTGGCTGATCGACGTCGATGGCACGCGGACGATCGGCCACGGTGGCGGCACGAACGGCTATATCACGCGCAACACGCTGATTCCGGATCAGCAGACCGCCTGGGCGATCTTCACCAACAGTACCTATGGCGAAGCGGCCATTCAGGGCATCCAGCGCTGGCTGTTCCATCATGTGACCGGCCTCAACGACCGGCTGCCGGAAGTCATCTCGCTGCCTGCATCAGACCTGAGCGTCTTCGCTGGCGAGTATCGCAACCCATTGAGCCGCTCCACCGTCGAGGTAGATGGCGATGGTCTGCGCGTTTCGTCGTGGCGGCTCCAGGGCGACGGTGAGCAGGCGTTCCCACCGGTCTCCTACCGTCCGGTCGGCCCGTTGGAGTTCATGGCGACGACTGGCCGTGAGACCGGCGTCCGCATCGACTTCATCCCCAACGAGGACGGCTCCATCCGCTTCGTCCGGATGGGCGGTCGACTCTCCCACCGCCAGTAATCCCAATGACGGGACACGGGACATTGATCCCGTGTCCCGCGTCCTACCTCCTACGTTGCGACGTTCCCCCTCTTGCCGAATTGCCGCAAAGGCTCTATGTTGAGCGGGTTCATCGGCGAACGTGACTGACACGGTTTGTCCGGATTTGGGGATCCGGGCAGCGTCCGTCCAGTAAATACCGGAGTGAATACGTCCAGACAATCTGGCAAGACGTAGTTCGTTCCAACACCTCCACAGTTGCGGAGGACCGTTCGCATTGGGGTGAACCTTCACACAACCTGACACGAACAGCCGCATGCGAGTGCCGGCACGGATGGCTGTGTGATGAAGCGGTGTGCTGTCGCGCGGCGGCAGCGTTCAGGAGGAGAGCAGTCTGGTGGTACACGATCCGAGCAGATCTCCACGGTCACCGAAAGACGACTTCGCGAAGCTACTCCACGACGCCAGCGGCAGGCGACTGACACGCCGCGAAGTACTGCACAAGGGAGCGCTCTACGGCCTCTCAGTCCCCGCGATCGGCGCGCTGCTCGCCGCCTGCGGTGGAGACGACGACGATGACGATCCCCCAGCAGCAACCAGCACCACCGAATCAGGCGGAAATGAAGCCGACGCAACCGAGGCGTCGGATGAGGACAGCGGTGACGCGACCGAGTCGAGCGGTGGCGAAGGCACCAACGGTGGGACGCTGACGATCATCATCACTGGTAACGTCCCCGACCTCGATCCACAGTCAGCCTATGACTCAACCGCGAGTTCGGTCTTCTTCGGCACGCATGAGATGCTCGTCCGGCTCGATGGTAGCGACACATTCAGTTACGTACCGATGCTGGCTGAGTCGTGGGAGTCGAACGAGGACTTCTCCGAGTGGACGTTCAAGATTCCCAGCGGCGTCAAGTTTCACGATGGAACCGACTGCGATGCCGAGGCGGTTGTCAAGTCGTTCCAGCGCTTCCACCAGATGAACCTCGGCCCGGTCAGCGTCATCACACGCTTCGTCGACAGTCCTGAGGACATCACGGCGCCGGACGCCAACACGGTCGTCTTCAAGCTCAACCAGGCGAATGAGATCTTCATCGCTGCGATGGCCTCGCAATACGGGCCGCTGATCGTCTCACCGACCCAGGTTGAGGAGAACGCGACCGACGAGGATCCTTACGCACACGAGCATTTGCTGGCCAACCCGATTGGTACAGGCCCGTACAAACTGCGTGAGTATCGCCAGAACGATTCGATCGTCCTCGAACGATTTGAGGAGTATCACAAGGGCTGGGACGGGAATCACTTTGACCAGATCGTCTTCCGAATCGTCGAGGAGTCCTCGGTCCGTCGCCAGTTGGTCGAGTCCGGCGATGCAGACTGCCTGACGAACTTCCTGACGCCCGAAGACGTCGAGGCGATCGAGCAGGAAGGCGCGCTCGATGTCGTCCGTTATGAAACAACTAACGCCGACTGGGTGCTGATGAACTATGTCCGATTGCCCGATGCGAAGGTCCGCGAAGCATTCTGCTGGGCATTCCCGTATGAGGATGTACGGCAGGGTGTCTACAAGGGTCTCTACCAGCGGTCGAGTGGGCCATGCACGCCGACGACTCGTGGCTATCCTGAGGATGGCTTCACATACGATACCGACCTGGACAAGGCGCAGGAACTCCTTGACGAGTCGGGCTGGGACACCAGTGAGACGCTGGAGTACTGGCTGAGCGCGTCAAGCGCGACAGGCCAGTCGATGGCGCAACTCTTCCAGGCGAACCTGGCCGAGATCGGCGTTACGATGGAGATCATCCAGCGTGAAGAGGGTGCACTGACGGAGTTCAACTACGGTGAGGCTCCGGCTGAGGAACGGCCGCACTTCCTGTCATGGGGCTGGTGGCCGGACTACAACGACGCCCACAACGAGATGTACCCGAACTTCCACACCAACTCGATCGTGCCGAACGGATCGAATGCCAGCTACTATTCAAACGCCGAGTTTGACGCCCTGCTGGACGGCATCGAACTGGGTGCCCCGGAGGACGAGTACAACGCGGCGATCGCCGAGGCCAACGACATTCTCGTCCGCATCGATCCGGCAGCGATCTTCTACGGATCGATGCAGTGGTACACGGTGATCCAGAAGAACATCCGAGGTTTCGTTCCGAACCCGATCTACATCAACACGTACAACATCTACGACATGTATCGGGAAGCCTGACGACGACGGCTGCCGAACGGGCACGGGTTACCGAACCACGCGGAAGACAGGCGACTCGGCAGCGAGTCGCCTGTCTCCCATTGTCATCCCGCGCCTTGCGTAAGATGCCAACGGGAGGGGATCAGCCAAACACCACCAGCAGGACAACGAAGATGACCAGGAGCGCGACGATCAGGATGATCGGCGATGAGAATGGCCCAATGCCGTCGCGATACGGTTGACCGGGCACGGTGTCCGGCATCGGCTCCCCGCCTTGGACCTCGAACAGGCTCGGTCCATCGGTGCGGGCCGGGTCCGAGTTGTGGATCGCTTCGTCCGGCTCGTCGAATGCTCCGTAGACTTCCTTGGTCGGATCGGTCATCCGACGCTCGTCTTCGGAGACGCTCATCTTTCGCTGTGTATCGTCGTCGCTTTCACCGGGGTGTTGGTGACGTGCGGGATCGGTCATGTTGGGCTCCTGTCCCGATTGCTGTGCGGTGTCGTCCGCCGTCGTCACCAGGTGGGCATCACGACGGCCTGAATCAGGAGCGAGGGTGCAAGTTTCGTGCCGATTGAGGTTGACCAATGACAACGCCGCCGGGATGCAGAACTGCTGCACCGGCGGAATGATGATGTCGAATGGGCTGAGTGCGGGCTAGCGGCGTCGAACCCGCTTGAGGAGTCCGTCCTGGAGGGTGACGACCGGCTCGCCCATGATCTGGACTGTGCAGCCGTCGAAGCCAGTCAGCGTCGCCCGGTAATCGGGGTGCTGCATCGTTCCGAACGTCAGCCAGACCGTCGCGACACAGCGGAGGTTAATGCGCTTGTCGGGACCGACAACGATCCAGTCGTCGCTCGTCTGCGTCGAGTTGGAGAACAGATCGATGTCGCCTTCTTCGGCAGTGCGAACCTGATGCTCGACGTGCCACGTCGTTCCGATCGTTGCCTGGACGGTTGGCTCGTCGATTGTTGTGATTGCCGGCAGGGCGCTCATCAGAACTACTCCGAGTGTTCCTCGAACTTCATCGTCTCGAATTGTCCGCGATGGACACGTCGTATGTCATGACCCGTTCGTCAGGGATCGAGTGAGTCCAGTTGTCCCGCGAAATCGGGCGTTACGTATTGGCGAGCACCTGCGCATGGACTCTCCGGTCGAGTTCTGCTTCCGAAATGTGCGGGACGATCGTACCGGCGAGTTCGCTGATCCGGCTGACCGCTTCGTGGAGCGACCGACCGGAACTGAGGCTATCACGAATAATGCGGTCGATGGCGTGATCGAGTAGCACCGACGCTGGCCACTCAGCCGATGGCACGATTGGAGGAGTCAACTCACTCCAGGCTGAACCGGCAGCGACGTCGCGATGCATCGCCGGTGTCATGGCCGGAGGAGGATCTGGTTGGAGCGACTGCATTCGTTTCATTCCAGCAGGATAGGCGTTGCTCTGGTAGTCCGCACATCCCGTTGTCCCCAATTCCTGATTGGCATTGGTAGCCCGATTGGGCTATCTCGCATATGACCAGCGCAGAAGCCATCCCTTTGTACAGGTCACACATCGTCAGGTCGGACGATGTCCGGAGCGTGGATGGCGCCTATCATATAGACATTGAAGGTTGACAACGGCGTCAACCAACGGCGCGAAGTAGCGTCACGCACTCAAGGACGAGAGGGGTGGCCCATGTATCCCGATCTGCTCATCGCTGAGCTGAACCATCGCGTCGAGGAACTCTCCGGCAGCCGCCGCAAGGCCAGAATGGCCCGCCTGCTGCGGAAGTAATCCGCGAATAGCGACACGCACCTGCAACGCGCCTCTGCACACCAGAGGCGCGTTTTGGTGTGCGCCGGTCGATTCAGTAGACGATCTCCATCCGGAGTCCTCGCGGATCGTACTCCGGCTGTGAGGGGATTCGAACTGCCTGACCGCTGGCGAACCGGCGCGCTGTCCAGGCGACAGCGAACGCGTCCAGCAGATCGTCGGGACCAGCGTACGGAGCAACCACTCTCGCTTCGGTCCGGGACGCCGGGACAGACGCGGAAACGTGCTGACGCAGCAGCGTACAGCGCTCCTCGAACCCGGCAGGTGTCTTCTTCGAGTGTTTCAGCGGTTGACGGTCGTTCATCGCGCTGAACGAGACCTCCGGGTGGACTTCGATCATGCGTTGCTGAAATTCGGGAGTGATCGCGAGGTCCACGTCGTGGACCTTCCTGAAAATGCCAAACGCTTGTCGGGAGATGCCTGTGTTGAAGAGTTCCCGAGAGACGGCTGCCGCGTCAGCGTATGTGGTGCATGCCAGCAACTGGCGTTGCGGCGCTGGGAAGACGCTTGCCATCCGTGGCCAGCCGAGCAGTTGCCGTGCTTCGACGTCGCACCGCCGTGCGTGTCCGTCGTCACGCAGCCCGATCGGGATGTCGATGCCAATACAGGCGGCGCTATCATGGGCGGCGAGTACCTCGGTGATCGATGCGTGAACCTGCGACGACCAACTTCCGTCGGTGTCGTCCCAGACAACCGCGATCCATCCTCTTGGGCACCCATCCACGCCGACGACCTGCATCAACTGCCCCTCACACCTGACACGCTAGCGAATCCCACCTACGCATATTGTCCGATGCGATCTCAGACGTCTCACGCTATCGTTTCCCGGTGCACACGACAATGGAAAGGGACGGCGAATGCGATTCGGTGTTCAGATTCGGGCGACGGCAGCGACGGCGGACCTTCGCGAACTTGGGCGAGCGCTGGAAGCCGGGGGATTCGACGCCCTCTACCTTCCCGAGCACACCCACATCCCGCTCTCGGTCAGTTCGCTGTTCCCCGATGATCCGGGGTGGCTGGACGCCTGCAAGCAGATGCTCGACCCGTTTGTCGCGCTGGCAAGTGTCGCGGCCGTTACGGAGCGGCTCCTGCTCGGCACCGGCGTCTGCCTGCTCTCGCAGCACGACCCGATTGTGCTGGCGAAGACGGTTGCAACGCTCGATGTCGTCTCGAACGGTCGTGTCCGGCTCGGTGTCGGTGCGGGCTGGAACGAGCCTGAGATGCGCAACCATGGCGTCGATCCGCGTCGCCGCTGGGCCATCACCCGCGAGAATGCACTGGCGATGAAGGCCATCTGGACCAATGAGGTCGCCGAGTTCCACGGCGAGTTCGTCGACTTCGATCCGATCTGGCTCTGGCCAAAGCCGGTCCAGCACCCACATCCGCCGATCGCGGTAGCTGGCGAGGGGCCGCGTGTGCTCGATCGCGTGCTGGACTTCGGCGACGAGTGGATTCCGAACGAGCATGAGGGTGTCGAAGAGCGGATCGGCGAGTTGCACCGCCGCGCCGAGGCGCTGGGCCGCCCGCCGATCCCGACCACGATCTATGCGACGCCCCGCGATCCGGCGGTCATCGAGCGCTACATCGAAGCCGGTGCGCACCGGATTGTGTTCAACCTGCCACGAACCAGCCCTGGTGACGAGATGGCTGGTGTCCACGAGGTCGTGGACCTGATTCGAGCGTACTTCTTAAGCGACTCCTGGGCTATTACCGAGAGCGCAAGCAGGTCGTAGACCTGCCATGAGCCACTCCCGTTGACATTCTGAGCGACGATGTCAACGGGAGCGACTAACCATGAGGGTGTGCGCCATCCGCAAACCGCTCTAGTGGACAGAGGCCGATACCTCCCGGATCTCGGCTTCGACGAGCGCAAAATTGATCTGGGCTCCGATCAGCGCGCCACTCGACGCTGCCGTCACGACCTGTTGAAGGACGGTCGTCACGTCGCCAGCAGCGAATACCCCAGGAACGCTCGTCTGCCCACGCTGATCGATCGTGACGTGCCCGGTCAGCATCCCCTCGGTAACCAGATCGCAGCCCAATTGCCGGGCGAGGTCATTGTTCGGTCGCAGCGTCGTCGCGGCGAAGATGCCGTCGAGTCGCAATTCGGTTCCATCGGTGAAGGCGACGGCAGCGAGTGCTCCAGATTCGATATTCAGATGTGAGACTGGAGTCTCGTTGAGTGGGATCTCAAGCCGCTCGAGCGTCGTTCGTTGCACGTCGGTCAGGCCGGATGGGCCATTGGTGATCAGGGTGATGTCCCGGCTCCAGTTGCGAATCAGCGGGGCGAGATGCATCGCAACGTCACCTTTGGCAAACACGGCGAGTCGCTGGTCGCGGACCTCCCAGCCGTGGCAGTACGGGCAGTGATAGACGCCACGTCCCCAGAGTTCATTGAAGCCGGGTATCTCCGGCAGTTCGTCTCGAATG
>Ga0182742_1004959_pt1 | contig 11611 bp, 9 predicted proteins | sample eDN5th37CBELigMG_FD_128880 | JGI IMG/M metagenome (GOLD analysis project Ga0182742, IMG submission 128880) | Enriched Miracle-Growth compost microbial communities from Emeryville, California, USA - eDNA 5th pass 37_C BE-Lig MG (version 2)... ... | reverse complement strand
CGCCGAGTGAATGCCCGGCGCGCCCCCAAGAGCGTCGACTGCCAGCCCCGAATCATCGGCAAAGGCCGGGAGGCCGGACGCCTTTGCCGCGGCATGCGCCTTGATCGCGGCATTCTCGGCAAAGCTCGCGCCGGTCTCTTCCGGTTCGGGCAGGTTCAGATCGCCGGCCGACACCGCCTCGATGCCATAGAGCGCAAGCAGTTCGCGCATCTCGCGCAACTTGCCGGCATTGTGGGTGGCGATGACGAGTTTGCCAGTGATGGGACGATGGCTGGTCATATCCATCCGTCAAGCCCTAAGCGCGTTCACGCGCGTCTTCGACGCGCTATAACGAAGGAAATCGGGGCCGGGGCATTTCGTCCGAACGTATGCGCGATGAGGGTCAGCAAAAAGGCCCCCATCCCCGACACTTCCCCACACCTCCGCTTCGCTGGGCGGGGGCAGGGGAGTGCAAAGACCGCAGACGTTTCGAGATGAAAAGCCACGAACATTTCGTTCACGTCACCGCCAGCTTCTGCAGATCGATCAGCTTGCCGATGCCCTTGCGCGCGAGCTTCAACAGTTCGAGGAGCTGCTCCTCGGTGAAGGGCGTCTTCTCCGCGGTTCCCTGAATTTCGATGATGCCACCAGCTCCGGTCATCACGAAATTGGCGTCGGTGTCTGCCTCGGAATCCTCCGCATAATCGATGTCGAGCACCGGAGCGCCTTTGTGGATGCCGCATGACACCGCGGCGACATGATCGCGCAGCACGTCGGATTTGATCATGCTGCGCGTCTTCATCCATTGCAGGCAGTCGTGAAGGGCGACCCAGCCGCCGGTGATCGAGGCGGTGCGGGTGCCGCCATCGGCCTGGATCACGTCGCAGTCGATGGTGATCTGCCGTTCGCCGAGTGCGACCAGATCGACCACGGTGCGCAGCGAGCGCCCGATCAGCCGCTGGATTTCCACCGTGCGGCCACCCTGCTTGCCGGCGGTCGCCTCGCGCCGGGTGCGCTCGGAAGTCGCGCGCGGCAGCATCCCATATTCGGCCGTGACCCAGCCGCGCCCCTGCCCCTTGAGCCAGGGCGGCAGCCGGTCCTCGAGTGTCGCCGTCACCAGCACATGAGTATCGCCGAACTTCACGAAGCAGGAACCTTCGGCGTATTTGACCACGCCGCGCTCGAGTGAGATGGCGCGCATTTCGTCAGGGGCCCGGCGACTCGGCCGCATCGTTCAGTCCTTCTTGATTTGCAGGTTGGCTTAGGCGCTTTTAGGAGGCACCGTCGCAGCCGACAAGCGCGGATTCGCCAAGAGCGGCGGTCCGGGAGGTAAACGTCTTTGCTCGACAATCTGATGCGGCCGATCCGCGCCTTCCGCCCGGCCTATGTGCCGCTGGTGATGGTGTATTTCGCCTATGGCGCGCTCGGCCTGATCGATGTCACGAGAGACTTCTGGATCAAGGAGCAGCTGCGGCTGTCGCCGTCCGATCTTGCCAGCATCGGCGTCTGGCTGACGCTGCCCTGGACCATCAAGATGGTGTTCGGCGAACTGGTCGATTGCGTGCCGATCTTCGGATCGCGGCGGAAAGTCTACATCGTGATCGGCGCGATGTTCACAGCGGCGGGCCTTCTCACGCTCGCTGGCGCCGCGGGCGGCTGGCTGTCTTTTCTGGTGCCCGACCAGCTTTATGTGCTGGGCGCGCTACTCATCGTTCTCGGCACGGTCATCCAGGACGTGGTTGCCGACGCGATGTCGACCGAGGTCGTCAAACGGGTCGATGCGACCGGCCAGCCGCGGCCGGACAACGAGGTCCGGTCCGAACTCGGCATGGTGCAGGTGCTGGGCCGGCTCGCGCTGTCGGCCGGAATCGTTGCGGTGGCGGGCTTGTCCGGCATTCTGGCCGGCCTGTTCGATCGTCAAACCGTGTTCCTGATGGGCCTCGTCATCCCGGCGATTTCCATCACCGGCACCTTGCTGGTGCGTAAGGAGCCAACAGAAATCCGTCCGATCGACTGGCGCATTCTCGGCGGCGGGCTGATCTTCGGGGCGATGGTGCTGGCGATCGCGCTAGGCGGCGTTCCCTATGGTCAGGAGGTCATCTTCCTTTTGTCGATGGTCGTGATTTGTACCATGCTGGTGTTCGTCACCCGCGAGCTCGATCACAAGTCGCGGATGGCGATCCTCTATACCAGCATCATCATTTTCGCATTTCGCGCCACGCCCGGCGTCGGCGACGGCTATTTCTGGTGGACGCTCGACGTCCTGGAATTCGACGAGAATTTCTACGGTGCATTGCGTCAGACCGGCGCCGTTCTCGCGATCCTCGGCATGTGGCTGTTCTCCCGCCAACTCACCGAATATTCGGTCACCAAAACGCTGTTCTGGCTGGCGATCATCGGCACGCTGCTTTCGCTGCCGAGCCTCGGGCTTTACTATGGCGTGCATGAATGGACCGAACGCAGCTTCGGATTCGGCGCGCGCACCATCGCGCTGATCGACACGGTCGCTTCGTCGCCGTTCGCGCAGCTCTCGATGATCCCGCTGCTGACGCTGATCGCCTTCTATGCGCCGCCCGGACACCGCGCGACCTGGTTTGCGCTGATGGCCTCGCTGATGAATCTGGCGCTGGCCGCCGGCCAGTTGCAGACAAAGTATCTCAATCAGATTTTCGCGGTCCAGCGTGGCGAGTATAACGAGCTTGGCGCGTTGCTGATCGCGGCGCTGACCCTCGGGTTCGTGCTGCCGATCGGCACGATTCTGCTGCTGGGACGGCGAGTGTGAGGCGCATCATGCTTGAAATCCGCGGCCTGAATCGACAAGTCTTGTAGATTGAAGGAGTGTTCCTGCTTTGGCGTCACACGACATCCCGGTCGGTGCGACCCAGGTTTCGCTCACCGATCTGAGCGAACGGTCGCGCGACATCTTCCGTCAAATCGTCGAAAGCTATCTCGCCACCGGCGAGCCGGTCGGTTCGCGTAACGTTTCGCGGCTGCTTCAGGTTTCGCTGTCGCCGGCCTCCGTGCGCAATGTGATGAGCGATCTTGAGCAGCTCGGGCTGATCTATGCGCCGCATACCTCGGCCGGCCGGCTGCCGACCGAAATCGGCCTGCGCTTCTTCGTCGATGCCCTGATGGAGATCGGTGACCTGAACGACAGCGACCGGCGTGCGATCGAAGCGCAGGTCGCCGGACGCGGCCAATCCTTCGAGGATGTGCTGATGCAGGCTTCGGGCTTGCTGTCCGGCCTGACCCGCGCCGCCGGCGTCGTGTTGGCCGCCAAGCTCAATGCCCATCTCAAGCACATCGAGTTCGTGCGGCTCGAGCCGGAGCGGGCGCTGGTGGTGATGGTCGCGGAAGACGGCCAGGTCGAGAATCGCATTCTCAACATTCCCGCCGGCCTGCCGACGTCCTCGCTGATCGAGGCTTCGAACTTTCTCAACGCGCGCATCCGCGGCAAGACGCTGGCGGAGCTGCGCATGGAACTCGAAGACGCTCTGGAGGCGGGCCGCGCTGAGCTGGATCAGCTGACGCAGAAAATCGTGGCGGCTGGTTTCGCGAGCTGGTCCGGCGGCGACCAGGACGACCGCCGGCTGATTGTGCGGGGGCAATCGCATCTGCTCGACGATCTGAAGGCGCTGGACGATCTGGAGCGGGTGCGGCTTTTGTTCGACGACCTCGAGACCCGCCGCGGGGTGATCGATCTCCTGGGCCGCGCCGAGCGCGCCGACGGCGTGCGCATCTTCATCGGATCCGAAAACAAGCTGTTCTCGCTGTCCGGCTCCTCCACCATCGTGGCGCCGTACCGGGATTCTGCCGGACGGATTGTCGGCGTACTGGGGGTGATCGGCCCAACCCGACTGAACTATGCGCGGGTGATTCCGATGGTCGACTATACCGCCAAGGTGGTATCCCGGATTCTGTCGGGAACTTGATTTTTTGTCTCCGAGTTCTGATATGGCGGCGATAGCCCCACAACCGTCACCGGACGCACCGCGATGAACGATACGCCACGGCCTGACGCGCCAAACGCCGATAACACCGCCGAGAATCCGGCCCGAGCTTCGCAAGGCCAAGATTCGGCGGCCCAAGCCCCGAAGCCGCAAGTCTCCAAGCCCTATGTCGACCCGTCACTGACGGTCGACGAGGTGTCCGAGATGAAGGATCGTCTGCTGCGGACGCTGGCCGAAATGGAGAATCTGCGCAAGCGCACCGAGCGCGAGGTCGCCGACACACGCCAATATGGCATTGCCTCGTTTGCGCGCGATATCCTCGGCGTCGCAGACAATCTGCGCCGTGCTCTCGATGCGATCAATCCCGAGATTCGCGCCTCCGCCGACGCCGCTTTCGTGGCTTTCATCGAGGGCGTCGAACTGACCGAACGGGAATTGATGAAGGCCCTGGAGAAGAACGGCATCCGCAAGGTCGATCCGCTCCAACAGAAGTTCGACCCGAACCTGCATGATGCGATGTTCGAGGTGCCCGATCCGTCGGTGCCCGCGGGCACCGTGGTGCAGGTGATTCAGCCGGGCTATGTAATCGCCGATCGCATTCTACGGCCGGCCATGGTCGGGGTGGCGAAGGGCGGCCCGAAGATGCCGGCCGCCGCGGCGGCAAACGACGACGCGGGCGGGCAATAGACTGCTTGTCCTCGAAATGACGTTGTGCCGCTAGCCACGGGGCAGTCCGCACTGCATGGAAGGCAGGCGGCATCCCGGGAAATCGGCGGCTCGTTTTCAGCTTTCCGCGGAGCCTTTCTGGATGTCTGATCACTCCCGCGCGTTGATGCCGTCGCGCACCTGACGGAAGCGGGTGAAGTTGTCCGGCCACTGCGCCTTCGGTGAAATGCCGACAATGCGCACGAAGCCGGCAACGCCGAATCGCATCCATTGCACGATCACCACATCGGTGTTGTCGCGCGTCGCCTGGCCTTCCAGCCGGATTTCGTGGGTGGGCAGGCCGCCGACGCGGATCTGATCCTGCGACAGCACCCGAAGATTGCTGAAGCCCTGGATGGTGCGCAGCACGTTCTGGGCGAAGCTTGCGCGTTCGTCGGCCTGCGTGGGCGCGCCGCTGCCGATCGAGACCAGCAGGACAGGCTCGGTGTTGCTGATTTCGCCGGCGCCCGAGCGCTCCGTCAGCATGATGGCGCGGCCCGGGAGCAGCAGTCTGACGCCTTCAAAATTTGCGCGCTCGGTCACCCGGAAGGGCAGTTGATCGAGAATTTCCTCCGGCGGGATTGCGGGGCGCAAAGTCACAGTTGAAAGCGCCTTGCGGATCGTCTCTTCCGGATAGGCCTCGCTTGCTTCGGCGGGGATCTGCGCGGTCACTACGAACGAAAACGTGGCGTCAGAGCCATGACCCGTGATGCTGCGGCGCGTGATCATCAGCCATTTGCGGAACTTCGTGCCCTCGACTTCCTGGTCGCCAACGACGAGGTGAGCGGCGCCGCTCTCGGTCAGCATCAGTTCACGCTTGGCGTTGCTGACGCCCGGGATCTCGATCGCGCCCGAACTCATCGCCTTCAGAAATTGCTCATAGGCCGGTCCCGGAACCTGGCTTAGAACGATCGCGGCTTTCTTGTCGCGATCCTCGAAGCCGGGAAAGGTCGCGCTCGCTGTCATGCCGGCCGGCGGCACGAGGCCGACATGGGAGCCGACCGGGAAAACCGCCTCGCCCGCCTGCACCGGGCCGGCGGCAACAAGGGCAAAGAGCAGGAGGGCCGTTCGCAGCATCATCGGGCTTGTCGGGGTTTGATGGATTTTCGGTTTTGCGTTTCGCCGCAGAGCCGGGCATAGCCGTTTATCGAGGCGGCCGGACGGGCGACGTTCGCAATGTACCAGCAAATCGGGTCATTGAAAGGCGGGTCCGGGCGACGGCGGACGCTGACGCAGTCATGCTTGAGACCCTGATCACCATCCTCGATCTGTTTGGTGTGGCGGTCTTTGCGGTGACCGGCGCGCTCGTCGCCTCGCGCAAGCAGATGGACATCGTCGGCTTTGCGCTGCTCGCGACCGTGACCGGTATCGGCGGTGGAACGCTCCGCGATCTCGTGCTCGGCATGACGCCGGTCTTCTGGGTCCAGCAGCCTGTCTATATCGCAGTGTGCGTCGCAGTCGCGATCGCTGCGTTTTTCACCGCTCATGTCCCCGAATCGCGCTACCGCCTCCTGCTCTGGCTCGATGCGCTCGGCCTGTCATTCTTCTGCGTGGTCGGGGCCGAGCGGGCGCTGGAGGGTGGGGGCGGCGCCTTCATTGCGATCGTCATGGGTGTCATCACAGCGACCATCGGTGGCGTGATCCGGGACGTGCTGGGCGGAGAAATCCCCATGATTCTGCGCAAGGAAATCTACGCGACCGCGGCGCTCGCAGGGGCCGCGGCTTTCGTCGTCGGAGCCATATTGGGGGTCCCGCCGACCGGAGCCGCGCTCGCGGGCTTTGCCATCTGTTTCGCGATTCGGGGTCTTGCGCTTCAGCGCGGCTGGTCGCTGCCCGTATACCGCGCGCGTCCCGGCCGGGCTCCCGACGAAATCGACCGCCGTTAGGGAAACCGAAACCGAAACAGGGGAGCTTTCCGGAGCCGGGCGTGCGGTCGCAAACCCCTGCGGATTGGGCGCTTTTCAGCCCCACTCCCGGCTCCGAAGTCCTTGCGGCCCAAAGGGCCCCTCCTATATGACCCAAGACGCCGCAGGGCTGCGGCGCGGTCATTTAGAGGGGGTCGGATTACGGACGGCGGCGGGGACGACCCGTCGAATTCCACGGTCCATCCGGGTGCCGGCTCAGGGCCCGGCCGATCTGCCTGAGAGAGAGGAAAGAACATGTCAAAGGTCATCGGTATCGACCTCGGCACCACCAATTCGTGCGTGGCCGTGATGGAAGGAAAGACGCCCCGCGTCATCGAGAATGCCGAGGGCATGCGGACGACGCCTTCGATCGTCGCTTTCACGGACGACGGCGAGCGGCTGGTGGGCCAGCCGGCGAAGCGCCAGGCCGTGACCAATCCGGAACGAACCATCTTCGCGGTCAAGCGCCTGATTGGACGGCGCTACGACGACCCGACGGTGGAAAAGGACAAGAAGCTTGTCCCCTACAAGATTACGCGCGCCTCGAACGGCGACGCCTGGGTCGAGGTCGATGGCAAGACCTACTCGCCGTCGCAGATTTCCGCCTTCATCCTGCAGAAGATGAAAGAGACGGCCGAGGCTCATCTCGGCCAGAAAGTCGAGCAGGCCGTCATCACGGTTCCCGCTTACTTCAACGACGCGCAGCGCCAGGCGACCAAGGACGCCGGCAAGATCGCGGGTCTTGAAGTCCTGCGCATCATCAACGAGCCGACCGCGGCGGCGCTTGCGTACGGCCTCGACAAGCAGAAGTCGGGCACGATCGCGGTCTACGACCTCGGCGGCGGCACATTTGACGTGTCGGTGCTGGAGATCGGCGACGGCGTGTTCGAGGTGAAGTCGACCAACGGCGACACCTTCCTCGGCGGCGAAGACTTCGACATGCGGCTGGTCGGCTATCTCGCCGATGAATTCCAGAAGGAACAGGGCATCGACCTGCGTCGCGACAAGCTCGCGCTGCAGCGCCTGAAGGAAGCCGCCGAGAAGGCCAAGATCGAGCTATCCTCGACCACGCAGACCGAGATCAACCTGCCATTCATCACCGCCGATGCGAGCGGTCCGAAGCACCTGACCATGAAGCTGACCCGCGCCAAGTTCGAGGCGCTGGTCGACGACCTGATCCAGAGGACCGTCGAGCCGTGCCGCAAGGCGCTGAAGGATGCCGGGCTGAACGCGTCGGAAGTCAACGAAGTGGTCCTGGTCGGCGGCATGACCCGCATGCCGAAAGTCCAGGAAGTCGTGAAGCAATTGTTCGGCAAGGAGCCGCACAAGGGCGTCAACCCCGACGAGGTCGTGGCGATCGGCGCGGCAATCCAGGCCGGCGTGTTGCAGGGCGACGTCAAGGACGTACTGCTGCTTGACGTGACGCCGCTGTCGCTCGGCATCGAGACCGAGGGCGGCATCTTCACCCGCCTGATCGACCGCAATACCACGATCCCGACCAAGAAGAGCCAGGTGTTCTCCACCGCGGCGGACAACCAGAATGCGGTCACCATCCGGGTGTTCCAGGGTGAGCGCGAAATGGCGGCCGACAACAAGCTGCTCGGCCAGTTCGACCTGATGGGAATTCCGCCGGCGCCGCGTGGCGTGCCGCAGATCGAGGTCACGTTCGACATCGACGCCAACGGCATTGTCAATGTCCAGGCCAAGGACAAGGGCACCGGCAAGGAGCAGCAGATCCGCATCCAGGCGTCTGGCGGTCTGTCCGAGGCCGATATCGAGAAGATGGTCAAGGACGCCGAGGCGCATGCCGAAGAGGACAAGAAGCGCAAGGCCGCGGTCGAGGCCAAGAACCACGCCGAAGCGTTGGTTCACTCGACCGAAAAGGCGCTGTCCGAGCATGGCTCAAAGGTTGGTGAGGACGATCGCCGCGCGATCGAGAATGCGCTCGCCGACCTGAAGGAGGCGCTGAAGGGCACCGACGGCGAGGCTATCGCCGCCAAGTCCAACACGCTGGCGCAAGCTTCGATGAAGCTCGGTGAGGCCATGTACAAGGCGCAGCAGGAAGGCGGATCGGGCGGTTCCGATGCGTCCGGCGGCGCTGCCGGCGGTAACAAGGACGATGTGGTCGACGCGGAATTCACCGAGGTCGACGACGATAAGAAGAAATCGGCGTAACGTCACTCGCTTGACCTCCCCCGTTTGCGGGGGAGGTTGACTGCGCAGCGGTCCGGAGGGGGCTCTTGCAGACCATTCTCGCTGTGGACATTTTTAGCGCCTCCCCGCTCACGCGCGAGCGGGAGAAGGAAGTGGCTGCCTCCGCGGTCGCTGCATGCTTTTTCTTCGGCGGCATGTAATCGATGGCCAAGACTTGCTACTACGAAACGCTCAGCGTCGCGCGCACGGCGACCGATGCCGAGATCAAGAGCTCGTATCGCAAGCTCGCGATGAAATGGCATCCGGACCGCAATCCCGGCAACAAGGCGGCTGAAGCCAAGTTCAAGGAAATCAACGAGGCCTATGACGTCCTGAAGGACGGCGACAAGCGCGCCGCCTATGATCGCTTCGGCCATGCGGCCTTCGAGCAGGGCAATGGTGCGAGCGCGCACGGCTTCGGCTCTGACTTCGGCTCGGCATTCTCCGACATCTTCGAGGGGATTTTCGGCATGGCCGGCGGCCGCGGCCGCTCGTCCGGTGGACGCGAGCGCGGCGCCGACCTGCGCTACAACATGGAAATCACGCTCGAGGATGCGTTTTACGGCAAGACCGCCGAAGTCCGCATCCCGACATCAGTGACTTGCGAGGCCTGTTCGGGTGGGGGCGCCAAGGCCGGGACACGGCCCAGAACCTGCGCCTCCTGCGGGGGGCAGGGTCGGGTTCGCCATGCGCAGGGCTTCTTCACGCTCGAACGGACCTGCCCGTCCTGTCAGGGCCGCGGTCAGGTGATCGACGATCCTTGCCCCTCATGCTCCGGTTCCGGACGGGTGACGCGCGAGCGCATGCTCTCGGTCAACATTCCGCCGGGGGTGGAGGACGGGACGCGCATTCGTCTCGCTGGCGAGGGCGAGGCGGGCTTGCGCGGCGGCGCCGCGGGCGACCTCTATATTTTCCTGTCACTCGCCTCGCACGCGATTTTCCAGCGCGACGGCGCGGACCTGCATTGCCGGGTGCCGGTCTCCATGGTGACGGCGGCGCTGGGCGGCGAGTTCGAAGTGCCCGCGATCGATGGCGCGCGCAGCAAGGTCAAGGTGCCGGCGGGGACCCAATCCGGCCGGCGCTTCCGCCTGCAAGGAAAGGGCATGCCTGTCCTGCGTTCCAAGCAGATGGGCGACATGTATGTTCAAGTCGTGGTGGAAACTCCGCAGAACCTTACCAAGCGCCAGCGCGAATTGCTGATGGAATTTCAGAAGATTTCGTCGACTGAGACGCAGCCGGAATCGACCGGATTCTTTGCCAGGGTCAAGGATCTGTTCGATATCGGATCGCGGCCGCAATGATGCGAAAGTTCCCGATCAACGCGGCTACCCTTGGCGACACCGCGCAAAACGGCTATGCCTTGCGCAGGCCACAATAGTTCACAAACTCAAGCAGCAATGCGTCCTCAATCCTCCCTCGCCGAGAAGAAGGGGCTGCGTCTTGACGACGAAGTCCGGTTCATTCGTTCTTGGCTGGAGAGGCCACTGGCGATCGGCGCGGTCACGCCATCCGGACGGGTTCTCGCTCGCACCATGGCGCGGTATGTCGACACCGGAATTCCGGGACCAGTGATCGAGCTTGGCCCGGGCACCGGTCCGGTGACGGAGGCGCTTGTGGCGCGCGGTGTTCCGCAAAAGCGCCTTGTGCTGGTCGAGTTCAATCCCGGCTTTTGCCGTATCCTGCGCCAGCGCTTTCCCGAGGCCACTGTCGTACAGGGCGACGCCTACAGCCTGCGCCGCACGCTCGGCGATGTGCTGGAGCAGCCGGCGGCGGCGATGGTTTCCGGGCTACCGCTGCTGAACAAGCCGATGCGCACGCGCATTCGCCTGCTCAATGAGGCTTTGGGCCTGATGCATGGCAATGCGCCGTTCGTGCAGTTCACCTATTCGATGGCCGCGCCGCCGATTCCGAAAGGTTTGTCGCGGATCGCGGTCGAGGCCTCCGAGCGCATCTGGATGAACCTGCCGCCCGCGCGGGTTTGGTGTTATCGCCGCGTGCTGGTGTCCTGAATTATGGTCTGCCCCGCGAGAGCGGGGCATCGAGAATCCCTGCGAAGCGACGCCAAGGCAGAACGGAAGCAGCCCATTGTCCAGCGGACTGGCATCACGGCCTTGTGGTGTTGATTGCTTCGCTCCGCTTGCAATGACGGGTAATCATCCGGTCATTTCCAGTCGTCGCCCGGCATGATGCGGCGCATGTACTGATCGAATAGCGGTACGGTGAATGCCGTGTCGCCGTGGCTCGGGCTCCAGATCATGCCCTTCCAGATCAACTGGCTTCGCGTCGGACCGAGCGATGTGACTTCGCGATTAAGCTCCCAGGCGATGTCGCCCGAGCGGTGCGGACCCGGACCGAGCTCCGCCATTGCGCGCAAATAGCGTTTCTCCAGAGGCGTCAGCCGGTCGAAGCGGACCCGGAAAAAGCTTTCATCCAGCGCGGCAACTGCGGTGGTCGACGCCAGATCGACGTCATGCACCGTCATCGGCGAGGCTTCCGCGGCATCCCACGTATGCTTGCCCCATTCCTGCAGGAAATAGGGATAGCCGTGGGTTTCCTTGTAAATCCGGCGCAGGGCGTCTTCGGTGATGTCCACGCTCTGGTCCCGCGCCGGCTTTGCGATGGCAAGGCGCGCCGCGTCCTCCGACAGCGGACCCACCATCGGAAAATCGAACAGCCGTTCGGCATAGGATTTGGCGCGGCCCATGCGGCCCGGCAGTTGTGGAAGGCCCGCTCCGACCAGCACGACCGGCAGACTGCGCTGGGACGTGCGGTGCAACGCCGTGATCAGCGCGGCGAGCTGATCCTCCTCGACATATTGCAGTTCGTCGATGAACAGCCCGAGTGCGGTCTCCGCGGCTTTGGCCGCATGACCGCTGACCT
>Ga0182742_1004958_pt1 | contig 11611 bp, 8 predicted proteins | sample eDN5th37CBELigMG_FD_128880 | JGI IMG/M metagenome (GOLD analysis project Ga0182742, IMG submission 128880) | Enriched Miracle-Growth compost microbial communities from Emeryville, California, USA - eDNA 5th pass 37_C BE-Lig MG (version 2)... ... | reverse complement strand
TGGAGCGGATGGGGATCGAACCCACAACCTCGGCATTGCGAACGCCGCGCTCTCCCAATTGAGCTACCGCCCCGCGTTGGTTACGGGATACGACATACATTAGCGACCGGCCCCCCGCGACGCAAGACGAACCGGGAAGATTTGGAGCACGATCATGAGAGCAGCCGTTCACTCCGCGTTTCGCCGCGTTTCCATCCCCCTGACGGCCTTGATTTTGGCCGTCGGAATCGGCGCCGCGCGGGCGGACGACGCCCCCTGGCGGCTTGTCGACTGGAAGCCGGTCGTCGACGGCCCGGTCTTCGAGGCCACGGGCAAGGACACTTGGGACAACAAGATCCGCGAGCGGGGCTTCATCCTGATCGACGACCAAGGGACCTACAACCTCTGGTACACCGGCTACAACTTCGACCGCGCCCAAACGATGTCGCTGGGACGAGCCACCTCGTCCGATGGCCTTCACTGGACCCGCGACTCCGCCAACCCGATCTTTGACAAGCTATGGACCGAGGACGTTTGCGTCGTCCGCCACAACGGGATTTATCACATGTTCGCCGAGGGGAAGGGCGACATCGCCCACCGCCTGACCTCCTCCGACGGCGTCCATTGGACCGACCACGGCCCGCTCGACGTTCGGCTCACAAACGGCGAGCCGATCCCCCCGGGCCCCTACGGCACGCCCACCGCCTGGTTCGAGGACGGCCTCTGGCGCCTCTTCTACGAGCGGCGGGACGCGGGGGTCTGGTACGCGACCAGCCGCGACATGAAGGTTTGGACCAATGTGCGAGACGAGCCGGTCCTCTCTCCGGGCCCCGAGCCCTACGACAAGACGATGATCGCCGCGAATCAGGTCGTCCGGCGCGACGGTTACTACTACACCTTCTACCACGCCCTCGCCGAGCCCGGGAGCCGCGTCTGGAACACCTGCGTCGCCCGGTCGAAAGACCTGATCCATTGGGAGAAATACCCCGGCAACCCCATCATCGCCGGCAACCGCTCAAGCGCCGTGCTCGTTGAGACTCCCCAGGGAGACCGCCTCTACACCATGCACCCGGCCGTCTGGGCCTTCGAGCCGACCGGGCTCCGGGAACCGGATCAGCGATAAAGCACCCCAACGCGACGACGGTAATCATCGTATGCGTCTTCGAACAACTGTTTGGCGGCTTCGGCTCCGAGGTGGTGGGCCGAGGTGAGCGCCTTGGGGGGCTGGCCGGCTTCGGTGAGGAGCCTCGCCGTTTCGGCCTTCACAAGGTTGATCAGGGCGCATCCGGTGACGCTTGAGAGAGGGGCGACGGGGGTTCTGAGTCCCTCGACCCAGACGGCCGAGTCTCCCGGCGGGGCCTTTTGGTCAAGGACCAGGTCGGCGACCTCATGGAGCTTTCGGCCCGACTCGTGTCGGGATGTGGAAACGTCGGCATTGGCCCGCGAGGTCAAGGCGACGACAAACATCCCCAGCCGCTTCGCCTCGATCGCCACGTCGATCGTCACGGCGTTGCAGCCGCTGCTGGAGATCGCCAAGAGGGCGTCGTCGGGGCTGGTGGCGAAGTTCCGCCAGAGGACCGGGCCGAACCCTTGGACGTTCTCCAGAAACATCGCCTGCCGCTGGCCGTTCGCGCCGACGACTTGGTTGTGGTAGCTCATCGACAGCTCGACGATCGGGTGGAACCCGGGAAACGAGCCGTAGCGGGGGAACATCTCCTCGACGGCCATCCGGGAATGCCCGGTGCCGAAGACGTGGACGAGCCTTCCCCCGAGGATCGCCCGGGCGAACCGCCGCGCCGCCTCGCGAACCGTCGGAAGCTGGGTCGCCTCGATCGCGTCAACGGCCTCGCGAACCGCCCGAAGATACTGGGCGAGCACGTCATTGGAATCCGAACGCTGGTCCAATTCGGTCATGGTCTCTCGGTTGAAGGAGGGGAGGGGGGAGGATCGAGGTGGGGCGCCCGTCCCTCGGCGATCCGCCAGCCGCCGTCGACGTTCAGCGCCGTTCCGGTGACGAACCTCGAAGCGGGCTCGCAGAGGTAGAGGGCGGCCTCGGCGCAGTCTTCGGGCGAGCCCGGCGCGCCGGTCATCGGCTGCTTCGTCTCCAGGTACGCCCGGATCACCGGGTCTCCGCAGGCCCGGGTGGCCATTGGCGTGTCGATCAGGCCGGGGACCAGCAGGTTGAACCGGATTCCATCCCGCGCGTAACGGGCGGCGGCGGCCCTCGTCATCGCCTCGACGGCCCCCTTGCTGGCCGCGTAGGCGAGCGTTCCGAATAAGTCGGGCGATGGCGATCTCGCCAAGACCGACCCGGTGTTCAAGATCGTCCCGCGCAGGCCTCGGGCGTCGGACTTCTGGTTCAGCATCCGGGTGACGGCGGCCCGGTTGGTCAGGAAGGTGGAACGGGCGTTGGCCTGGAGAACGGCGTCCCACCCCTCGACCGAGCACTCATGAAGCGGCCCGTCGCCGAACCTTCTGCCGCTGATCCCGGCGACATGGAAGAGAACGTCGATTCGACCGTCCAGCAAAATCAAGGCGCGCCGAAAGAGCCGCTCGACCGCCTCGGGCTCGGAGACGTCGGCCGGAACGCCCCAGACCCCGCGCGGAGCGAGGGGCTTGAGCGTCGCCAGCGTCTCTTCGGTCTCCTCGGCCGTCTTGCCGCAAATGACCACCCGCGCCCCCTCGGCCAGGAACCGACGGGCCGTGGCCAGACCGATCCCGCTGGTCGCGCCGGCGATCAGGCAGCCCACATCATCGAGTCGAAGACCGGAGGGCATGGAGGGGACTCCGCGATTGCGTTCCGACTTCAATCCTTAACCTGGAAGACCGCCTCGATCTCGACGGCGATCCCCGCAGGCAGCGAACCCATCCCCACGGCGCTCCGGACGCCGACGCCGGCCTCTGGGCCGAAGACGTCGCGCATCAGGTCGGAGTATCCGTTAATGACCTGGGGCTGATCGGTATAGTTGGGAACGCAATTGACCATCCCCAGCGACTTGACCAGCCTGACCACCCGGTCCAGCGACCCCAGATGCGCCTTGAGCGTGGCCAGGATCGCCAGCCCCGTCTGCCGGGCCGCGGCCACGCCTTCCTCAAGCTCCATGTTCTCGCCGAGCCGCCCCACGATCAGGGTCTTGTCCGACTTCAAGGGCCCGTGCCCCGAGACGTACAGGAAATCCCCCACCCGAAGGGCCGAAACATAGGTGGCCATCGGCTTGGGAGCGGGGGGAAGTTCCAGCTTCAACTCGGCCAAACGCTGCTCGGCGCTCATGATCGTCATCCTCTTCCGGCTTGTGCCCAAGTGCCTGAACCACCGACTCCGCGACCCCCGCGGGCCGCGCTCGTTCTTATTCCTCGAACCTTCGCCAGCCTAACGCCCCCGACCCGCTAATTCAACTCGCCCCGCCCCCGGCGGTCCCGCCAAAAATTGGGTTCGTTCGCGCCGGAACGTCTCCTTGAAAGGCCGCCACAAACTCCCATAACATCCCATATCCCAATGCCTTACAAAACACACGCGCTCTGGAGAATTGGGTTCGTTCGGGCATTTTTTCACAACGAACCAGACGAGCTCCCATCAACACCACTCGTCCCGCGCGCACCTTCCCCCTTGTTAGTAATGCCTCAAACACCGCGATTCCGACCCCAAAACCGCGCGATCCGCCGCGCGGCCATTCCGCGCAAACCCCAAGACTCCTCCAGCCGCCACAACCAGAACCCCGAATGGCGGGCGTTGCCCGGCGAGCAAGCGACGTCAACGATGGGTTCCTCCCGCCGAGCGCCCTTTTTCGCTGCAACCCGCGAGCGCCTTCCCTACATCCGCCTGGAGAGCGCCGGGGATTGACAGGCGACGTCTCCGGCAAGGACATCGCCGGCTTCATCGCGCTCGGCGAACGCCTTCCGACGATCCCGATTCGAGTAGCCGGCGTCAGCGGGGGGCGCGCTCGCGGGCGATGTCCAGGCCGTCGCGGCGCGGGAAGGTCATCGCGCGGTATGGTGTGGCCGGTGGGCGCGTTGATGCGGGGAAACATCAATCTGGATTGGAGGTCGACGCCGCGGTAGGCTCGATTCTCGGCCTGACGCGGTCTCATCGCGGTGCTCCGGGAGGCGGCGCCCGATCAGGGCGCGCTCCAGCCCACAACCCGGATCGGTCGCGGGCGTCGCGGAGGCCATGATGAGTATCCTCGTCCCGTAGCGCCCCCGGCCCGCCGCCGCGCTTGCCGTTATCATCAGAAATTACTCTCGGCGAGCCGGTTCGCTGAGCTTGGACACTATTTCCCAAATAATCCACATGTCCTAAAAATGCCAAAGGCTGATCATCGGAGTTCCGGCCCGCGCGCCGCCTAAGTTTTCAAAGTTTTTTGTCCCCCGCAATACCGTGGCCTCCACGACGAATAGGGCATATAAGTTTAATTCATCCAGATTTCCAAGAGGCATCCTCCACTCGGGAGCTGTCGATGATGAGTCGTTCCTTGATTGCGAACCGATTTTACCTCTTTGCCTGGGCATCGCTCGCGGTGTTGATGACGCCCGCCTCCTCGCGGGCCCAGCTCGACCTCAAGGTCCCGGGCGTGCCCGACATCACCAAGCCATTGCGGGAGAAGGTGACCAAGCCGCTCCACAACCGGCTGACCACGCGCCCCGCGGAGGTGACCTCTCAAAGCGCGGAGTTCGTCCCCGCTTCGATCGATGATGACGGGAAGGTCTGGTCCGGTTCGACCAGCGGCAGTGGGCGGGGGGCGTATCTTGGCCAGGCGGACCTTGAATACGACGACCAGGGGCGGGCTTGGTGGGTTTTCTGGAATCGCAAGCCCCTCGTCGCCCGCCTCGGCCCCTATGAGATGCGGAAGCGCGCGCCGGCCCGTTGGGATCGCGCGTCGGGGGGCGAGCAGCGTCGGGATATCGGCTCGCCGGCGCACGTCGCCTCGGTGAAGATCTTCAACCCGACCCAAGATCCGATCATCTACCACATGCGCTACTCCGATCAGGTGGAATGGATGAGGGAGACACTCGCCCCGGGGTCGCATCGCGTGTACAACGCCGCGATGCCGGCCCGCTGGCGGATCCGCTTCGACAACAACGGCCAGAGCCAGGAGCAGACCCTCTCGCACTACGCGGCGCCGATCAACAACACCGCGGGGAGCGGGGTGCCCAAGCCCTACTATTTCGATTGGAGGGGGGGCCGACTCGGCATCCATGAGGGCGAGCCCGCCGCCGCGAGCGCGGCCTCGACGGCCGGCGGGAATCCGACCCCGAACCGCCCGGATTCGAGATCGCAAGGGGTGAGGCTCGCCGAGGAGATCATCGGGGCGATCGGCCGGGGCGTGGAACAGGCCGAGCGACGGCGCGCGGAGGAACGGAGTCGTCCCTCGCGGTCGGCTCGCCCGTTTTCCCAGCAGGCGGCGCCGCAACCGGCCGCGCCTCACGCTTCCCCCACGGCCACGAGCGGCGCCAGGCCAAGCCTGGGCATCTTCATGCAACCGGTCCGCCTGAGCAACGGACAAGCCGGCCTCCAGATCCAGCGAGTCGAGCCCAGCGGCCCGGCCCAGCGCGCCGGCCTGGAGTCGGGCGACATCATCGTCCGGGTCGATGGCGCCCCGGTGGCCCAACCCGATCAATTGCGCCAGGCCTTGGCCCGCTCCGACGGCCGGCCAAGGCTGACCCTCATCAACGTCCGCGACGGCCAACCGGTCGACATCGGCGTGCCCCTGGACTGATGCCCGTTCTTCCGGAAGGGGCAAGCGGAGGCGTTGGACGATCCCGCCGACCAGCGGCTCGTTCAGGCCTCGCCGTGGTTGGACCGGCTCGCGGCGCGGCATGCCGGTGATTCATTCGAAGGTGATCCCCTCGGCGGGCGGGCCGGCCCGCCGAGCATGGGCATCCGGGGGTATTGGCATGAGACGATCCTGGATCGGTTGCGTGATCCTCCTCCTCTGCTGGGCGGTCGCCGCCGAGGCCGATTTCTGGAGGTGTCAGAATTGCGGGAGGCAAGGGGGCTTCCCCACCGATGCGTCCGGCGGAGGCTCCGTCAGGGTGCTTAGTCGTTGCAACTCCTGCCCCGCCGAACGATCCCCGAATCGCGCGGGGGGGCGCGATTCGGCCGCCGATGCCGAACGGCGCAGGCAGTCGGAAGAAACCCGCAAGCGGTTGGAGGAATGGGAAAACGAACGCAGGCGGGACGAGGAGCGGCGGGCGCGCAATCTGCGCGAAACCCGGCGGCGGTTGGAGGAACATGAGGAGGAGCGGAGGCGCGCCGAACGTCAGAGGAGTGGCCCGGTTCGGGGCTCGGTCGACGGGCCGACCACGAACATCGACGATCGGAGGGACCGGACGAAGATCGATTTCGAGGAGTTCCAGCGTCCGCGCGCCGAGGTCGAGCGGGAAGCCCGCCAACTCGGCGAGTGGCTCACGCGAGAATCACCGCAACTCCTGGCGGGCAAGCTCCGCGAGATGCCGTCGGAGGAGCTCGAAAACGCGGCTAGCCGTGCTCGCTGGCTGCTCGAAGAGATGCAGCAACACGGTTTGCCGGTCTCTCCCGAGCTGGGGCGAGCCCTGGAAGTTCTCCGCAAGGAGGATGAGATCCGTAGGAATCGCGAGTTCATCCGGATGCTCAACGCCCAGGTCGATCCCGCTGAATGGCTCCGTGAGAATCTGTCCGATCAGGAGCTCCTGACGGCCATCGACAATCTCTCGGCGCTGAAACGGGATTCGCGCGATCACCAGCAACCGGACGTTCCCGAGCTGGAGGAATTCCACAGACGACTGCTGGCCGAAATCAATCGCCGAGGGCTCCCCACGAACCGGGGGGCCGAGCGGGAGGACCGCCAGGAGAGCCGACGACAGGCCGAGGAGCGTCGGCGGGCCGAGGAGGAGCGTCGGCGCGCGGAAGCGGGGCGGAAGCGCGACGCGAACGACCCGTCGCCCCGGGGTGGCGGCCGGCTCGAAGACGCCGAGGTCGTGGCCCGCGCGTCCGCCGAGGAGGTCGTCGACCATATGATCGACCAGGCCATGCGCAAGTTGATCCCGATCCCGGGGATCGGCGCGGCGATGGCGTTCACCGAATTCTTCAAGGAGTTTGTGTACGCGGCGGTCGAGGAGAAGGCCCGCCCGACCCTCGCGCTCAACCCGGAGGCCCGGCTCGTCGACGGGGGGGGCCCGCCGACGAGCGAGGCCCAGCACCTGGCCAGCCGGGGCCGAACCGCCTGGCAAACGCCCGGGGGCATCTGGCTCTATTCCGACGACCCGGCGTATCGGCCTCGGACGCCCTACGCCGTGCTGTACCGCCCCATTCGGCCGCTCGGCGATGGCCAATGGGAGTGGCGCCGGGAGTCGGGCAACGCCGCGGCCCAACCCGAACCCGACCCATCCAACAAGGCGCTGATCCGGCAAACGACCCGGAGGGTTCGCCAGGAGGGCATCGATCGGTTGAAGCGGATCCTTGCGTCGCAGGCCCCGAATCCGAAGCGCGTGGGCGTGCTCGCGGTCGATCGCGTCATCAACGCGTCCCTGGAGAAGAAAGCCGAGGCCATGCTGGAACGGGTCCGGCTGAAGGACCCGGCGGCCAAACTCGTCGTCCCAAGCGTGGGAGGCTCCCGGGCCGCCGCGCTGAAGATGCTCCAGAAGGAGGGCGTGACCGTCTGGAGAGGGCGGGATGGCCTCTGGTACTCCATCCCGCATGCGAACTATCAACCGCGGTCGGAGTTCGTGGAACTCTGGCGCCCCCGGCGCGAAGGGGGGCGGTTCGTCCCGGTCGCCGCGCACGGCGCGGGCGAATCGCGCCCGGCCCCGGCGCCATCGGGGCCGAATCTGGTCTCCGGGGCCCAGACGGCCCCCAAGCCGCGCCAGGCGGCGAGGCCATCGCACCCGTCGCCGCCCCCGACGGCCAGCCGGCGCAGCCTCGGCGTCCACATCCAGACGGTCGATCTCGGAAGCGGGACGCTGGGGTTGTTCATCCAACGAGTCGATCCGAACACTCCCGCCCAGCGCGCGAGATTGGAGCCCGGTGACATCATTGTCCGCGTCGACGGCAATCCAGTCGTACGGTCCGAAGAGTTGCGAGATGCATTGGCCCGCTCCAATGGAAGGCCGAGGTTGACCGTTCGCAATGTCCGCGATGGTCAGTACATCGACATCGAAGCCGCGCTCGATTGAAGATGCATGGGAGCGGCCGGGGCAAGGTCTTCGCGCGCCAGTCCACTCGACCTCGCCCGAGCCGCCTCCCCAGGAACCGTCGGGAAACGCCCTTCTGTTCGCCGACGCGCTGATGGGTCCGCGTCGACTGAGGGACGCGCCGCCCCTCTCCCCGCCGCGGCGGGCGGGGCGAGCCGGCCGCCGGAACGCATCGGCGATCCGCTTCGGGAGGCGTCAACTCCTCGGCTTGTCTTCGGCCATGTCCTTGCCGAAGGCGCGGAGGAGGGAGATGAGGGCGAAGTGGCCGCGGCGGACGTCGGGGTCGAAGAGGAAGCCTTTGATGAGTGTCCAGAGGCTCGGGGGCTTGGGCTGGCGGGGAGTGACGGCTTGTAGGACGTTGGGGATCGATCGGGCGTGGGCCGCGAGGGCTTTGGGGTCGATGGCGCCGAGGGTGTTGAGAAGGATGATCAGGTTGCGCAGGCCTTGGAGCGAACCCGGGGCGCTGGCGGCTTCGACGGCCACCTGGATCACCTTGTCGCTCGATCCGGCCGCCCCGCGCATCAGGTCGAGCGCGCCGCCGTCGTGGAGCTTTTGCAGCAGGTCGAGCGCGGCCAAAAGCGCCTCGGCGTGTTCGGTCGGGGCGTCTTCGAGCCGGCTTCGCAGTTCGGCCCGGGGGTCGCGGGGAGGCGTTTCCAAGAGGATCGGCTGGGCCACGGCCTTACTCCTTCTTTGGTTCGATGGGGCGCGACGACGGGGAGGCGCCGGGCAAGGTGTAGTTCGGCAGGCTCCATTTCCGCTCGACCTCGACGCCGCGCTGGGGGGTCGGATCGCCGTAACGGAAGTTGTTGCGGGGCAGGGGGCTTTCGCCCGATTCGGTCAAGACCCGCAGCCGGACGGCGGTTTCCTTGTAGGCGGGGGTGTTGGTCGCGGTGTCGGCGTGGCTGCCGGTGAGCAGGTTCACGGCCTCGTCGTCCGTGGAATTCAAGGGCATGTAAAGCTGTTTTCCCTCGACCCGATCGGTCACCAGCGCCCGCAAGCGAACGCGACCATGGCGCGAGGTCAATTCCACGCGCGAGCCGCTCTCGATTCCGCGCTCCTTGGCCAGTTCGGGAGAGACCTCCACGAAGACGTCGGGGGTGATTTGGCTGAGCCCGTCAACGCGGTAGGTCAGGTTTCCCTCGTGGAAGTGTTCGAGGAGCCGGCCGTTGTTCAGATGCAGGTCGTATTCCTCGTCGACCCGCTCGACGGGTTCGCGAGGCGCCAGGGGGTAGAGCCTCGCCTTGCCGTCGGGGAAGGGGAACCCTTTGGTGTAGAGAAGCGGTTCGTCGGTTCCGTCGGCGGCGACGGGCCATTGGAGCGACTTGTACCCTTCGAGCCGGTCGTAGGAGACGCCGGCGAAGATCGGCGTGACCGAGGCGATCTCGTCCATGATCTCCGACGGGTGTTGATAATTCCAATTGGCCCCAAGTTGATTGGCGACGTCTCGGACGATCATCCAGTCGGGCCGGCTTCCAGGGAGGGGCTCGAAGACCTTATTGATCCGCTGGAACCGCCGCTCGGTGTTGGTGAAGGTCCCGTCCTTCTCCAAGCTCGGCGCGGCGGGGAGAACGACGTCGGCGTAGCGGCAGGCGTGGCCGAAGAAGATGTCTTGAACAACAGTGAATTCGAGCTTCGCGAAGGCGTCTCGGACGTAATTGGAGTTCGAGTCGACGACGGTGATTTCCTCGCCGAAGAGATAGAACGACTTGAGCTTCCCTTGATGGATCGCGTCGATCATCTGATGGTTGTCGAGCCCCTTGGTGGAGGGAAGCTCGACGCCCCAGGCGGCCTCGAACCGGGCCCGAACCTCGGGATCGTCGACCGACTGGTAGCCCGTTAGGTTGTTGGGCATCGCGCCGTGGTCGCTGGCCCCCTGCACGTTGTTGTGCCCGCGGAGGGGGTACGCGCCGGTGCCCGGACGCATGTAGTTGCCGGTGACGAGCAGGAGGTTGGAGATGGCGGTCGAGGAGTCGGAGCCCATCGAATGCTGGGTGATCCCCATCGCCCAGAGGACGCAGACCGTGTCCGCCTCGACGATCATGTGGGCGACCTTCTTCAAGGTCTCGACGGAGAGCCCGCTTTTTTTCGAGGCGAATTCGAGCGTGAAGGGTTCGAGGCTCGCCCGGTACTCGTCCAGACCGTTCACCCAACGGTCGAGAAACGCCTTCTTCTCAAGCCCTTGATCGAGGATGTACCGGCTGATCGCCGAGAGCCAAACCAGGTCGGTTCCGGGGCCGGGTCGAATGAAGAGGTCGGCCCTGCGCGCCATTTCATGTTCGCGCAAGTCGGCGACGATGACCTTTTGCCCCCCGAGCTTTTGCGCCCGCTTGACCCGGGTCGCCAAGACGGGATGGCTCTCGGCGGTGTTGCTGCCGACGATCAACACGAGGTCGGCCTGGGCGATGTCGGAGATGGAGCCCGAATCGCCGCCGTGGCCGACGGTTCGGAAGAGTCCAACCGTGGCCGGCGCCTGACAATACCGCGAGCAATTATCGATGTTGTTCGTGCCGATGACCGCCCGCGCCAGCTTCTGCATGAGGTAGCTCTCCTCGTTCGTGCACTTCGACGAGGAGATGAACGCCAGGGCGTCGGGGCCGTGCTGGCGTTTGATTTCGGAGAAGCGCCGGCCGATCAGTTGCAGGGCCTCGTCCCAGCTCGCCGCGCGGAACGAATTCCCCTCCCTGACGAGGGGCGTGGTCAGGCGATCATCACTGTTGACGAAGTCCCAGCCGAACTTCCCCTTCACGCAGGTTGAGATCCCGTTGGCGGGGCCTTGCTCGGGCTCAACTTTTAAAATATGCCGATCCTTCGTCCAGACGTCGAAGCTGCAACCGACGCCGCAATATGTGCAGACGGTTTTTGTTCGACGGACGCGCGCCTCGCGCATCGCGGCCTCGGCGTCGGACATGCTCATGATCGGGCCGAAGCCCATCTCGGGCTCGACGTCCTTGACCATGTCGACCATCACGTCGAGCGTCGTTTGCGGCAGCCTCGTCAAGAAGCCGGCGCGGCCGAGCATCGACTTCTCCATCAGGGCGTTGCACGGGCAGACCGTTATGCAATGGCCGCACGAGACGCAGCTCGACTCGCCGATCGGCTTGCCGCCGTCCCAGAGGACCCGGGGATGCTCGTCCTCCCATCGGATCGAGAGGGTCTCGTTCACTTGAACATTCTGGCACGCCTCGACGCACCGCCCGCAGAGGATGCACTGGTCGGGGTCATATCGGTAGAAGGGGTTGGACTCGTCCTTCTCGAAGGGCTTGGGCTGGAAGTCCTGGTGTTGGACCTGGAGGAGCCTCGCCGTGTTGTGGACGACGCAGTTGCCGTTGTTGTAGTCGCAAACGGTGCAGTAGAGCAGGTGGTTCTTGAGGATGCGGTCGAACGCCTCGCGCCGTGCGGCCTTGGCGGCGGGGGTGTTGGTCGCCACGTTCATGCCTTCGGCCGCCTCGACGCCGCACGAACGAAC
>Ga0182742_1004957_pt1 | contig 11613 bp, 9 predicted proteins | sample eDN5th37CBELigMG_FD_128880 | JGI IMG/M metagenome (GOLD analysis project Ga0182742, IMG submission 128880) | Enriched Miracle-Growth compost microbial communities from Emeryville, California, USA - eDNA 5th pass 37_C BE-Lig MG (version 2)... ... | reverse complement strand
CGGGCAGGAGCTGCTGGCCGGCATGATCCTCTCCAACGAGCCCGGCTATTACAAGGCGGGCGAATACGGCATCCGCATCGAGAACCTGGTGCTGGTGGAGCCGCGCGAGTTCCCGGGCGGCGATGGCGGCAGCTGGCGCGGCTTCGAGACGCTGACGCTGGTGCCGATCGACAAGGCGCTGGTGGACCGCTCGCTGCTCACCGAGGCGGAGATCGGCTGGTGGAACGCCTATCACCAGCGGGTGCGGGAAGTCTTGGCGCCGCAGCTGCAAGGCAAGGTGCTGGCATGGCTGGAGGAGGCTTGCGCTCCCTTGTAGGACACTGCGTGTTCCACTAATGTTCCTAGCAGGCGAATCGCTGCTGGGGAGAGTGCGGCATGATCGGCTATGTCACGGTGGGCACCAACGACCTTGAACGCGCCACACGGTTCTACGACGCTATTTCGGACGAGCTGGGGGTCGGCCGGGTGATGGAGTGGGAAGGCGGGGTCGCCTGGGGCAGCCCGGACGGGTCGGGCATTGCCACGATGAAGCCGTTCGACGGCAACCCGGCAACGGTCGGCAATGGCGTGATGGTCGCCTTCACCGCAAAGGACGAGGCGCAGGTCCGCCGGGTGCATGAGGTGGCGCTCGCCCATGGCGGCAGTGACGAGGGCGCGCCGGGTCTACGCGGGGGCGGGTTCTACGCCGCCTATTTTCGCGACCCGGATGGCAACAAGCTCAACGCCTTCTGCATGCCCGGCAAATCGGGCGAAGCGGAGACGGGCAATGGCTGAGGGCGGCGCTGCTCGCTCGCTCGAGACCAACCCGTTTCACCTGGGCCGGGGCGCGACGGCGACGCCGCAGCCGGCGTTCCCTCAGGATGAGCGGGCGATGCAATGGTACGCCGACTATAGCGCGCGCAATGCGGCGGACGGGCCGGAGGGGCGGCTGGTGTCCTGCTATCGCTTTGTCGAGAGCTGGCCATCGTGGGAGATGCACCCCGCCGGAGCCGAAGTGGTGATCTGCACCGAGGGCAGCATGACGCTGCTGCAGGATGATGGTTCTGGCGAAGTGACGCGAACCCGGCTTGCGGCGGGCGAATATGCGATCAACCCACCCGGCATGTGGCACACCGCCGATGTGGAGCATGAGGCGCGGGCGATCTTCATCACCAGCGGAGAGGGCACGCAGCACCGGCCAAGGTGAGAGCCGGGGCTGGAGCCATGGTCCGGCAATGGGTGGTCAGTTGCCCTCGGCGGCGCACCGCAGAAGGTCTGCTGGGGGTGAAGGCAGACATCGCGACTCCCACCCCCATGACAGGGAGAAGGGCAGTCAGTCCTCAACCGCCTTCTGGTGGAAAATAGAGGAGGAGGAGGCGATGGCGCAGGATTGGCGCCCGACCCCACGCCCACACGAGCCGGCGCGCCACTTGCGCCTCCAGAACCCGCCGACTCGATCAAAGGTGTCCTGATCGATCAGCCAGAGACGCGCTCCAGCCGGCGCTTCGCCTTGGCCAGCTGCGTTCCGACCCACGTTTGGCGAACGCGCGAGCGCATCGACACGTCGTTCCCTTCCTTGATCAGAAAGCTCTTGAATTCGGGACGGTAGGAGATGCCCTCCACCGATTCGTACCAGAGGTTGCCGTAATATTGCGTCCGCTGCGTCGGCAGGTGATCATAGTCGGCCCGTACCGCGTGCATCGTATCATCCGACGGGGCGAAGAAGACGATGCTGTTGTTCTCGACCTGCTGCTTCCTGGTTTCGCACCAGTCCCACGGCACCCAGCAGCGCTCAACATCCGGATTGTTACGCCAGAATTCCTGGATGAAGGACCAGGCCGGCCTGAACGCCACATAATGCGTATGGAAGTTCATCCGCTCGGCATCCGCACCGGGATTGATGTTGAGCATCCAGGTGAGCGCCTTCTTCCGGATATCCGGGTGCGGACTGATCTCATAGCCGTGCAGGTACTTCTGGATCCCGGTATCCTTGTAGTACGCACCGGACAGCCCGAACTTGCGATAGGCCAGCTCGCACAGCGCGTCGGACTTGAAGAAGGTGTCGAACTCCTCAAGGAAGGAGCCGGCTGGAGGGACCAGCCGGAAAACCATCCCAAACCCTTCGGTCGCGGCATGGATTTTCTTGGTCGACTGGCCGGCGAACCACTCGAGATAATCCTCCTTGGATGTCACGCAGCCAGGGAAGGTGATGATCCGGTAGCCTAGCCCAAGCAGCGTCTCGATCAGTTCGGCCGTGTCGCGAGCACCCGTAGTGTCGATCTGCGGCGCCGAGACGATTTCCCGGAAATGCTCCGGGCTGAGGAAGTTCTTGATCTCTATATGCCGAAATGGCGTGTGGCTGAAATCCGCCGCATCAATCTTATCCAGGATGTAATCGAACGTCCCCGACATAGAAACACCCTCGTCGCTACTACCGGATTACCATTTCTTCCCTGATTCTCTTCAAGCAGCGTTAGCGGTTGTCACGCTTGCCCTTGTAGCGCCGGTACAAGCGCCGCGTGCGGTCGTAGAGCTCCGGATGATCCCGCAAATAGGCCTTGGCGCGAGACCTCAGGTCCCAACGTGCGGTGACCCGCCCAAGCGGCTCGTCGCCGACAATCTGGTAGAGAGCCCGCGCATCGATGTTGCTGCCCCAACCACTCGGCTCGCGAAGGAAGTAGCCGATCTGGACCGTCTTGATCCGGTTTGCCTCAGCCCATTCCTCAAAGGCGCGTTTTTCCGCTTCCTGATCGCCGAGAAACTCGTCGAAGAGCAGCAAGCTTCCGGTCCCCAGCAGGGGCGTCAGCCAATCGAGGACGCATTTGGTGGACGAGTAAAGATCGGCATCGAGCGAGGCCAAAGCGACCTTCCCAACCTGCCGCGCCAGTTCCGGCGTCAGGCTGTCCTGGAAATAGCCCTTCACGATGGTGACGCCACGGATGTTCGGCGGGTCGCACGCGAAATCGCCGACCTTGGCATTCTCATAAGGCTCTGGAAGCCCTTCGAAGGAGTCGCAGGCGTAGATCCGCTTCTTCGCCGCTCCGCCATAATAGCGTTCCATGCGACTGGCGGTGCGCCGGATGACCCGGGTCGAACCTCCATCGGCCACGCCGAATTCCATGATGTGGCCGGGCACACGGTAACTCACCTCGACTGCCGAGCGCACGACAGCATCCCGGCTCATCATAGTCGTCCGGGGTCCGATGAACCTCCAATCGAAGTCATCTGCGCGAACGTTCTCGGCTAACGACAATTGCTGAGTCGTCAAAATCCACCCCCCGTGTCAACGAGTAAGATGTACTTAACACTTCGTTGCGCACCAAGGAAGCAGGATTCATCTTCGCTTAACCATAGGGGCGGATGCCAGTATACTCACCAATCCCTATTATCCTAAGCTTCGGAATTGACCGTGAATTCTGGAGGGATGGTCATGGCGCCCTGCCGGTACGCTCCTGAGGGAGGCAGCCGTTCTCGGTTTCGCCGGGTCTTTGCCTCCATCGTGCGCTCTGCGATGAGGGGGCGGTTGGCAGACGTACCGCTCGTGAGCCCCTGCCCTTGAACAGAGGGATGAGACAAATTGCGACACTTTCGCGCGCTGGCGGCAAACCGCTGCGACATCAGCGGCATAGAAGCGATTCGAGTGACGGGGTGCCGGTTTCTCCCTCTTCTGGCCGGCACCCCGTTACTCTATTGAACGGGACGCGAATGACGATGATGATGAAGCACAAGCACCTCCTGGCCTCGCTGGCTGCCGCCGCGGCGGTGGCGAGTGTCTCGGCCTCCGCCCAGACGACGTCTTCCGACACAGGCCGGACCACTCCCGCTCGCGCGGAGGTGACGAGGACGCAGGCGCAGGATCGTGCGGCGCGGATGTTCGACCGGCTCGATGCGAACAAGGACGGACAGCTGGACCAGACCGACCGCTCCGCCCGGCAGCGCGCCAGGTTCGACCGCGTCGATGCTGACAGCGACGGCGCGATCTCTTTCGAGGAATTCAGTGCCCTTCGGGAACGCCGCTCCGCACGCGCCCCCCGGCCCGGGCCGATGGCGCATGGCCCCCGCGCCAATCCTGATGGTGCCAGGGCGATCAGCCGCGATGCGTTCACCTCGCGTGCGCTGGCCCGGTTCGACCGGGCGGACGCGGACAAGGACGGCGTTGTGACAGCGGAGGAGCGCCGGGCGAGCCGCCGCTCAACGCGCGAGATGCGGCGCGAGCGGGCGGCAGGTTGATGGCCGGAGCACACCGCGCGGCATGAGCGATTCAGGACCGGTCCGGCTGCTGCTCGTCGACGACGAGGCGAGCCTTCGTGAGCCCCTGGCGGACTATCTTGCCCGCCAGGGCTTCGTCGTGCGCCAGGCGGAGGATGCCGCGAAGGCCCGCGCCGCGCTCGCGGAGGAGGCGCCGGACCTCGTCCTGCTCGACATCATGATGCCGGGCGAAGACGGGCTGTCGCTCTGCCGCCATCTGGCGGAGGCGCGGGACCTGCCGGTGATCATGCTCACCGCGCGGGGCGAGCCGACCGACCGGATCGTGGGGCTGGAGATCGGCGCGGACGATTACGTGGTGAAGCCGTTCGAGCCGCGCGAGCTGGTCGCCCGCATCCGCTCCGTCCTCAGGCGCGCGGCGAAGGCTGCGCCCTCCGCTTCGGAGGAGGATGCGCAATACGAGTTCGAGGGCTGGCAGCTCGACCCGCTGAAGCGGCGGCTGGTGGACCCGGAGGGGACGGTGGTGCCGATCTCGTCCGCCGAATACCGGCTGCTGATGGCCTTCCTCACCCACCCGCGGCAGGTACTGGACCGTGACCGGCTGCTGGACATGGTGCAGGGGCGCGAGGCGCATCTGTTCGACCGGGCGGTGGACAACCAGGTCAGCCGCCTGCGCCGCAAGATCGAGGTGGACAGCCGCGACCCACGCCTGATCCAGACCGTGTGGGGCGGCGGATATCGCTTGGCTGCGGACGTGCGGCGGATCGCGCCGGGCAAATGAAGGCTGCTGCATTCCCGCGGTTGCTGCCGCGCAGCCTGCTCGGCCAGATGCTGCTTGCGGTCGCGCTGGCGCTGCTGGTGGCGCAAGGCATTTCCGCCGCGCTGCAGTTTCGCGCGGCCGAGCAGCGGCGCGAGATGATCGCTGCGAACCAGCTCGCCTTCCAGCTGGTGGCGGACCCGCGCTTCGACTTCCGCCCGATCGGCTCCCGCATGGGGGACGACCGCCGGAAGTGGCGCCGCCTGCGGGTGGAGCGCACGCCGCATAACCCGCTGATGCCGGGGGAGCAGCGTGACGCCCGCCGTGAGGAACTGTTGCGCGCCATCCTGGTGGAGCAGGGAATCGAGCCGGCGGAACTGGTGGTCACGAAGCGCCGGGCGGCGGACGACCCCTATGTGATGGGCCGGTCCGCCACCGGCCAATGGCGGGAGGTGCCCCAGTGGGTGGAGGGCGACCTGCTGCTCGCGGCGCTTCGGCGCGAGGGCGGGACCCAGTTCACCGTGGCGCGCGTGCCGCTCTCGACCAGGGAGCCGCGCCAGCTGGGCGAGCTGATCGCGCAGACGGCGCTGCTCTACATCATCCTGGTGGGCGGGCTTGCCGTCCTGCTGCAGCGGATCACCCGCCCGCTGGCGGCGCTGACGAAGCGGGTGGAAACCTTTGCCGAGACGCGGGCGGTGGACGGACAGCTCGACCCCTCCGGGCCGGAGGACATGCGCCGGCTGATCGTCGCGCACAATGCGATGGAAGGGCGCATCGCCGCCCTGCTGGACGAGAAGGACGTGATGCTGGGCGCCATCGGGCATGATTTGAAGACGCCGCTGGCCGCCCTGCGCGTGCGGATCGAATCGGTGGAGGACCCGGCCGAACGCGAGAAGATGGCGAGGACGATCGAGGACATCACCCGCTCGCTCGACGACATCCTGACGCTGGCGCGCGTCGGGCGGCCGAGCGATCCGCGCGAGCGGACGGATCTCGGCGCACTGCTCGCCTCCGTGGTCGAGGAATATGAGGATATGGGCGAGCCGGTGACGCTGGAGGACGGGCCGCGAGTCGCCGCGCCGCTGCGCGCGACCTGGCTGCGGCGCGCCTTGCGCAACCTGATCGAGAACGCGCTGCGCTATGGCGAGCAGGCGCGCGTCTCGCTCGAACGGGACGGGGCGGAGGCCGTGATCCGCATCGAGGATAACGGGCCCGGCATCCCCCCGGAGGAGATCGGCGCGATGCTGGAGCCCTTCGCTCGCGGAGAGAGCAGCCGCAACCGGGTGACGGGCGGCGCCGGCCTCGGCCTGACGCTCGCCCGCGCGATCGCCGAGCAGCATGGCGGTCGGCTGGTGCTGGCGAACCGCACCGATGCGGACGGGCGGATTGCCGGCTTGGTGGCGGAGCTGCGGCTGCCGCTGGCCTGATGGTTAACCGCAGGGTGAGGCGCGGGCTGTAATATCGCCTGCTTGCGGTGCGCGACGGAGCCTGCCAAGCGAGGTTGCATCGGAAACCTTTTCCGGGAGCTCTCCCTTTGAAACGACTTGCCGCTGCGGCTTTCACCGCCCTCCTGCTGGGCGGCTGCGCCTCCACCACCACGCCGCTGACCGGCGGATCTGCCGCCGCTCTGACGACAGCGCCGCTACCGCCCTCCGTCCCGAGCGACCTGCCCCGCAATGCGCGCCCGCTGCACTACGCGATCGACGTGGTTCCCGACGCCCGGAACCTGACCTTCTCCGGCACTGAGGCGGTCACGCTGGAGTTGTTCGAGCGCACGGACACGCTGACGCTGCACGCGCTCGAGCTCGACATCACCATGGCGCGGCTGATGCCGGCGGATGGCTCCGGCCAGCCCGTGCCGCTGCGGGTGCGGATGGACGCCGAAGACCAGACCGTGCGGCTGACGGCGCCCAACGCACTGGCGCCGGGCCGCTATCGGCTCGACATGTCGTACACCGGCAAAATCAACACGCAGGCGAACGGCCTGTTTGCGCTCGATTACCCGGACAAGCGGACGGGCGAGACGAAGCGAGGCCTGTTCACCCAGTTCGAGGCGCCCGATGCGCGCCGCTTCGCACCGATGTTCGACGAGCCGAGCTACAAGGCGACGTTCGACCTTTCCGCCACCGTGCCTTCCGGCCAGATGGCGCTCAGCAACATGCCGATCGCGGGCGAGCAGGATCTCGGCAACGGCACCAAGCGGGTGACCTTCCGCACCAGCCCGAAGATGTCGAGCTACCTGCTGTTCTTCGGCCTCGGCGATTTCGAGCGGATGGCCAAGACCGCCGCCGGCGGTGTCGAGGTGGGCATCGTCGGGCCCACGGGCAGCGGTGAGCAGAGCCGCTATGCGCTGGACACGCTTGCGCCGCTGGTGGGCTGGTTCAACGATTATTTCGGCATCGATTACCCGCTGCCCAAGCTCGACAATATTGCGGGGCCGGGCGAGTCGCAGTTCTTCGGCGCGATGGAGAACTGGGGCGCGATCTTCACCTTCGAGCGCATCCTGCTGACGGACCCGGCGGTGACGAGCGCCGCCACGCGCCAGCAGATCTACACCACGCAGGCGCATGAAGTGGCGCACCAGTGGTTCGGCAACATCGTCACCATGGCCTGGTGGGACGACCTGTGGCTGAACGAAGGCTTCGCCAGCTGGATGGAGACGAAGACCACCGATCACTTCAACCCCGGCTGGCATGCGCTGTTGAGCCGCGTGAACGGGCGCGAGCAGGCGATGAACCTGGACAGCTTCGCCACCACGCACCCGGTGGTGCAGGAGATCCGCACGGTTTCCGAAACCAACCAGGCCTTCGATGCCATTGCCTACCAGAAGGGCGAGGCGGTGATCTCCATGCTGGAGGCCTATGCGGGCGAGGATGTGTGGCGGCAGGGGCTGCGCCGCTACATGGCCGAGCATCAATACGGCAACACGGTGAGCGACGATCTGTGGCGCGCGGTGGAGGCCGCCGGCGCGACGGGGCTGACCGACATCGCGCATGATTTCACCCGCCAGCCGGGCGTGCCGCTGGTGCGCGCATCGGCGCGGTGCGAGGGCGGCAAGACGCTGCTGAGCCTGACGCAGGGCGAATTCAGCCGCGACCGGGCCGACCAGGTGGCCGCCAACCCGCAAAGATGGCGCGTGCCGATGCTGATCAGCGTCGGCGGGAGGGAGCCGGTGCGCAAGGTGCTGGAGGGCAATGCCCAGCTGTCGCTCGACGGCTGCGGGCCGGTGATCATCAATAGCGGCCAGCTCGGCTATTTCCGCTCCCTTTACACGCCCGAAATGGCCGCCGCCCTGGTGCAGGCGATGCCGGGGCTGGCGCCGATCGATCAACTGGGGATCGTCCGGAACAACTGGTCGCTGGCGCAGGGCGGGTATCAGAATGCGAGCGTCGCGCTGGACATGCTGCGGGCGATCCCCGCCGATGCCAATCCGGTCGTGGCCGAAGGCGCAGTCGCGCGCTGGGGGGAGATCCACGGCGTGCTGGAGGATGAGGGCGACCGCGCACGCGTGCTGCAGCTCGTCAGCGCACAATGGCTGCCGCGCCTTCAGCAGCTCGGCTTCGAGCCGCGCGCGGACGAACCGCTGGCGGACGCGAACCTGCGCGCGGAGCTGATCGCGACGCTCGGCCAGATGGGCGAGCCGACCGTGCTGGAACAGGCGCGCACGCGCTTTGCCCGCCTGGCGCAGGACCCGGCGGCGCTGGACGGCCCGCTGAAGACCACCTGGCTGGCGGTGGCCGGGCGCAATGCGACGGCGCAGGAATGGACGATGCTGGCGGAGATCGCCGCCAAGTCCACCAGCACGACGGAGCGGCAGGCGCTTTATCAGCGGCTGGGCGGCGTGGCGGACGAGACGCTGGCGCAGCGGGCGCTGGACCTTGCGCTGACGGGCGAGGCAGGCACCAGCAGCTCGCGCATCATCTCCGCCGTGGCGGCGGAGCATCCGGAGCTGGCCTTCGACTTCGCCATCGCCAATCGCGGACGGGTGGAACAGCTGGTCGATAATTCGGCCCGCGCCCGCTACTTCGCGAATCTCGCCCAAGCCTCGCGCGATCAGGCGACCTTCGAGCGGCTGGCGCGGCTGCGCGCCGAGACGCCGTCGGACGAGCGGCGGGCCATCGACCAGGTGGTCGCCACTCTCCGCCAGCGCTTCGCCAGCGAGCCTCGCCTGCGCCAGCAGATCGGCAGCTGGCTGGCAGCCCGCTAGAGGCAAGGAGCCTCCCCTCTCCGGCGTGGGAGGGGAGCCCTCCCCTAGCGCATCAGCCCGCCGATCAGGTTGCGGACGAAGCGGCCCGCCAATGGGCCGGCGAGGCTGGTCGCGATGGAGCCGAGGCCCGAGGTCGCGGCTGTCTTCACCGGCCGCGCGCGAGATTGGCGACCTGTCAGCGCCCCCGCGGCAATTGCGCCGGCTGAGCCCGCCGCAGCCCCTGCCGCGCTGCGCATCGCCTTGCCCCAGATGCTGGGGCTGCGCTGTTCGCGCTTGCGGACCTCCGCCTCGCCTTTCTCCGCCACCTCCTGCGCCGTCGCGGCGGCATCGGCGGCCTTGCGGGCGAGCACTTCCTCCGCGCTGTCGCGATCAACGCGCTCGGCGTATTTGCCGGAATAGGGGCTGGCCGACTGGATGGCTTGCCGCTCCGCCGTGCTGACGGGGCCGAGGCGGGAGCGCGGCGGAGCGATCATCGTGCGCTGCACCACTGAAGGCGCGCCATCGGGCAGCAGGGTGGAGACCAGCGCCTCACCCACGCGCAGTTCCGTGATCGCGCTCTCCACGTCGAGGCCAGGATTGATGCGGAAGGTCTCTGCCGCTGCCTTGATCGCTCGCTTGTCGCGCGGGGTGAAGGCACGCAGCGCGTGCTGCACCCGGTTGCCGAGCTGGCCTGCCACCGCCTCCGGAATGTCGACCGGGTTCTGAGTGACGAAATAGACGCCCACGCCCTTGGAGCGGATCAGGCGGACGACCTGCTCGATCGTGTCGGTCAACGCCTTGGGCGCATCGTCGAACAGCAGGTGCGCCTCATCGAAGAAGAAGACGAGCTTGGGCTTCTCCACATCGCCCACCTCCGGCAGCACTTCGAACAGTTCGGCCAGCAGCCAGAGCAGGAAGGTGGCGTAGAGCTTCGGGCTGCGCATCAGCCGGTCTGCGGCGAGGATGTTGACGATGCCGCGCCCATCCTCATCGTGGGCGATGAAGTCCTCGATCTCCAGCGCGGGCTCTCCGAAGAACAGCGCGCCGCCCTGGCTTTCCAGCGCGAGGAGCTGGCGCTGGATCGCACCGATGCTGGCGCGGCTGACATTGCCGAAGCGGGCGGACAGCTCCTTCGCGTGATCGGCGGTGTAGGCGAGCATCGACTGTAGGTCCGCGAGGTCAAGCAGCAGAAGCCCTTCCTCATCGGCAAAGCGGAAGGCGATGTTGAGAACGCCCGCCTGCGTCTCGTTCAAGTCCAGCAGCCGGGCGAGCAGCAGCGGCCCCATTTCGGAAACGGTGGTGCGGATCGGGTGTCCTTGCTCTCCGTACAGGTCCCAGAACACGGACGGACAGCCGGCATAGGAATAGTCTGCGATGCCGAGATCCGCCGCGCGCTTCTCGAGAGCGGCAGCCTGCTTGGCGGTGGGGGAGCCGGGCATGGCGATGCCTGACAGGTCCCCCTTCACGTCCGCGAGGAACACCGGCACGCCCTGCGCCGAGAAGCCTTCCGCCAGCCCCTGCAGCGTCACCGTCTTGCCCGTGCCGGTGGCCCCGGCGATGAGGCCGTGGCGATTGGCACGCGAGAGATCGAGCGCCTGTTGCTCACCGTTCTCATCCTGCCCGATGAAGATGCTCGGCCCCATTCACGTTCCCCTCGTCTGACCGGGACGGAGTTGGCTCAGCCAAACGAGTGCGGTCAAGCGATAGACTTGGAGCAATTTGCCGGTAGAGGCATGCGCATGGCCGCCACCCGACCCTTCGTGCTGCTCGACGATGCGCGCGAGGAAGGCGCGAGCGACGCGCTGCTGTTCGAAAACCCGGTTGAGCTGTTCGTCGCCCGAAGGCCAGAAGAGGTGGTGCCGGTGCTTGAGGCGGCGGAGGCGGCTCGCGTGCAGGGGGGCGGAACGCTGGCGGGCTATCTCACCTATGAGGCCGGGCTGGCGCTGGAGCCGCGCCTCTCCCCTCGCGCGGCGGCACGCACCGGAGCGGCGGGGCCGCTGGTGTGGTTCGGCCTGTTCGATCAGGCGCAGAGCATCCCGGCGGCGGAGGTGCCGGGTTGGCTGGCAGCGCGTGGTGGCACAGGGCCCGCCTCTATCGGCCCGCTTGCGCCGCAGCTCTCCACCCCCGCTTATCTGGAGGCGTTCGACCATCTCCAGCAGGCGATCCGGGACGGGGACATCTACCAGGCCAACCTGACGATGCCGCTCGCCGGTGGGGCGACGGGTGACCCGGTGGCGCTCTACGCGGCGATCCGGCCCACGGCGAAGGCAGGCTATGGCGGGCTGATCTTCGACGGATCGCACTGGCTGCTGAGCTTCAGCCCGGAGCTGTTCTTCTCCCTCAAGGGAAGCGCGGCGAAGGCGAAGCCGATGAAGGGCACTCGCCCTCGCGGACGTGACCAGCAGGAAGACCGCGCCTTTGCCGAGGAGCTCTCCGCCTCCGTCAAGGACCGGGCCGAGAACCTGATGATCGTGGACCTGATGCG